>Ga0210401_10000830_pt1 | contig 37347 bp, 54 predicted proteins | sample IncBWH32MmetaG_FD_150866 | JGI IMG/M metagenome (GOLD analysis project Ga0210401, IMG submission 150866) | Forest soil microbial communities from Barre Woods Harvard Forest LTER site, Petersham, Massachusetts, United States - Inc-BW-H-32-M | ecosystem: Environmental > Terrestrial > Soil >... | reverse complement strand
TTTGTACCGGTTCGACTGTGATAAAGGTATCAGTGATTGAATTTAAGAACGCCTCCTCATCCGTAAATGGGTATTCTTGGCTAAATCCTTTGCACTTTTGCCCATAGTCACCGTCAAAGTCAGATAACTTGTTACGTCTCCATGCTAAGTGACGCGCTGTAAGGCCATCGTGGCCGTATAGCATCATCCAGTCTTTTTCCTCGTCGGTTAGCTCCATGCCTTCCGCGCTACGTGTATATTCATCTTGCCAATACCACGGCACAAAGATGTTTATGTAATCGCTCTTGCCTTCTTTGGCATCTTGCCAATCGAGGTAAAAAGCGTTTGCAATTCCGTTAGCCGTTGACTCTTTAATCTTCTCGGTTCCTGGGATATCGGCAACCGTTTGCTCTATCCCGCGCTTAATCTCGACATGGTTATCATAAAACGCATATTCGGATAAGTGCATAAGCTGGTTAGTCATTGACCGGCCTATCTCTTTACTGCCCGCAGTTCCCACTCGATAGCCTGAGTTAAGTTTGTTAAATAGCAACTGGTTTTCGTTATCTTTATCGGGCTTTGGTGCAAGTCCAGGCGGCAAATTAAGATTGTATCGCTTGGTCATTGCAAAAAGACTGCGTGTAGCGTCTCCCATGTGGGTTAGAATGAACGCTTGCGTTCCTGGTAGGGTAAGAGCCTTATGGAAGTAACGACCGCTTATATACGTGCTAATTCCTTGCTGACGGCCTTTTAATATATTTGCTCTCACATAACCAAGTAATGCTAATTGCGCTTCTAGCTTTCCGTGTACATACTTTTGCGCACGGTTAAACTCAAATGCCGTAAGTTGCCCCGACTTATCAGCTATTTTAAAAAAAGACGGTGCAAACTCTTCCAAGTCATAGACATTAATCATGCTTGACCTTTATCTCACCGGTTATAATCTTCTCCAATACCGAAACGGCATTGTCTTGCTTGTCGTCTTTGTCTTCGGTGTAATCATCACGAAAACGGTTCTTCATGGTGAAAATCCAGGGGGCAGCGGCAAACTTCTCATAATTGCCCGTCACGCCATCAATGCCTAGCTCTTCCCAATAGGCTTGGCACTTCTGCAATCCCTTCTCAATCGCTTGTTTAAATTCTGGGTTATTATCGCGCCACTCGTATAAAGTTGACCTAGCGATATTTAATTTTGCGCAAACAGCAGCGAGACTCCGGCCACCGGCCAGAATCTCCTCCGCTTTTTTACAGTACTCATTTTTGTACTTATTGGGTGTTCCCATAGCACGACCCTTTTGTAGTGTCCGACTTATGGCCCTGCTTGTTCATTGCGTTTAGCGCCCTTCATAGCACCGTCATCTGATGGCATGCCAGGCTCGCAGTATTTTGGCTGTTCACGGTTTTGTTTATTAACCATTTTGCCATACATGGAAGGAACACCATTGTAATGCGTGTCCTCTTTTTCTTCTGAATAGTCTTTAATTTCGCTCATTTAAGCGCTCCTTGTAAAAATTATTAATCGATTAATAACTTCGCGAGCAAATCCTATGCACCGCTTAGTTCTAAAGATAGCACATAGGTAGTTATCCACAAAATACGGGAATAAGTCTGGGGATAAGAAAAAAACAACAAATATTTATGTTGACTCTTGACATGTCGACAATCGACATATATCATTCACCTATCAACAACAAAGAGGATAAAAAATGAGAGAAGTATATGAGATAGTATTTTTAAGTACCCGATCACGAATTGAATTAGTGAAAGAGAAAAGCGGGTTGTTCGGGGTGATAAAAGTAGTGGATGGCAAGGATTATCCACTATATGCCAACAAGGAACTTGATCCAGTTCAAAAATATTACAATAAAAAAATAGGAGCAAACTAGATGACAATGCCATGCAGAATTAGTGATGATAATCTATACAATCCATGGGAGAGCGAGGATAATTCGCTCCCCGAACGAACGTTAGAGGATTTATCTATAGCTGAATTAATGGGTGATGACCATTCAGTTTGGCTAAGTAAAAACAAACAGTTCGGTTTCATCCTTGAGATTGAAAACGATGAGGGGCAAACAATCATAGAAAAATGCATCCACCCATACGCAGCCGAAAGTTTAGCATCTTTTTGCCGTAGATATCTCGGTTTCTATGAAACTTTAGAGGCGGCATAATGAAAAAACAGGGCGATTATTATCAATACATAGTTTTTGAAGACAAGGAGCATGAATGGGTATATGAGATATATACCCAGGATGAAAAGCCAAGTCTTATTGTTGAATCTGACGAATGGTTTGATAGTGAAGCTCAAGCAGGATTTGCAGCCATAGGGCATATAAGCTTATTAGAAAACGGGGAGGGTTAAATGCGTGTTTGGATATTAAGCCGTCAAGACTGCATGGGCTGGGATGAATTAGAGGGTGTTTTTCTTCACCAAGATGATGCAATTAAACATCTTCGTCAGTTAGAATCAGATTTTCCAGAGGAAGAATATGCCGTGGAAAGTTTACCAGTGATTGAATAACAACAAGGAAACATCATGAGTTTAGGATTTACAACACAACAAATAGACCACATTTGCTATCAAATTGGAGAATGGTATCTCCAATGGGAACGAAAAATGTGGGTAGATGGGAAACCGAATCAACATTGGCTAGGAGTTGCTAAAGAACAGCTTAAGACTTTAATTTGCGGTGATGAATACACAGATAATAGCGACAAACTTAAATCACACGTTGAAAAGCTAGAAGACACTATCAGGTTTTTAGAGAATGTCTCTTTTGTCTTAGGAATTACTCACGGCGGAATTGCTGAAATACTTAAAAGCCCTGATGAGGAACTTCGAGGTAAGCTTACAGATTTATTCCATAAGCTCTCAAAAGATGTAGCAGCGCTTTATTATGCAGAGCCTACGCAATAACCTGGACTTCTTTAGCACATGCGCCTTTAGGTGACGTTCCAGCTACGAATTGCACCTTTTGGCCTTCCTTCAATGTCTTAAATCCTGTGCCTTGAATCTCCTTGTAGTACACAAAATAATCTTTGTTATCACTAGCCACAAATCCAAATCCTTTCGCTTCATTAAACCACTTTACCGTTCCAGTTTGCATTTATCTCATCCGTTAGTTAAAAGTTCTTCTTCATCGGTTCGGTTAACCCATTAGCATAATCAGGCATTCCGTTACTCATCCAGACCTTAACAGCACATTCTAGCGCTTCGATGTCTAAGTCTCCGTTTAACATATCCTGTTTGTCGTCTTCACTCAATAGGCGCGTTGCTATTAACTTTGGGCTACAACCACACAACCATCCTACAGTGCTTATCATCTTTTGGCATTCTGGTTTAGTTGGCATTTTTGAAATTCTTTAACATATCAGCCAATCGGGTTGGGCTTCCTCTTCTTTCTTGACTGGGTTTTGATTGCTGGCGTGTTTCCTGCTCTTTTTTTAATCTTTCCATTTTCTCCCAATGAAGCTTTTCCTGGGCTTCTGACTGCGCCTCCATTCGTGCCTCTTGTTCCTCTTTCTTGATTCGTTGCTCTTCTGGGTCTAAATAATCACGGGATTCAAAGATTTCTTTAGCTTCAAAACATTTGCTTAAAATCTTCTTTATTCCGCTTCTACGTTGGTTAATGTGTAATGCCGGATCGCTATTGTTTTCGATGTGGTGTTTGCAGTGCTTTAGAAATACCTCATCACTACGTGGGTCTGTGTCAACCTTGTAGGCTAAGTACTGGTTATCAAGCTTTTCAGTAATAATAAAACTACTACTAACTGACGTAGTACTAGTCTTTTTAATTTCTTTAGTTCTCTTCTTAGTATTATAGTCCGCTGTAGCGGACGTGTTACGTCCGGTCGAGCGGACGTCTACGTCCGGTGTAGCGGACGTTTGATCAATTGTTGTACCAATGTCCGGTACAGCGGACGTTTGAATAACATCAGTGCAATCTGTTTCAATTATTTTCTCAGGTCTGACCAGGTATCGCTTGAGTCCTTTGCGTACTCTTTTGACTTCTCCATGGCGTTCAAAATAGGCTAGAGCCTCATATATTTGACTGCGTTTAAGGGTTGTACGAGCACAAAGAGACTTCTCAGAAAGAAAACACGTTTTGTTATGATTCCAGAATTGAAAGATGGATTCATAGACTTTTAAAAATCCTAAAGTCAATCCTGGTAAATCAAGAATATATGAGGGAACTATGAAGAAAGCTGAGTTATAGGTGTTGTTCGCATGATCATTCATGGTATAATTGCCTTGTTGTAGTTCGTGGTAGAACTGTTATCGTAGGGATGTTCCCTTAATCAACTGCAAATTGATTAACGGGCTAGGGCTGGATGCCCTAAATTTAATCCGCTTGTTTTGTCATCGTAATCAAAAGTAAATCCTCAATAATTATTTTAAAGCCATCTAAAATTTCTTTGTCAGTGATTAGAAATTGCTCTTTCATTTTCTCAATAATAACACAAACAGTGCATTCACCTTGAGTAATCATCATTTTTACAAATGTGTAAATTCCGAGGACACGCAAGTCTCTAATTTGCTCTACGTCTTTATTTTCTAAAACAAACACAGGGAGATTTTCTTTTGTCATATTCATGCTATAGTTACCTTGTTGTTATTTTCATATTGAACTTCCTTGTTAAGTTGTGGATACAAAAAAGCCCGTTGGTGTCTCCACTTTCGGGCTTTTTACTCCTTTAATTCTTTCAGTAATTCTTTTAACCATTCTTCTACAATGTGTATTTCGCTTAAACTAAATGTAAGTAGGTTAGGATTCTTTGGGTCACGGTCATGAACCGAATTCGCAACGCGCTCTAAAAGCTGCACGGACTTAGCATAGATGTCAATTGCCATTAAATCTCCTTTGCTTTTTGCCACTCCAATGGGTTAAAATGTCGTCAGTGCAGCGTATCCATTGAAGATTTATACGATGTACTGTCAGCGGCTTGCGCCAGCCTAATGCTTAAGGTGTGAACTTAGGCATTAGGTCATCTTATATCAACTAATTAGAATTTAACAGAGCGGTTTATCAGGCAATTCAGCATCATAAGCCGAAGGAATAAGCGTTGAATCGTTAAGGAATGGCCGTTGTACAGGTCTAATAAATCCAATACCCGTAACGCTACTAGGAACCCCCGCAATTGCATTTTGTAGAGCAATCCACACCTTGGCAATAGCGTCTTTATCATCAGCAATAAATACACACTTGGAGTCATAACCATCATAGTACATTTCGATTGCTTGGCCATATCCTCCGCCATGCTGTTCGATTTGAATCCATTTGATATGCGCTGAGTTAAACATCCCTTTTTCACGAACTTCTCCCTTAAAATTTAATTCGTATTCAATCCACATTTACTTTGTCCTCCCTGCGGTATGCGCGTATAGCGAATCTAATTAACTGCCGGTACGGTCTTTCTAAAATCACTACCCAAAGACAAAGAATCGCGCCTAGAGTAAACATAATCATCCATACGGGCATAATCACATTGCTGATTACCCAGGGCAAAAAAATTCCTGTTGTAAACATCAAAAGCATGAACATTCCAATTCCCTTTAAGAGATGTCTTGATTTCATTATTTCTTTCCTATGTTAATAAAAGGCATTACATTTGAGGCGTTTGTAGTGGGTAATCTTCCATCCCATTTTAGAATACCCTGGTACTGCACAAACTCAGGAGTCAGACTATCAGCTAGGATTTTATTTGCTTTAGCTTGAGCTTCAGCATTTAGGGTAATTTGCTTGGCGTTAGCTTCGGCTTCAATGATTTGTCGTTCTCCTCGGGCTTTTGCTTCAACGATGGTTTTTTGAGCTTCGGCGCGACTGGTAGCGATTTCATTTTCAACTTTAACGGCATTTTGAGAAGCCTCAATTTTAGTATTAATGGAGTTCATTACAGAAGGAGGCAATACAAAGCTACCAATGAGATAAATTTTATCGACATTAATGCCGTTGCTGGCCGCTTCCTTGATGACAATTTGATTTACTGAGGTAATAAATTCCTCTTTTTTCAAGCCGTAAATTTGGTCTACGGTCATTCGGCTCGCTACTTCATTCATGGCATCACGAACCATATTGTGCAAGAAAGTATTGGTTATCTCTTCAATGCCCAAGCGGTATTTAGTGAAGACTTTGACGATGTTATCAGGCTCAATCTGATATGTTATGCCAGCATCGGTTGTGATAGTTAAACCTTCCGAAGTTTGCATAGTAATGGCTTGTTCTTTATTCCAAGAGCGGTTTTGCAAGAATGTAGGAAATAAATACATTTCTTTATTCCATCCAAGATAATAACGCCCTACTCCTGCCGATTGCTCCGAAACTCCTTTGTCCGAACCATACAGGTTTACAATTACCCCCCGATAACCTGCGGGAACCCGAGTTAAATTACACCCAATATAAACGGCGCTGACAAATGTAACACCAGCTAGCAACCCTGCTTGAATCTTATGCTTCAACTTCATTTACTTCTCCCTGTTGGTTAAATCGTTCCTTTTTCCATCGTTCGTAATAATTTGGATTTGATTTATCTAAAGATTTTGTACCCGATTCTATACTGTTAATAAATTCTTGAAATGGCTCGGAAAGTTCTTTATGCCTCATGACTTCAACCATGTCACGACCTGCTTTATACATTTGATAAAACGTTTCATTCATGCTGCTTGCTCGATTAATTGCTCAATAACGGATTTACATTGATCAACCATGTAATCATAAGTCTTATGTGAGAAACTTGGGTCTTGGCGTTCTAATTCATCAACATCTTTATGCAATTCTTCCATCAAATTAATTTGGTATTTCTCTTTTTCATCATGACCGAAATATTTTCTAGCCTTTTCAAAGTCACGCATGTCGCCCCAATGAGCAGCATCAAACCCAATCCAAATATCACTACATGGCATCGGTAATAAATTCTTAGCACCATGGTCTTCACCTTCAAAAGTTACTCCTCCATGAACCGAAATATCATCACTGTGGTATTTAAAATCAGGAGATACGGCCACATAACCGCAACGAGTGCCATAATGGGTAAAAGTAATGAGGTACTCAAACCCCTTATGTGTACCGCCTCCTTCTATGACAACTTGGTCATGTAAAGGTAAAAATTCTTTATCGCCTTTCAATTCTAATATTTTTGTAATGCAGCTCATTTATCAAAGTCCTTATAAATTGTTTCATCTCTAACCAAAATGTTACGGCAGTTTAGTCTTTGTAAATCCTCAATCAGATTTGGAATCATCCCATAATGATCAGTCATTCCCATTCCTTGCTCACCATTGGGATGGGTATATATAACTGTCCATTTTTGACCTACAGGAGTTTTTAATTGGCGCTTCATTTCTTCCTGTAATTCAGCCACAGCAGCTAATTGAATATAAGCAGCCTGGGGATAATAAGGGCTATTATGACCTAAATATTTAGCATTAAATGCATGACATAAATCCACTAATTGCGCCTTAAATTCATTATGAATAGATTCTATTTCCTCTCTAGTCAGTCGTTTAATTTCCATTTTTCATTGCCTCTTCAATATCATTTTTTAATTGTTCATTGAGATATTTATCAATGCACCAAGCGGCAAACATAGAACGGCTTAAAAAAGGTTCTTCTGCTTTTGCTATGTGATCATTTAGACTTTTTAAAAACTTAATGTGTGCTTTTAAACTCTTTTTAGCTTCCTGTATGTTTGGATTTTCGCTCATCCTGTTCGCTCCATTCCGTTTTTAATTCGCCTTTAGTCAACCGCTCTAATTTGTATTGAGATGCTTCTGGCACGTAGCCCAATTTAAGCCAAAGACCTAAAGAAGAGTGAGACATGCCAGTCTCTTTGTGAAATTGGTACTGGCTCCCGTATTTTTTTAAAACATCGTTTGGTGTCATGTGATATACCTCATTAATTTTGTTGCTAATTTACCAATATTTTTGACGTATGTTAACACTTGACATATAATTCGTCTGCACTTTAAGACAAAAAATATTAATATCTGTCGAGTATTGACATATGACGACAGTCATCATAAAATGGACGCTTCACTAACAAAGGAAACTATGATGAAAACAGTTTATACAGATGGGGTTTATGACATAACAAATGAGCAATACCATGCTTCCGAGGGGATATCACGTAGCAAATTAATGTTGTTAGATAAAAGCCCGTATCACTTTTGGTATGAAACAATGTCGGGTCTTGCTGATAAACAAGAAGCAACGCCAGCAATGAATATTGGGTCAGCTTTTCACACGATGTTATTAGAGCCAGTGAACTTTCAAAGAGAATTTTGTGTTAAACCAAAATTAGAAGTACTACCACCAGCTGTATTAATGAAGGATGTAGGCAAAGAACAGTATGAACAAGTTAAAGCGGCTAGAACAATTGTTCAGAATCGTAATCACGAATTAATGGAAGAATTTAAGCAATATTCCGAAGGTAAAATTCTTCTAACTGATGAACAATTCTCTAAGGTTAGCAAAATGGTTGAATTGGTGAATAGACATGAGATTGTCACAACCCTTTTAGATGAGGCAGTCTATGAGCAATCAATATTCTGGACTGACAAAGAGACAGGTTTACAGTTTAAAACACGGCCTGACATTTGGTCATCAAAGATGGTAGTTGACTTAAAGACTACAAATAACGCAAGTGCTCATAGCTTTATGAGAAGTGCTTTAGAATATGGGTATTATCTTCAAGCGGGTATGGCACATGAGGCATGTAAAGCCCTGGGCAAACCCTTTGATATGTTTGTTATTTTGGCTTGCGAAAAAGAAGCGCCACATGTTCCAGCAATATACATTATGAAAGATGACGCTTTGCAATTTGGAATAAATCAGTTTACAACCTATAAACGTAAACTTAAAAAGTGTTTAGATGAGAATAAATGGGAAGGATACCTTGTACAGGAATTAGCAGTTCCAAAGTACGCTACTATTGATTTAGAGGAGAAAGCAGCATGAGTAACATGAGTTTAAGTGAGAAAAAAAGCTTGATGATGGCTAACCAAAAGTCAGTCATGGGATTGCTAGACCAGATGAAAGGTGAGATTGCTCGCTGCTTACCAAAGCATTTAACCCCTGAAAGAATGGCACGTATTGCAATGACTGAGCTTAGGAAAACCCCTAAGCTTCAAGAATGCGATCCTTTGAGCTTTATTGCTGCGATTATGCAAGCAAGTCAATTAGGTCTTGAGCCTGGTATTTTGGGGTCATGCTATTTAATTCCTTTCAACAATAACCAAACTGGCAAAGTAGAATGTACTTTTATGCCTGGTTATCGTGGGTTCTTGGATTTAGCCAGACGGTCAGGGCAAATTGTATCTCTCGTGGCTCGTGCTGTTTATTCAAATGATGAGTTTAGTTATGAATTTGGATTGAAAGAGAACTTAATCCATAAACCAGCTATGAATGACCGTGGCGAATTAGTGGCAGTTTATGCAGTTGCATTGCTTAAAGATGGCGGTCATCAATTCGATGTCATGAGCAAAAAGGACGTGGACATTATCAAGAATCAATCCAAGTCTAAAAATAATGGCCCATGGGTAACTCATTATGAAGAGATGGCTAAGAAGACAGTACTTAGAAAGCTGTTTAAATGGTTGCCTTGCAGTGTTGAGATGCAAAAAGCCGTGTCACTGGATGAGTTGCAAGAAGCTGGCATACAGAATATCAAAGCATCTGCCAGTGAGGAATTTGATATAGACTTTATCGAAGGTGAATTAGGTGAAACTCCAAATGAAAAACCTTCTCGCAAACATGATGCGTTATTGGATAAATTAAATGCAGCTAAAGGCAAACCGACTGAGAATGAAACGGGTGAGGTGGTTACAGAAAAGCAATTGAAGGAAATTGAAGGCTTGGTTGCAGTTAAAGAGTTTTCCCCTTCTCGATTCCTTGATGCGCTTAAACATTATGGCGTTGAAAAGTTACCTGAAATAACCAAAGCACAAGCCGAAGATTTTATAGCAATTTTAAATAAAGAGGCAGATAAATGATTTATGATATATCAATTATAACTAACTGCGAGAAATGTGAGAAAAAAATAGACCTTGAACAATGCGAAGGGTCTATTTTTTGCAATGGATGTTGTAATGAACTAGAAATGTTTGACAAAGATTATGTGTGCGCAGCTTTAAATGAGGTATCTAGTCTTGATTATCATTGGGATAAAAATAATTTGTCGGACATCACATTTTGCGAAGAACCTGATAAGCGAGAGTTATTTTTTCAGGGCGTAAAGAAAGGTTATTTAGATGCATTATTTTGGATAGCTGACTGGTTTGAAGTTGTTAAATATCATGAGGAAATCATACAACCTAAATTTAGGAAGCAAGCAGAATGAATGAATTAACAAACGCTCAGAGGGCAAATAATACACCAGATATTATAGCTCAAAATCATGCTATGGATGCCCACGAATTTCTTGTTAGATTCCTTGATAAGTTTCACAGTGCTAAACGTGGCGGAATTCATGACTTTATGGAAATTTCCCTCTTCAATATGGTCAATTTAGCAGTTGGTAACATTGATAAATATCTTAATGAAGGTCATAAAGAAGTAAGCGCAAATGAGATTATGTCCATTGTGGCTGATTCCTATCAAACAGTTTTGGATAACATTAAACGTAATTTAGAAAAAATGGGTCAGGTGAATTTACGATGAAATGGTATAGCGTAAAAAAACATTTACCACCTCTGTATATGCCAGTGATTTGTAGAGTATTAGATTGTGAATATGGAGAAACTATAATTATGGGAAGCTATGCTTTAGATTGTGATAGATGGGATTTTAACCAGGAACCTTTGGTAGAAAATTATAGATACACTGTAACTCATTTTGCCATTCCTGATCCGGTAGAAATAGATGAATGAATTTAATGAAGTAAAAGAAAATATTGAGCAAGTTATTCGTGAAATAGAAAAAATTTCACCGCAATTAGCAGCTCATTTAAGAAAAAATATAATAATGGATGATAAAAAATCCACTTTTTGTTATGCACCTTCTAATGACAGGATGTCAGATGAAAGAATTGCGGATATACCAAAAGAAAGCAGTACAGGAATGCTGGAACGTACTTAAAGAAACCGATGAACCGGTTCTATTAATGGCAAGTGTTGGAGCGGGTAAAAGCCTCATGCTTGCCGATATACTCTTAAGAATGCAAAGACTTGCGAAACGTGCTTTATGCTTAGTAAATAATGCTGAACTCGTTCGAAATAACTGTGCTACATTTAAAGAACAAGGCGGTGAGGCTTCGATTTATTGTGCTGCTCTGGGAGAGAAAGACGAAAGCGCATCAGTTATTTTTGGTACGCCACAATCAATTTTAAACGGAATTAATAAAAATGAACGAATCGCCCAAATCAAGTTTAATATCATTATTGTCGATGAAGCTCATGCGATTAATTATATGGATGATCGTAGCGTCTTTATGCGCATACTTCGCCACTACAAGCAAGAATACCCCCAAATGCGATTGCTCGGCGCAACGGGAACCAACTTTAGATTTAAAGGAACAGAAATCGTTGGAAATAATTGTCTCTTCAAACGACAAGTCGGAAACATCACCACTGAACAATTAATCAATGACAAATATTTAATCGACCCTGATTTTAAAATAGACCCGAATCTTGTTATTGATTTTTCCAAGGTTAAAATTAAAAGCAATGGAAAATTTGATTCCAAAGACCTTGATCTGGTAATTAGTGAGAATGCTCGTTTAACAGAGCTTATCTGTAAGCAAATCATTCATATCATGGAAACTCAGTCCAGATATGGGGTTTTTATCTTTGCAACAACCAAAAAACACGCCGAAGAGATAATGGGTCATTTGCCCCCAGAGCAAAGTGCTTTAATATTAGGTGAAACGCCACAAGATGAACGAACGAGGATATTAGAAAATGCGCGTACTGGACTTATTAAATACTTGGTTAACATTGCTATTATTAGCGTTGGTGTTGACGTACCTGCCTTCGACACGTTGGCTTATCTTCGCCCCACTGAAAGCCTTGTGCTCCTCGTACAAACAATGGGAAGAGTCCTACGATTATCACCCCATACCGACAAAACCGAAGCCTTAGTTTTAGACTTTGCAGGAAACATAGAGCGTCATAGCCATTGGGATAATCCTGTCTTGTTAAAGGCCGTTAAAATGGCTTTAGATGAGGATAGGCCGCTCGTTATTAAATGCCCTGCTTGTATGGAATTAAACAAAGAAACCGCTAGACGTTGCGTTGGAGTCATCAATGATAAACGCTGCGAATATTTCTTTGAGTTTAAGGAGTGTCCAAACCAAGAATGCGGGGTTAAGAACGACCTCGCAAGTCGCCATTGCAGAGCTTGCCAGCATGAACTGATAGACCCCAATGATAAATTAACGTTACCCTCAGCAACACCAGAATTAAAAGAACTTGAGGTTATTGATGCAAAATACGCAATATCTGACTCTAAAACAGGATTTAGAATAAATTGCATGTACCGATGTCGGGATGACAAAGGTCGCATTGCAGCATTTTATGAGAACTATACGCCCATAAGTGACAAGGCACGCCATGTCTTCTATGGACAGTTCGTTAAAAAACACTGCGAGAAGCCAAGTGATTGGTATATCCATCTCGATAAGCGCGAGAAAATGCAAGAGATGCTTCAAAGTGTGAACACTCCTACGCACATAATGCTTCATCAAGATGATAATGGGTATAGGATAAAAAGGAAAATTTTTCAACCAACACAGGGATCGTTATGAACTTTCATTTAAGCGTTTGGCATAAGTACAGGAAGCAAGCTGATATTATTGGTAAGCATATTGCCTCCTATCAGGATAAAAAAACCAGGGTTATTAATCTAGATAAAGAGACATTAGCGGGTTATATAGCTCATATTACGTGTATTTTATTGGAATGTTCAGACTATATGGAGAAATGCGGGTTGACTTTGCCCCCTGCTTTATGGAAATATGACGCTAAAGACCCAACCACGCATCCTTCTAGCAAGTTATTTTTGTATAAGGAATGCATGTCCAAGCAAGCAATTAGGAAGTATGGTAATGAATTTATGGCTAATTAGCTGATCACCCATGACGGTGAAACAGTACACGGGTTCGTTAAGGCGTTCCCAGCAATGTTATGGCAGTCCTAGAGTTTAGGTTAAGTAGAGTCGGCATTTAACCGTCATCCTACGAGTTCGGGTGCAACTCCCGACTAGCTGTCTCCATTTATGGCTTATCGGATGGAATGATTGGGGAATCCTAGTTATTTTTATTCGTGAGGCGAATCGGTAAGCCGCCCTTTCAAGCAGCAATGCGAGAACGGCAAACCCATGAAAGCGTAAACTCGCTCAGGTATGGTGAGGCTATGAGATTGTGCCGGTAAAAGGCTGTAGGGGTGTAAATCCCCCCATTCGCCAATTATGGGCTACGGGGCTTATATAGCTATGACTTAAGTCGGCATGAGTCCAAAGGGCTGTGATACGGCCAGCCACATGCGGTTATATAAGTCGTCCGGCTCACCAATTATGGCTCCGGCAGCGTCTTGCGCATATGATCATCAATGATGACCCTCTTGGAGCCACCAATGAATGAATTTACGAAACAAGAGCTAGAGTGCTTGCACAATGCGATTGCACTTCAATTAAAAAATATCCCCATGTCGGAAACAAATGCTATAAGACGAAGTGAATTAGTGGTGAAACTCCAAACCATGATTGAAAACTATTGTGAGCATGAATGGCATCCTGGAGGTAGTCGTCCTTGGCTTCATTGTATAAAATGCAAGTCTAATTTTAATCATGAGCCATACCCTTACTAAGTCTGATTTTGCTTATAATCAGACCTAATATGTCTTTATATCAAGATTTCTTTATTCCTTGATGTATTGATTTAGCATATCGAGGATAAGCTCGCGAAGGTTTTTATCTTCCTGCATGAGTTTAATTCTGACCTTTTTATACAATTTAGCAGGGATTCTCAAAGGATACTGTTTGATATCGCTATTATCCAACCTAAGTTGCATAGTATCGCCATTTTCTTCCTTGTCGAAGTTTTTTCCCGAATCAATAAACGCCATTAGTAAATTCCTCAATTTCATTAACGATACATTTTATCTCTATACACGCACTTGAGTTTTGATATTCTTCGTCTACTACTGTAAGTCCTTTTTCAACACAAGTTGCATAGGCGACTCTTTGATGGGTTTCAGTTTTAAATATGGGTAATTCAAACTTCTTTAATTCATTATATATTTCATTACCGAGATTCGTGCCTGTAATTTTTCTACTAACGATAAAAGCTGCCTTAACTTTTCCCTCAGTCATATCAATTCTATATTTAACATGTCTAATTAAATCTTCTGTAGCCCAAATGTCATAGGGTGAAGGTTGAACCGGAATTAAAATCAAATTAGCGCATCTAATTGATGCCATAGTTAACGCTGAAATTTGAGGTATTCCATCAATAACAATTCGCTCATATCTGGGAATATATTTAAGAATGTCTTTATGTAAGGTTGTCATAGTCAAACAGGTCATATCAATTAAATCGCCACCCGAACGCTCATGCCATCGTTGAGCCGAACCCTGACTATCAGTATCAATAAGTAATGTTAACTTTTCACGAAGCGTATATTCACGAGCTATATTAACGGCCAGCGTGGTTTTACCAGTACCGCCTTTCTGATTTAATATTGAAATAATCATATCTTGATTCCTTGATGTCTTGAAACGCAGGAATCTTGATGTATTGAGGTCTTGATGTCAAGATGTTTTGAAATAAAGAAGGGGTCGCATAACGAACCCCTTAACTGTTTCCTTCATGGAGGGATCAGATTCTATTCTTCTTCACCGCCAAAATTGTCACTTTGCTTAGAAATTTCCTCAGATTCCTCATTTTTCTCGACTTTTGGCTTTTTACCAGGTGAAACTTTCTTAGGTTTTTTAAATGATTTTTTATAAGCTGCCTTATCTTTCTTGCTGCTAAACATGCATTCAGCTATATAATCAATCCCTCTTAATAGGCTGTCTATTCTATCTTCAAGGCGCTTAAATTCCTTGTAAATCTTACTTTGATTATCAAGTGATATTCCATCAACGGGATCATATTTATCTTTTTTAATGGCAACTAAGGTTTCGGCATTAATCCCAAATGCTTTCATAATATCGGAATCGGAGGCTTTTTTCTTAAGGTACATGTGTATTTTGTTAAGTTCGTCCAATCCTGGTTGCTGATTATAGTTACCGTCTATTTGTTCTTGTCGCCATTTGGATGCAACTATTTTTGGTTGCTTGCTGCTTGGTTTCCAGTTATCCAATGTTACCGGCTCTTCCTGGTCACTTCCATCTATACTGCATGGGTCAAACTCATAACTTGCTTCGCTCATCATTAACGCCCCTGTTTAAATAAGTCAAAATAACCGCTTTCGCAGCATCCTCACCCCAGACCGCAACCGCTTCATAACCACGTTGTAATTTACGATGGATAAATGCAGATTGTTCTATGGTAAGTTTTCCCTTTCCAACTTTTAATTCAATCCATAATCCAGCCCACCAAACCCCATCATCATTTTGAACAGGTAAAGCCAAAAAAAAATCAGCAACCCCTTTTTTAACACCCATTTTTTTTAATTTTTTACCTTCATATTCGCTACATTTACGCTCATTAGCAAAGTGATGGAAGTCAGCAGCCAATTCTGGAAAGTTATAATGAAACCAGTTCACTAAGTTGATATGGTCAATTTGTTCAGGCTTAAGGCTCATTTCCCAGTCCGAATCATCACCGCTATATCGTTAGCTCTCTTATGAACTTGGTTCGCCCAGCGACTATCCAAAGCCTCTAATGCGGCAGTCGTATAATCTTTGGCTTGTAACGCTGCGATCATCTTTTTAAATCCATTCATCTTAGTAATGCCTAGATTAAAGTTCATATTGATAAGTGCGTTTCGAACGCCAGGAGGTTGCATAGTGAACCATTCACATGCTTGTAATTCGCTGATGGTTTGCTCTAAGTCGTTCTTAAACATTAATTCTGCTTCGTCTAAACGAATGCCATCCTCTAAATTTCTACCCCATCCGATGGTTAAATGGCCATTTGTATCAACGTATGATTTTAAATCCAGTCCTTCACAGTTTTTTATCCAATCCTGTAAATCTTGCATAGCAAATATCCTCCTGATAAATGAACAAGTGATTTAATAAGAATTTTGGGAAATAGAAAAAGAACCTGTGGAGATTTGCTCATCCTAAGCATCTCCACAGGCACAAAATGTAAGCTATCCTTAGCTTGTCCATCTACAACCTTAAATATGTTGATAACAGCACGACTCAACTGGAATTTAAATTAACTTTAGCGGGTTACTAAATTCCAGTTGATACCAGAGTGCTTTGAGTAATAACTCACGCCTTCTACAATAACATGTTATAATACAAATTCAAAACCTAGCGATTGCAACGCGAAAAGCTGGAAACTCACCAGTCTGGTTTTGTTCTTATTTGAGTTCACTAGAGTGGTGATTATGACATATCGATGTAATGTTCCTTTTTGCGATAAACTTCGTCCTTATTCTAAATCATATTGTTCTAAGCATCGCTGGCAATTTGAAAAATTAAAAATTCCTGCTTATATAGAATTACTTCCTTTATGGTCATTCAAAAGATGCGAAGCACATGGACTATTAAATTATGATCAAGTTTATTATCATAAAGCTACCTCTTGTTATCTTTGCAACAAATGTATTGTTATAAAAAGAAAATTAAATTATGACCCTAAAAAACAAAAAGAATATATAAAAACCAAAGCTATCCATAGAAAAAATTATGCCTTATTTAAGAAGCATAAATTGTCTTTAGATGAATATAATTCAATTCTACAAAAACAAAACAATAAATGTGCTATTTGTAAAATAACATTTGAAGAGTATTCAAAAATACCTTGTCAGAGACCAAGATTATATTTCAATGTTGATCACTGTCATCTAACAGGAAACATTAGAGGATTGTTATGCAATCGCTGCAATATGGGTTTGGGTTATTTTTTAGATAACCCAAATCATATATTAAATGCTTATACCTATCTGAATAATAATCTATCAAATTGATTAAGCTGGAGTCACTATACGATAACGAACATACAAAGTGGCTGTTGAATCTCCCGAAGCAAAGTCCGCAGTAGCATTTGATAAAAATACTGCGGTATTTCTTACAGTTGCAGGAGCATTTAAAGTAGCTGCACCTGAACCGTTAGCGAGGTATCCACTTGCAGCAACACCGTTTAATGTAGCTGCGGCAATTGAAGCAGAAGCAGGAGAACCCGCGCCATGTACAGTGTTACCGTACTGAGCTTGGATTGCACCACCAGCTGTATATTGTAAAGTACCATAAGCAATATCCCAAAGAATGCTATCAATGAGAATTAACTTACCAGCACCAGGAGCAGCAATCAGTTGCACAGGTGTATCGTATAAAGCTTTAATCTGTGCAGCAGTCAAGGTTACAGTAGCAGTTGCAGCAACATCTACTGCCAATTGCGCATAATCAACTGCGTTATTAGCAATCTTAGAGCCTGAAACAGCACCAGCAGCGATAGTTAACACACCTGTATTGCTTAGAGTAGCATCGCCAGACATTGCAGCAGCAGTAGCTACGTTTGAAGCATTACCAACGAATATATCGCCAGAAGGCAATGTATTAGACAATCCACCATTAGCCGCTAAAGCAACAAATGCATCAGTAGTAGCATCATAAGTGAACCAACCAATTTGAGCAGTAGCGTAATAAATTAAAACGATGTCTTCATTTTCCCATTGCCAAACACCGTTGTTTAATAACTCAACATCAGCAGCTTGGGAACTGAAATAATCAGCAGTTGTTATAGTACTTAAATCATCAGTCGTTACAATCCCGACGATGTTCGGGAAAAGATTAAATTCCCTTTTAATCGATGTAATCATTTAATTATCTCCCTATAATTTATCTGGTTTTATGTTTAAGATTTTTTCGTCTTATCCTGTCCAAATCATCAACACATAAATAACCAACTCCTTCGGCTGCGGCATCCGTTCGCACGCCATATTTACCTGTGTCACCGGCCGTCTCAATGAGAGGATCGTGACCTTTAAACCCTTCTCTTCTTCCTTCTCTTACTTCAATAGGTTTGCGTGGAACATCATCATAAGCCATGATTATCTCCTAGTAGCGGCAATCCTTCTTACCTTTCTTCTCGCCTTTACGTTCCATTTTCTTATCCATCTTTTTATCCATTTTTTTATCTTCTTTCTTGTCCATTTTCTTTTCTTTAGTAGCCATTTTATTATCCTTAATTTGAAGATTGTGGAGTTTGCACGCCAACAGCAGCGTTTCCCGCAGCACTTATAGCGCTATCAGCCACGGTTTCAGCACTTGTTAATACAGGATTAACAATGGCTGCTACGCTGGATGATTTGATTGAAAGTAAATTTTCAATCTTTGAGACTAATAGTTTAAGCTCATTCTCTATGGCTTGTACAATTTCAGGTTCGTCTTTGATGAGTTCCTGTTCGGCAACACTTAAAAAATGATTAATTAAAGCACTTAAAAGAATATTAATTATCCTTTACCTCCACGCTTTCCGCTATCCAATATCCTATCGGCTTTTGCGTCAATCTTGGATTTGGAAGCCGGTGACAGCTTCCCTTTATGTTCCATTTCTGACGCGCGACTTTTTGCATTTCTGGCATGACTTTTATCAAAAACGGGATAGCTTCTATCAGGCCCTGCGAAAGCACTATCCGGCAGTTTATTTCTTTTCTTGGTTGTCAGCTTCGCCATGTTCCTTGTCTCCTAGACATTCTTGCGATAAACCAGTTTGAGCATCCTGCTCTTCATGTTTTTTAATCATCACTTCACAAGCGTAAATAGCCCCTATTAATTGATTGAGATTATTTTGTGCAAAATCTCTTTGTTGAACAAACTGACCATGTTGTTGTTTCAGTTGTTCAAGAATATTTAATTTTGGAACTTCCGTTTTTGCTTCTGACATCTTCTACTCTCCATGTTGTTATAGAATCCTTACGCATAAATCAAAGCTGCACCAATAAAAATTAAAATAGCATCCAAATAATGACATGGATCACGTCTCAAAGCTCTTATTCCAACTATTAACCCAAATGTTATACCTACAGCATTATTCCATCTCATAACTAAACCACAAATTCAAATGAACTACAATATCATTTATATTGGGTAGGTTCCACTGATGATTAAAATAGAGCCAGATGTAAATGCCGTATTACTTATATTAGTGGGTGCGCCTGCAATAGAGTAGGTTTGTAGTCCGATAACTGCCGATCCGCCACTTATAAAGGCAACTGGAGTTCCAGTATAAGTAATACCTGGAATCATTGTAAAACATGCAAATGTTGCACCAGCAGCCATTGCGGAAGGTAATCCAGAAATCAATGCGGTTCCTGTGGAAGAACCAACAGCATTAACTTGCAAGGTCATTGTAAATGAAATGTGGTTTCCTATCTTTCGATAGACCCCATTTTGTTGCGTATAGGTTAATCCAACAGCCGCACCACCAAATGTTAAGGTTGGAGTAAATGTCCCATCAGTTTCTAAAGTAATTCCACCCGCACCCAAAGTATTAGCCGCTAAAGCAGTTGCAACACCAGTTCCTAAACCAGTTATTCCTGCTATTGGCAGTCCTGTACCATTAGTTAGCGTAATCGATGTCGGAGTGCCATGAGCTATATTAGGCAATGTGGTGCTCATACTAGGTACACCACCTGCACTTGAAACTAATACGGCACTGTTTACCGGAGTGATAACCCCCAATACGTTCGCTGAGGAGGCATACATAATTGTATTTATAGCATTAGTGGTTGGATAAGTGGTCGTTGACCAAGCAGGAGCACCACTTGCACCAGATAATAATAATTGGTTTGCTGTTGCAGTTCCAGTAAGAATAGCCATTGCAGAAGCCGTGCTATAAACAATGCCGCCATTACTAGCAGTTAAACTCGCATTAGAACCGCCTCTAGCTAAACTAAGCTGCCCACTCCAACCCATTGTTAATGATGTTGCTTGCAATAATGCAGTTGCGGGAGTTCCACCCAAAGTAATAGTTACGTTTGTGTCATTACTGGCTGTCAGGGCTGCGGGAGTAATAGTTGTTTGATAACCTGGAATCGTCAGCCCAGAAGGTAAAGTCGTACTGAGTGAAGGCACTCCACCAGCACTGGTTATCAGTACCGCACTATTCACTGGGGTAACTTGTGCCATAACGCTGGCACTTGAGGCGTAAAATAGACCATTAGAAGTAAAAGTCGTAAGATTAGTTCCACCTGAACCCGTAGGTAGCGCATGGGCTAGAGTAACAATCTGCGCATTACTAATCGTGAAAGCTGTATTGTTGACGCCAGCCGTAGTCTGCGTAGTAATGGTAAATTGTGTCGGAACAATACCTGCGCTGACTGCTCCTGATACAGTCCACCCTAGAGTACCACTTCCATTTGTATTGATAGTAGTACCATCATCTCCGAACGCCGAGAACCCCCCAAGGGAATCACCGTTTTGAACCGCAACAAAAACTCCAATCGTAGTTGATCTGGATTTCACAAGACCAATTACTGAGCCAGTAGCGTTATTCTGATAAGTAGCGAAAGGCGCAACAATTCTCGATCCACCCTGAGCAAACTCAGTTCGTAATGTTCCTGAACTACCGGCTGCAATCGGGGTAATATCGCCTATTAGCAAGTTTCCGGTTCCATTGGGTATGATGCTCAAATTGGTATTTAGTGTTGCTGTAGACATGACATCGCCTGTGAAGGTGAAGTCTCCCAATGAAGGAATTCCTGAAGTGAATGCTACCGTACCGTCGGCATCCGGGAATGTAACGGTTCTAATATTAGCCGTGTCAGCAAAACTAAATAAAGTTTGATGTTGGTATGCGGTTCCGTTGCTGAAACTTACAGGAATATTTCCCCCCAAATCACCAATTATTGCAATTCCATTTTGTCCTTTACCAATGAGGATTAATGGAATGTTTGGGTCAACACCGCTTGCTGACAAAGTTGGACCAGCGTTAACAACAGCGTTGGCACTTGTTATAGTTAAATAATAAGCAGCACTAGATCCAGATGTATTCCATTGAACAATGATATTTCCATTGGAATCTTTTACACCCTGTGGACTTTGAAAATATCCGGTGAATCCAGGTCCATAATAATCAGTTCCATTTACAGCGATACTTAACGTAGAAACTCCAGTACTAACTGATTGTTTTAAAATTCCATTGGCTAAGGTTGCAAGATTGAATGCATCAGGTAGAGAAGCATCTGCGGTGTAGGTTATGAATGGGCCTGTTGTAAATGTGCTTTCTTGAATTTGTGTCCATTGACCCGCAGCAGCATCATAATATTCATAAAGCTGATCATCGGTATTAAATCGCAATCTGTAATTGATAGCAGCTGATGGTGCTGGTCTTTGAGCCGTTGTACCAGGAGGTAAAAAAGTCCATGGAATATCAAAGAGAACGTTAGAACCCAATAATAATCCAGGTATTTGATTGCCATTAGCAATATCACCGCCAGGTGTCATCTGACTAAATTTTATAGTGTTTACCATCACGAATCCTTGTGATTAGTTAATGTACTATCCTTGTATTTGTCTTAATGTAACTCCAACATAAGCCGTTGCATCTGGTGTGATTAATTGTAGCACGTCACCACCTCTCACATAACGCTTTTTAGGCTTGTACTCATTGTATGGTTGTGAGCCAACACTGCCACCGGCTGGAATGACAGGTACACCATTTTTACACACAAAGACATTTGAATTAGAAGCATATTCAAAATATGCCTGATACTGCATAGTATCGTCACCAGGTATATTTACGGTTTGCGCGGAATTAACAGTGCAACCAACCTGGAAGGCTGTGTCACTGAAAGGCATCGTTTCGATGTAGTTAGCATTGTATTGAATCGTCATTTCTTAATCCCCTTAGTTATTCGTATCGAATCATTTTTTGTGCTAAAGCTGTAGGCTGTACAATTGAAAAACCAGTTGGAGGCGTGGTCAAAGGTACGTTAGCAAGTGATTCCCCTCCATCAGATGTAAAGGTCTGTGAGGTGGTATTAGTACCGTTAGCATAACCAAACCCACTAATACTTCCTTGAACAGGAACCGTTGTTTTGTGGGTATGCGCGGGAATATTTGCAGCTACTAATACAGCCGCATTCGCACCATTTTCCTGCCCAATACCATTTGTAATGCCCGCACCAGAAAATAGATTGCCAAATGCTCCCGCAATCACATAACCGGATAATGAAGGCAAATTGAATGTTGTTGAACCATCTCCACCTAAAACTGCAAAAAATCTAAGTTGATTAGCTCCATTCACCGTTGCATTCGAACTTAAAGTAACCGTATTAGTAGAAATTCCAATAATTGTAGTTCCTGCTGAAATGCCATTTCCTTCAACAGGAGTATTAATCGCATAAAGCGCACCATTTGCGACTGTGATTGTAGGTGATCCAGAAGTTAATGTGACCGTTTCTAAATTTGTAACTTTTGAAAACAATTGATTATAGGTCTGACGAGAAACAGCAGCACCATTACATAATAAATAATGTTGGGGGGTACCAAAACCATAATAATCAATTACTGTTCCAACAGGAACAACAGGATAGGCATCATGATAAGTCTGATCAATTTGACGTTCTATCGTTGTTTGCTCGTAAGGATATTCTACGTTGACATCCCCAGAAATTAATTGAACGCTAGACAAAGTAATGTTGCAGTTATTAGGCAATAGCAATTGATATTCAATGTAAGCTGTAGGCGGAAAATCAGTGTCCATTGACGCGCCTATTTGGCCAATTCCAGGATAAGCATTAAATGCTTCTGTTAAAGGAGTAGTATTTAAAACAGTGGTTAAAGTATTTCCCTGAGAATCGACAATCGTTGCAGAAATATTCTGAGGAGCATTACCCGACAAAGCCATAATAGAAGAAGATACAAAGCTATTAGACCAAAGCACCCCATTTTTAGTAAATCTTTGGCTAAGGTATGCATTAGTCCAGCTTCCACTTAATTGAATTTGTAAGGCATAAGATGCATTTGTAGGGTTAACAACTGCACTATTTAATAACACCTGAGTCAATGTCACATTACCTGTACCGGTTAAATGCAAGAACCAATCAGGAGCAACTTTGATAATTTGGGTACTAATACTGTTTAGTGTTAAAGGACTTGCAAAGTTAATTAACGCAAATTGCGGGTTACTAATTTGGTTGTCAGTAGAAAAGGAAGTCTCATTAATAGGAGTATCACCGCTAGAACCAGGCACGTAATTTTCAACCAAATATATAAGTGGATCTTGTTGGGTTGGGCCTTGTCTAAATTCCAGCCTGTACACAGTATCAGGATCAAAATAAATATTATTTGGAAGTGTGCCATTGGCTAAGAACCTTATAGGGTTATCCCAGGCAACATTACCAAATGGGTCTTGCCAAGTAGGTAATGGGGCGTATGGAATCTCATTATCTAAAACGAACATGTAAAAGGTATCATCAAATGCATGCGCAGTTAAGTCAACCTCGTACCAAATCGGATTACTCCCTCTGACCATAGTCATATCATTATATCCTTATAATGCTTGTTTTTTGCCCATTATCGAATTATAATCTATTTATAATTTAAGGTGAAACTATGTCTACAAAAATTAAAGATACTTACAGTGATGAAACTCGAATTGCTCTTCTTGAGCAATCCATTAACAATATCAATAATACACTGGTTCGCTTCGAAAAACGATTTGACCAGATTGACGCTAAATTCGATAAACTTGATACCAAAATAGATGCGAGTCAAAAATGGTGCATCGGCCTAATTAGCGGTCTTTATATTTTATTCGGTAGTGCATTCATCACTGTTCTCATTAAATTTGTTCATTAATAGAAGCGTCATGATGCATCTAATTTTTTTATGTACGGTCATTTTAATCATCTGGAATCTCATGGATTAACTATAAGATTCCAGTTTTCTTGGCTATATAAGTCACTTCACCTCCGCCAAGAAGTATTCCCATCCCAATTAATGCTTTATTCCTATCAGCTCTTGCTTTTTCATAAGCAGAACGAGCCTTTTTAGCCTCACTTTTTAATCTAGTTTTTTCTTTTAAACTCAAACCTTCTTCATTACTAATACTTTCAGCTTCTTTTGCAGCAGATTCAAGTTCAGATATCGTTTTATTCAGAGTTTCAATACGTGAAAATGAATCTTGAACTTTTTGTCTTCTGGCCTGTTCTTCTTTATTTGTTTTACTTTGAGCCTTTTGTTCGGACTTTTGCGCGTTAAACTGCTCAACCGTATCATTATGCGCTTGTTTATGAGCGTTATATTCCGACTTTGCAGTTTTTGAAGCAGCCTTAGCATTATTTAAATTTTCACTTAAAACAGTGAGTTCATTCATATGGCCTTGTAACTCAGGCATATGAGGTAAGTACTGTTCCAATAATTCGTTAGGTTTTAGCAATTCTCCAGGATTTTTGGCAAAAGATTCACCTACTAACAAACGCAGTAATTCAGGATCATTTTTAAAGAGGTCGTTTAATATTTTCTGACCTGTGACTTTATTAGGATTAGACGCTTTAACATGAGGCTCACCACTTAACGCTTCCAGCATATTGCGTGGCGCTTTCCCTTTAAATTGCAGCTCTTGATAGAATTTATTTTTAAATAAAGGCGCAATTTCAGTCGCATAACGTTTTTTAATTCGATTAAGTTCCTTTAGGTTTTCACCACCCAAACTTTTATCAAGAATTTCTTCCATACGTTTAACATCAATATCCATTGCATCAGCAGCTTCAATAAGCCTGTCATGCTCTTGAGAGGTCTTCCCATAAGCTGATGAACGGGTTTTTTGAGCCATTTCCTTCAATGTTCTATACCCAGAGACAAATTTATTAGCGGGCATTGAGTTTTCTTTACCAGCTGTTTCTAGTTCTTTTGTTAACTGGATGACCTCGGGAGATTTGGTATCACCTTCTTGAAGATGTTTGGTTAAATCAGCTAAAACCTCTTGAGTAGACCTATTCATTGGCAACTGAACTTGTTGTTCTTTTAAGTCATCAATGTATGTATTAAACTCATTTCCCACTTCTTTTTGTCGCGCTTCAAGAATTGGATTTAATCGTTTAGCAGTTCGAACTCTATGAGCTTGACCTAATCCTAAAACATTCCCGACTTCTTCTTCTTTTTCAGATAAAGCTTCTTCGTGAGGTTCAATCCCAGCTTCGGCTTCCGAAGCTTTTTGCTCTTTTGTTTTTAATAAGGATTGAGAAGTATTAAAGGCCTCTTCATCAATAGGTTTTTCGGTCAAAGGAGCAAGTGGCATTTGAGATGTATTCATTTCAGGTGAACCCGCTATTCCCGTTTCAAGTTCTTCTTTTTCAGCCGCTAATGCGTTTGCTTTGCGCTGTAATGTATTGGGATTAGCTGATCCCATTTCAGGATTTTGCTCTAAAATATCTTTGCGTGCTTTTAAATCAATATTTTGATTTTCCTGATTCGATTCCGCATCTTCAAGCGCACTCTCAGCGACTTCTGCTTTTTTGCGCAATTTAGGTGATTCAAAAACATTTTTAATCCGCTTTCCTATTTCCTTTATAGGTACTTCACCGCTTACAAGGTTTTTTAATGCTTTCCCTGCACCGTGTAAGGTAGCAGCTTCACCTCCGGCTACAAGACGGTCAAAAGCATTTCCTGGAGTAGTCGCGCCAAATCCAATCGCAGTACCTCCCAATGCACTTAATAAAGCTGGAACACCTACAGCCCCCGCACCAGTAGACGCTAAGGCAGCAATCGGGGCGGCTACTGCACCCTGACCAAGCATGTGACCCACATTTCGGCCAAATCCAGCACCGTATTCGTCTGGAATTTCAGATGGTTTAAATTCACCGCCCGTTAATCCAGCATAGGCACTTTGTAATCCTTCTTTAACCCCAGTAGGTAAATTCTCAACCGCTGGCAAAGCACCATATCCGGCACGCTCTGCGACATGCCCTAATGGTTTAGATATCTGCCCAAAAGATTGACCCAAAGCTTGCCCAAGAAATTGTTTAGAAGATTCTCTGATCATCTTTTTAAAAAAATCTTCTAACGAATTTCCGCCTTTGTTTTGAGGCTTGAAATCATCAGCTAAAATATTTCTTCCGCTTTGAGCAGGAGGCTTGAAATCGTCAGCTAAAATATTTCTTCCTGTCATTTTAGCCTCCATGCTTACGTTTAAATTCATTTATTATTTGGTCACGAGTAAGGCCTGTTGCTCTTTTAGTTTCATCTATATCAGCTTCTGTGATGCCAGAAGGTAATTTATTTTCAGAACCATAAATTTGTTTTCTAATCCCTTTTCGAATTTCATCTCCATTAATTGCAGCATCGGCTTGTTTAAATGCAGCATAAGGAGAAATTCGTTGTGAGGAAGCAATTTCAATCGCTTTATCAAGACGATGTTGTCCAATTTCATGAAGAACAGCTAACGATTCTGCTTTCGCTTTCATAGCATCTAGAGAATCATCATCTTTAATTTTCATTTCACGCGCAAGTGCTAAATCTTTGTCAGTGAAACGCGTATTCAATCCTTTTGCCGTATCAGCAATTACCTTATTGGCCGCCACATCAAATCGAGCTATAAGTTGTTTTTGTTCAGGAGTTCCACTTCTTCGGTAATAACCCAATTCATAATGTCCTAAATATGGATGTTGCCGGATTTGTTCCAATATTGGGTCACTTACAATACTTTTCATTTCGTCAAGTACAGGTTGGGCTTTAATGCCTGATATTGCTTCATCCTGCATCTTAGAAAAGGTTTTACCCTCTTCTTTATTCAACGATTTTGTATATTCCAAATCAGCTTTATGATCATTAATGTTTTGTTGTTTTTCAGCTTCAATTTTAGCCTTTTCTTGAGCTAAACGAATTTTTTCATCAGGATTTGCAAGCTTTTCCATAGCTTTGTTATGACGCATTCTTTCGTCTAATGATTTTTGCTTATATAAGTATTCTCTTTCTCTCATTTCAGGAGTAATGCCACTTGTAGAGTTTCTAGGAATAGGTAGGCCAAGCGCTTGATAGGTCAAAGCCCTTTTAATTTCTTCAAAGTTCAATTTTCCAGGTACTTTATTTCCGCCTTGTGGTTGTTCTTGCTCTTGACCTGGCATCATTTGTTGTTGCTGCGGTTCCTCTTGGGGCATCATAGCGCCTTGGCCTTGTGGCATCTGTTGGCCTTGGTTAATCATGTCCATCAAGTTCAAAGGCGGTTGTTGTTGCCCACCCATACTTTGCCCGCCAGCACCCGATTGACCAGATTGACCGCCTTCTTTTCCTAGATTCTGTATATAATCGAGCTTTGCTTGTAATTGCTGCATTGCCCATTGTGGATCGTTGGAATGCTTTAATTTTAGCAAGTTTTGTTCAAGTATTTGTCTGTTTAATCCAGAATTTGCACCCATTCGGGCTTCTTGTTGTTTCTTTAGGGCAAGTTCTTGCGAAAACTGTTCCGCTTGTTTTTTTTGTTTTTCTCGTTCTAAAACAGGTTGCATCAGGCGCGAAAACATCGTAGAACCTGTATCAATGCCTTTTAGAAAACTTGCACCTGGCAAATCAGTATTAGGAATATTTAAGGCCATTATTTACTCCCGTAAGTTGGAGAAGGGTTATAGCTACCCTTTGGCGACCATCCCATTTTTTGAGCAAGCCCACTAGCTAATGCACCACCTATTGGGCCACCTAATGCGCTTCCTGCTAAACCAAAGCCACCGCCTAAGAGTTTACCAAACAAATCGCCTTGAGCATTACTCTGATTAAATTTATTTTGTGCAGAATTTTGCCCCATATTCATAGCATTCTGGCTCATGGAATTAGCAGCACTCGCACCCTTTCCATAAATATCAGAGCCTACACCAATTCCAGTCATGTATTTTTGCATCAAATCATCAAGATACTTTTGACGGTCTTGGGCCACAATCCCCGATGTTCCTGATTGAATCGCTTGAATCGCAGGAGAAGAACCATTTAATCCCATTTGCTGTGCAGCATTTAAACCACTTTGAGAGGCCATTGCTTCATTTTGCTTGGCTAAATCACTTTCTTGGTAATTTTTAGACCATTCATCTTGCAAAGCGGATGGATTTAAAAGTTTATCCATAGCACCTGAATATTTGCCATAGGTATCAAGTCCATTTTGATTGTATGGCTGCAATCCGTTTTGAGCTTCTTGATAATATTTTTCAAGCTCTTTTTGGGCTTTGTCGTAGCTTTTTTCTGGATGTAAAAAACTTGATAGCCAGCTCATAACATCTCCTTATGGGTATGAGGTCGTAGTGAACTTGACTAATGACCCACTAATTTTTCCAACATAAACATTATTTGTAGTGTCATAAAGCAAAACACCGTTGTTTAACAAGCTTGGTGTAGCAGTGTTCATAGCTGTGATTTGAGCATCCGTATAGCCTTGAGCTTGCAATAAATTAAAATAACCCTGAATATCTTGAATATCTTCGTTCAGAACGTTGACGAGAACAGCAAGCCACGTAGCAAATGCCGGTTCAAATGTGTCACTTAGAATCGGGGAAGCATCAATACGGTCTAAAAAGATAGTAGTCATTAGTTAGCTCCTCCGCTCGCACGCCGAGTATTGCGTACAGCTCCTAGTATAACTATGGGAGCCGAGCTTACACAAACAAGTTTATAGCAACGATTCCGACTGATTCCGAGTTCATACCAGCGCATGCGCCATCGGTAGTGTCCTAATTGACTAAACTCTCGCAAATCAGCAGTAAGGAAAGATACGCCACCATCATCAGAATAATATAATTCAATGTGAGGCTTAAAGAGGGCATTGTAATGATTATCATCAAAAGTAGGTGTATTTCCTCCTTCCGCAATGATGAATTGACTTCCGTCTTCTGTGACCATGTACACAGGGCTTGGCGGAAGGAGTCCATTGCCCATTTCGTCAATAATGAATGTGGTGTTAAGAAAAGGTGCATTGCTCTTATAGAACGTCTGATCACCAAATACAAAGTCAATTTCGACATAATCATCTATGAATTCCGAATAGTCTTCATTATAAATTTGCTGCGTAATCAGCTCATAACGCATTGGGAACTTCAAAAATGCATTAGCTTCTTGTGCGTCTGACTGCGCAGGGTTCCTTAATTCATTATGATAGATATTTCCTGCCATCTCGTAAATGGCTGGATCACCTTGAACAATTACCAAATGTTTATTGTTAAAGTAAACATGCTTTTGAATACGGCAACGGCTACCATTTAATTCAATAACTCTTCCCCATGTCTTGGTTTCAAAGTTATATTCCAAGGAGTTTGCAAAAGTCGTTGGGTCTAGTAATTCAGTATTATCATAAATCCCTGCCGATACACGATAAAAAATCGTATTTTCGTATTGATACAAAAACCCGTCAGTCGTTGCACGTAAGAATGGGCTTAATCCGTTGTCATCATCCGACGCATTTTCAAGCAGTACGTTAACCGCTTGAGTGGATATAACAACTGGTTGACCACCATCAGAAGCCATAAAAGTGACAAGCCCACTGGTATTTTTACCGAGCCAGACCATGCGCCCAAAGTCTACAGATAGACTCAAAGGGTCAGCTATTCCATAATCCCAGTTATAAGAGGTATTAATTTTCCACGGAAATTCACGAGTCACACCGGCAACGGTGATTTGAGTGGCAATATTTGCCCAAATATCGGTTGTGAAGTCGGTGAAAATGTATAATTGCGTGTGTAATACTGCATAAGACCTTACAATTCCAGAAGAGCTGAAAAACAGGGCGAATCCAGCTCCTCCGTCTGGAATAGTAAAAATCTTAGCCGGATTAACAGGAGGAGAGCCACCCAAGTTAATCTGAGTAAGATAATTTATCGGGGTTCCCATTTGACTTACGACAAATCGGCCGCCGAAAGCTGCGACATACTGAGGTTTTGTAGGAGCGTTCGTATCAGTGCACACAGTCATTGTGACTGTCGTTCCTGTCTCAGTGATGATGTAAATATTTACGCCATTAGTTAGCAAAGCATAAACTGAATCACCCACCGGCAAATAGGCAAACCACAGCTCACCTGTAAGGCCAATAGTTCCAATTGTTTGCGCATTAAATGCACTGTCATAGGCTATAACTTGCGTGCCATCAATGACGTACAAATAATTAATAGTCCGAAATTCATCTCGTGGTTCAGTGTTATAAACCAGACGATTTTCATTTAAATAAGTAACATGTTTTCTACCCATTGCTGGATATAAAGCTTGTTGCTTTTTTCCAGATTCAACTTGAATACCGTACCAGTTCGCGCAATCCATAGAACCAAATTGCGTAAAGCGTTGAACGTCGTAGTAGCAAAATATGGGTAGTTGTTGGATAGGCATTATATCCCTGCCCTGACACGCCATGCGCCATTTAGTAGGGATTGCTCATCACCAGTAATGGAGAGATTAACTTCACTGGTTGATACCATGATGTCATAGGCTTCCATGTACATTTGTTCTAGTTTGGGTGTCCATGCTTCGGTTCGTCCTTTGTACATGCAAACGTCACGCGCACCCGCGAAGAGCAAAAATCGTACAAAATATTGAGGTAAATTCGACATGTCGGAATCTTTGGTATATGCCGAGAGCTGGAATTTTCCTCTACAAAAGAATTCAAAGAACTGGCTAGGTGCAGGATAAAGCCTAATATCAACATATTCTGTGTCGGGAAAAGTGATCGCAAAGCGTGGCAATCCTTGAAGTGGTTCATATTTCCAAGCCGCTAAAAAGTCATCACGAGATTTATCAATTAATGGGTAAGTCACCCCTGATAAAATTAACCAGGCATTATCAAGGTTTGCGAGCCTTCCCTGCTTAATAAAGACAATCCCAGGTATAACAATAGGCTGAATGAATTGAAGCGTTGAGGTTCCAGTGATGGTTGAGACGTTGTTTAGTGTTACCAAATTGCCATCAATAGAATCGATAAAACTTAATGTAGGAATTCCGTTCCCTGTGACTTGTTCGCCAGGGTTATAAAGTGTTCCATCAGCGACAGTGAAAGACGGTGAGTTTAATGTCAGCGTCACAATCTCGCGCATGATGGTATCAGTGGGATAGTTATTATCCACAAAGCGAATGGTATTAATGCCAATATTAATAGGGCAAGTCAGAGTCTTCGCTATCGTTAGCATTTGACCATTGCCCGCATAAGACTGCATGAGCTGATTTAAAACCTGCAAGCAGAGCTTTTCATCATCACCATGTAGCGGCGTTGTAGGATTAGACGCACTTATCAAGCGGTAGACTTGAAAAGCATAGTCTCGGAATGTGTAAGCCATTATCCCTCCGTTTTTTTACGGGGCTTAACTGGTTCTTTTGGTTCCTCAATAGCTTCTTTTTTTGGTGCTAGAGCATCTTCTTTCGTAGCAAACCAATCGTCACTATGAGTAAATAACTCGAATTCATCGTAGGATTCAGCTATCTTTTCACGTCCATCACGGGCATAGATAAAAGCTCTAAAGCCTCTGCGTGGTACGGATTTTCCAAGATAAGGTACTAGCTCTTCGTGTTCATGTTCTTGCATCATTAACCCCTGTTGAAAGCAGCCCTACGACACAACATCCAAAATCTATACTGTGTCGTAGGGCTATGAACTTAGGACATAATCATCACAGCAAACTCAGGGTTAATTGCGACCCCGCAAATTACGTCGATACGGTCTAACTGTTCGTAGTTTCTGATGTCTGCACCCAATGAGTAGGTCATAGAAAGTTTGTACAAGTCAGAGTATCGAGTCACAGCCTCAACACCACCGCGCAGTTCTTTGATAGGAGGAGCAGCAAAGACTACGGCTTGGGTGTGGTAAGCCAATGACACGTTATGAGATGCGTACAGCAACATTTGAGCGCCGTTAGGAATAGCAGCACTGATGTTTTGACGCGCACCATCAATAACAATCGTAGGGTTAACAGGGATAGTTGCAGTGTTACCATCGGAAGATATGACCTGAGCAGTAACAACGAATTGCGCAGGAGCTTCGTAGATGGGTTCGTAGGTCAATGGGTTAACCATGTACACACCAGCAGCAGGAGCTACTTGAATCACGTCACCTAGATTAAATACGACAGTTCCAGGGGCTTGACCCAATCCAGTCACAGCGATTGTATTGCCACCAACGATAGGGCCATTGGTTACAGTACCAGCGAGCAACATACCAGCAGGAGGAGTACCGCCTAACTGACCAGCACCAGCAATTTGTCGTCTTAAGAAGTTAGTCTTGAAGAAGTCAAAACCTGACAAGTGACCAATAAAGCCATCAATCAACGCACCAGTGTTTACAGTGTTGTTGAAGACGTTATACAAGTCATTGTTCAAGTTAGCTGATACGCGAGGAGGTACAGCAGCATAACGCTTGCCATCTTCGGGTATACCAAGCTGAGTCATTAAAGCATCAGCGCTTAGAATGGTGTTAAAGTCTACAGGAACGCCAGGAGTACCCACGGATTGATAGACTTGGTTTTGGAACGTGTCAGCAATGAAGTTCTCAACCAAGTTACCAAGACGTTTAGCCCTTGGAGCATTCGCCATTTCTAAATAAGGTTCATCTCGCGCACGGTCGAACGTCAGGTTAAACCCTGTGTATTCAATCATGGTACGGAATTGTTTAGAAATTGTTAGAGGTCGAATTACCTGTACACGAGCTTCGGCTGTAGCTGTAGCGCCTTCACCAGCAAGGTATCTTTCTTCTAAGCGGTAGTCGATTGTTTGACCAGTAGCGAATCTTAAGTTCTTAAAATCGCCTTCAAGGTTTCTATTAGCAGTTCTAGCAAAGGCTAGAGAGTTCCAGAAGCGTACAAAAACGTCATCCAGAACGTACTGGGTTTCGCGAAAAATATTTGGCATTTGCAGTCTCCCTGACCGAACAAATGTTGATTAATTACTCAAGCATCATGCTTAAGTGCCTAACTACCATTTGTCCGGCGGGCGACAAGAGATACACGCCTAAATTTTTACTGCTTTATAACTCGGCCGACGGAAAGCCTATACACGTCTGTACAGCGATTAAAAACATCTTAGAACGTGATTAACAATCTGTCAAATTCGCCTCTTTATTCATTTTTATCTTTTTTAATTGAATATGTTGATTCATTTGCGCCTCAATAGTCTTAAGGATTTCAGCTAAAATTTCTGGTTTACTTCGCTCAAAATCATTAAGACTATAAGAAATATGGCAATTAAAATCATGACAATACGCTCTAAATTCCATATCTAACTTATGCTCCATTATCTACCCCTCTTCTGGTTCAAATGAGCCTTTCGTTTTGCATCAGACTTAGCTATTAAATCTTCAATAGATGGCTCAGTCTTCTTGCCTTTAACTGGCAAACTACTATCTTCACGACTTTTGCTTACAGGTCTAGGGGCTTTGGTACTCGGAGCTGCTTTTCTCATACGTTCCTCTAGTCTTCCCATTTCCATGATTTGTGCTGCGGGGTCTTGGATTTGTGATATCCGTGACAATTCTTGCGGATGACGCTTACTAGCTGCATAAATAAAGGCCGCAGGGTCAGGCAATCCACGAAGCGCATAGGTCATTGGGTCTGTGACAGGCTGTGACCCTACAACGTCTCTAAAGTCACTAAAGCGATTCATGCCACGGCTAAACTTGTCTTCAAAATCAGCTTGTACTTGCTCATCTCGGGCTTGTTGTTGTTGCTGCGCTTGTTTCTGGCCAATCTTTGATACGGTTCTCTCAACAAATTTCTCTAGTTGACCTTCCCAAGATTCCTCCGAATCGGGATTGTACTCGAAACCTTGAGCTTGTTGGGCCACTTGTTGCTGCGTAGGCTGTTGATTCTTATTATCACCCCGAGAAAGCCTCTCACGAACTGCTTTATTAATGCGCTCGTTAACTTCTTCCTCAGTATATGTTTTAGGAGGCGTTTTAGTATTTCCATAATCGTCATAATCTTCCTCTCTCTCTTTCGGTTCCTCATCTTGTGGCTCGTCTCGCTCATCTTGAGGTGACTCTAAGTCTCTAGCGTCTGGCTCAGGTGAATCAATATCACCGTAAGATGTATCTGGTGTCTCCTGCTCTTCGTATCGGCTCTCGGGCGTTGCCGGAATTGATGGCGAACTGCCCCCCATTAACAAATCATCAATGTTGCTTACTTCTGTAGCCATTTCGACATCTCCCTGTCATTTATTGAATCTTATGCGTCAATATCCTCACCAAATTGTCAGCGTGAGCTATTGACTCATCACTTTGTGTACGTTGCGTTTCAGCGAGATAACGTAGCTCCTGCTCTTGTATATCTCCTGCAACTACTAGTTTTTCCGTTTCAAGTTTTTGAAGTGCTACTTGTGCATCCATTAGGATTTTTTGTTGTTTAAGTCTTATCTCCTCCTCTTTTAGTTGGATTTCTTTTTGCTGCATTTGCATTTGCTGTTGTTGCATCTGCATTTGTTGCTGCATCATTTGTTGTTCGGGTGTTGGTTGACCGCTTTCGTGTGGCATCTTGCCTGTCTTGCCTGCCTCAATGATTTCAGGCGGAACAATCGTTTTAAGGCGGTTTTTAATCTCAAGGTTATTTGATAATGGGAGGTTGTCAGCGTACAAATCTGCAACAAGTTTAAAAGTCTCTGGGTCTGCTTGTAGGACTTCTCGTAATGACTGTAATGCCTGTTCCTTTTGGCCTTCAAAACTAGGACCAGCTTTAAGGCGTACTTCATAAGTACCCTTGCGAATGTCGTTTTCAATAAGTTCACCGTAGTCATCCATTTGTTTATTAACTGTGATGTTCTTCATTCCCTCGTCAGGCATCATGAGGGTGATAACGCGCTCAGAATCATAAACACGAGGGATCATCTCGTTTACAACCGATCCACCTGTTGTAATGGCACGATTTACGGAATTGAAGAAACAATAAGTTGAATAGGAGCCTTGACGGGTACGCGCATCGATTGCACTGCCTGAGACTTCGTTACCTTGTTGGCCGAGTTGCGTAGGATAAAGACCAGTAGCTAAGTACAAATCTTGTATTGCGATTTCGTATTGTTGAAGCAAAGAGGCTGATAACTCAGGCGGTCTTAATTGTTCAGGTTTAGCACCGCTTGGGCTTTCATCGTAAGCAAGTAATCCCTGAACGGCATTTGGATCACGCCAATTTCTTTGGGTATCTAAGCCTTGTACGTTCTTCTTGCTGCCTATGAATTGGTCGTAACGGGATATCTTGAGGATAAAGGCTGATTGCGTGCGAATGTAGTTGATATAACGCTGAGTATCTCTACAGTCACCAAAGAAGCTGCGACAAACTTGTTTGCCGTTTTTGTCATAGAAACTATTTTGATCCATGAATATAACGGGCAGTTGTTCGGCTGGGAATTCGCCATCTTCCAGGATGTAATCACCGGCAATTTTGTAATGCCAAATTTTGTACGATTTAAACTTCCGCTTGTCCTCAATGCGAACAGGCTCGCCATCATCCCAAAGTGTTATCATGTCGTAATCTTCCTCGATGGGAATCTCTTCGACTTCTTCGGCATTAGAATCACCCATGCTTGCTATGCCTTGGGCTTCCTTGGTTTCTGTAGACATCAAGTCCATGTTGGTATCTTGAGGCATCAAGTCCATACCTGGCATGTCTTGGCCAACGGCTGCGGTTAAATCTAAATCGTCTCGGTTCTCTTCTAGCTGGGCATTCATCTCGCGAGATTTTTCTATCAGCTCGTCAAGTTCTTCTTGATTATATGTTTTACCATTTGATAATTTATAAAGCGTATCGTTCTCAAACTTGCGCTTAAAGTGGTCAATAATTGTAATTGCTTCATTATCTGCCCAGGTAAACGGGTCTTCCCCTGCTTCTGGTTGGACTGCAAGGGCTATATCTTCTGCGCTTGCTGTTGGACTCATAGTCTTTGATATTTTTTCTTCTAAGTCTTTACCGTAAATCTCACGGAATTTATCGCGACTCATGCGTGTGATATATCCGCAGTGCATACCATCCGTTTTGTTTGGAGTCTCGGCACTTATATCGAAGTATGTGCGTGTAGCATCTTTGAAATGACCGTAACAAATATCAAGGTCAAATGAGCGTTGGTGTGTGTAATCAGTTCCTACATAGAACGCGCTATAGCCTCCGATGGCTGCTTGTCCGGCTGCGACCTGGTAAGTGATGGTTGCATCAGTTGAGAACATAATGTCTTTGACAATCAGCTCTCGCAAATGAGCCGTATTCTCATCACAGTTAGTCATCGGTACGACTTGAAGCTGTGGCGTGTTTTGTTGTTGTTCGCCCAGCAAAGAGTTCGCCATTGCACCGAGTTTATTAGCAACCATCGGCACTTTACGGAACGTCTTAATCATGTCGTCCTCTTCCTCGTCTGTCCATTGCTGGCCGAGTACAAAGGTATGCATCTCGTGGTATTGGTCAATATTCCACTTAAACCCCTCGCGCCATTTTTCACAGGCGAGTCGCGCTTCATGCGCTATCTTTTCCGCTTTCTTGGCCATCACTAAATCCTTTTAGTTTGGTTATGTATGTCCAGTGGCTATCCAGTGGATGTCCAGTGGTCGTCTACTAAACGTTTACTAAACGTCTAGTAAACACTTCTATATCAATCTCCCTGCTGTATGCTCCGGTATAAAATTAGGTTGGTAAGAAGACGTTCCCGCATGCTGTCCATAAGCAAACGTGATCATTAGCGAGTCGGCTTTGTCTGGGCTATTCATGCCACGCTTTCTCGCATCTTTCTTACTCTCAATCACTAAACGCCCTGAACTGTTGTAATCGTAGCCCAAGCCGCAAAGCTCTTTTTGTAAGTCTGGGTCGTCTGGAATCTGTACGGGCATATCCTGGTTAAACCAGTCACGCATTTCGCTCCATAATTCCGCACGCAGGTTTAAGAATTGGTCAGGGTTATTGGCAGCTCTCGCCACGTTCACACCCACAACACACTCGTAGCCCATTTCGTGCAACCTATCCACCACGCCCGCGCCTATCCCAATGCAATCAATAAATACTTTGTGGGGTCGTTCAGTATCAATAATGTGCTTAATCTTCCCCACGAGCTGCATTGTGTCCAATCCTTGGAACGTTTCGCTTTTAAAAGCTTTTCGGCCACGTCGTCTAATGATTGCGCTTTTATCTTGTCCGCCTCGTGCTGGATCAACCCCAAGCAGCAAAGCCGATTCTGATTCAACTTGAGCCTTCCTGGCTCTTTGTACCGGTTCGACTGTGATAAAGGTATCAGTGATTGAATTTAAGAACGCCTCCTCATCCGTAAATGGGTATTCTTGGCTAAATCCTTTGCACTTTTGCCCATAGTCACCGTCAAAGTCAGATAGATCGGA
>Ga0210401_10000829_pt1 | contig 37357 bp, 33 predicted proteins | sample IncBWH32MmetaG_FD_150866 | JGI IMG/M metagenome (GOLD analysis project Ga0210401, IMG submission 150866) | Forest soil microbial communities from Barre Woods Harvard Forest LTER site, Petersham, Massachusetts, United States - Inc-BW-H-32-M | ecosystem: Environmental > Terrestrial > Soil >... | reverse complement strand
GCTGAACTGCGCCGCATCCATCTCGTCGAGCGCTTTCTGCTTCACGGCGCCTTTGACCTTCGTGCGCGGAAACGGAATGGGATACTTTGGCCCCCCGGCCGAAATATGCGACAGCCGCCGGTACAGCTCGTCGTTACTCGCGGCTGAAAGTTTTTCGCGATGCGCCGTGATCAGCTGCGCCTGCATTCTGCCAAGGGAAATCGGCTGATCGCCGTCATTGGTCACCACCAGGAAGATGGGCAGGAAACCTTCCTCATTCCATTTGACATTGAAGATTTGCGTTTTTTCCGCGCTGTCGTATGGATCGACAGCGGCTCCGACACCTTCATCGTTATGCTGGTCGTGCAAAGCATAAGTCTTGGCCGGCTGCGCGGTGGGCTTGACGAAATCCTTGGCGAGCGTGACACCGGTGGCGATCAGGCACAAAACTCCCGCCACATAAGCCACAAAACGTAGGTTGGGTATATGATCCGCGGACTGCCGCATGCTTCGATTATAGTCGTGGACAGCCTGGTCTACGGCAGCCGCCCCTAACTCGTGCCCGCAGCGGCGGCCGGAGCGCTGGCGTGGCGTCCGGTCGCAATGCCTACCAGACTTCCTCCCACCAATCCCGCTAAAACAGATAGCAGAATCACGACCAGCCACTGGTTACGAAGTGTGCTCTTTCGCCGGACGACAATCGTCATCGTGTCCCTCTTAATGCATCCGTGGACTCGGGCGCAGGCAAAAAAGGAACTTTTCAATAATTGGAACCCTTCGCCACAAAGCCCGTCAAGACGTCCTGAAGAACAATCCCCGCAGTTAGAATGGGAAATTCATGTATCTCGTCTATAGTGTGCTGCTGGCGCTGGTTCTGCTCGCTAGCGTTCCGTACTGGATATACCAAATGCTGCGTCACGGGAAGTACCGGGCGGGCTTCGGCCCGCGTTTCGGCGGTGTACCGGCGCGGATGGCCCAACATTCCGGCCAAACCACGATCTGGGTGCATGCCGTTTCCGTGGGAGAAGTCCTGGCGATCAGCGGCCTGGTCGAGCGCATGCGCGCCGATTGGCCTCAGGTTCGCGTCGTCGTCTCGGCCACCACCGACACGGGCCAGCAGCTGGCCCAGACTCGTTTCGGCGCCGAAAGCGTCTTTTATTTTCCGATCGACCTGGGTTTTGCCATAAATCCATACCTGGAGGCGCTGCGTCCTGATCTCGTCATCATCGCCGAAACCGAGTTCTGGCCGAATTTCCTGCGCCTGGCCAAACGCAGTGGCGCGCGCCTGGTCGTCGTTAATGCGCGCATCTCCGACCGCTCCCTGCGAGGCTATCTTCGTCTCCACTGGTGGCTGCCCAGCATTCTTTCGCAGGTCGACCTGTTCCTGGCCCAGACTTGGGAAGATCGTAAGCGGCTTGTCGAAATCGGCGCGCCGGATGCCCGCATCGAGGTCACCGGAAACCTGAAGTTCGACCAGAAGCCCGGCCCCGATCCCGCCGTGGTCGCCAATCTTCGCGAAAGCTTCCGAACCACGGAAGCCTCCCCCATCCTGGTCTGCGGCAGCACCGTCGACGACGAAGAAGAGCGCATGCTCCTGCAGGCGTTTCAAAGCATCCTGGCCAGCCATCCACGCGCGGTCATGATCCTCGCGCCGCGCCATCCTGAGCGCTTCGCCGCGGTGGCGGCTCTACTCGAAAGCTTCGGTATCCGCTTCCTGCGGCGTTCGCTTTGGGGTGGCGAGCCACTCGCCGGCAGTGTTCTGCTGCTCGATACGATCGGCGAACTTTCCGCCATTTACGGACTCGCCGATATTGCTTTCGTCGGCGGCAGCCTTGTGCCCAAGGGCGGCCACAACATCATTGAGCCCGCCCGCCATGGCGTGGCCATCGTGGTGGGAAACCATACCGAGAATTTTCGCGATATCATCTGGCTCTTCCAGACCCACGATGCCGTGAGAATCGTCGGTCCGGCGGAGTTGCCGCTGGTCTTGATGGAATTGATCTCAAACGACGCCGAGCGCCGCGCCTTGGGGCAGCGTGCCGCCGAAACCTTGCAGTCGCAGGCTGGCGCCACCGAGAAAACCATCGCCGCTTTGCAGAAGTTGCTCAACTCGGCGGGAAACGTTGCGGCCGCCGGAAAATCGTGAACCCATTCTCCAGTCTTTATCGCGCGGTCGTCAGCGCGCGCAACACCCTCCACGATCACCATCTCATCCCCTCGCGCCGTCTCCACGCATCGGTCATCAGCATCGGCAATCTTTCAGTCGGCGGCTCCGGAAAAACGCCGTTTGTCATTCTTCTCGGTGAGCTCCTGAAGGCTCGGGGCATGAAATTTGATGTGCTCTCGCGAGGATATGGACGCAAAACCAAGGGCGTGATGCAGGTCGATCCCGGCGGCTCGGCGCACGACTTCGGGGACGAACCGCTGCTGATCGCACGCCGCCTCGAAGTCCCCGTGGTACTGGGAGAGGATCGCTACCAGGCTGGCGTGCTTGCGGAAGACAAGTACGGCCCGCAACTCCACCTGCTCGACGATGGCTTCCAGCACCGCTCCCTGGCTCGCGACTTCGATATCGTACTTGTCACCGCCGCCGACAGCCGCGATCGCTTGCTGCCCGCCGGCCGCCTGCGCGAGCCGCTCATCTCGTTGCAGCGCGCTGATGCCGTGGTCCTCACTGCTGGAGCCGCTCCCGAGTCCTTCCCGCTCGACGGCAAGTTGGTGTGGCGCGTCCGTCGCGGCATCCTGCCGCAAAACGTTCCGGGCCGCCCGGTCGCGTTCTGCGGCATCGCACGCCCGCAGAACTTCATGCTGCAACTCCGCAAAGCCGGCATCGAGCCCGCCGCCGAGGCGGTCTATCGCGATCACCACGCCTATACCGAACGCGATATCCGTGAGTTGCTGGCGCTCAAAATGAAAAGCGAAGCCGACGGTTTCGTCACCACGGAAAAAGACGCCATCAACCTGGGCGCATTCTTCTCCGCTCTCGTACCCATCGCTGTTGTCCCCGTGAAAATGGAACTGGCCGACGCTGCTAACGCCGTCGATACCATGCTGCGCATCCTCGACGAGCGAAAGAAGCAGGCATGAGAGAATCGGTAGCCGGATGACCAAACATCCCAAAGAGGCCGATCGCCTCAAGAAAATTCTCGACGCCTTTCCCAAGATCACGGTCACGGCGCTCGCCGACTTGGTCGCCGACGAATTTGTCTACGGAGAAATTTCCCGCGTCTCTCGTGAAGCTCCGGTGCTCATCCTGAAACATCGCGAGCGCACAGTAGTGCCCGGCGGTGGCGCGAATGCCGTCAATAATCTCGCCGATCTCGACGTCAACGTCCTGCCCGTCGGCCTGCTCGGCGACGACGAACCCGGCCGCCTGCTGATGAAGGCCTTCCGTCACAAACGAATTCCCGTCAGCGGCATCCTGAAAGACAAGGCGCACACGACCGTCACGAAGACGCGTATCCTCGCCGGCATGACGCATTCCGCCCGCCAGCAGGTGGTGCGCGTCGACCGCGAGCCCGAGACGCCACCGAATTCTCACTTCACACGAGAACTCGTGCTGTCCGCCCGCGACTACGCCCGAGCCTCTGATGCCTTGCTCGTCTCCGACTACGGCTACGGATCGGCCACGCCCGCGATTCTGCACGCGATTCGCGCCAAGGGCGTCAGCGTTCCCGTCACGCTCGATTCGCGCTTCCGCATGCTCGAATACTCGGGGGTCACCGCCGCGACTCCGAACGAACCGGAAGTCGAAGCATGTCTTGGCGTTCGCATCGGGCAGGACTGGTCCCGAGTGGTGGCCGCCGGCGAGCAACTCATGTCGCGCATGAAATTGCAGTCGCTGGTCATCACGCGCGGTCGTGACGGCATGGCCGCGTTCCCCGGGCGTCACAAGCCGCTCGACATCCCAATCTTTGGCTCTGACGAAGTCACCGACGTGACCGGCGCGGGCGATACGGTGATCGCCACGTTCACGGCCGCCCTTGCAGCCGGGGCCACGCCCGAAGATGCCGCCCAGCTTGCCAATTACGCCGGTGGAATCGTGGTGATGAAGCGGGGCACAGCTACTGTGTCGCGGCAGGAACTGCTCGACGCCATCGACAAATCGCCACCCGCGACCAGACTCCATTGAACGCACCGACGCAGTCCAAGATCCTCGATCGCAATGAACTGCGCCGCCAGGTCGCTGCCTGGCGCGCGGCCGGCGAACGTGTCACCCTCGCCAACGGCTGCTTCGATCTGCTCCATGTCGGCCACGTGCGTTATCTTCACGCTGCCAAGGAACTGGGCGGACGCCTCGTGGTTGCGATTAACTCCGATGACTCCGTGCGCTCGCTGAAAGGCGAAGGCCGTCCGCTGATGCCAGCCGCAGAGCGCGCCGAAATTCTCGCCGCCCTCGCTGACGTCGACGCCATTGTTATTTTTCCCGAGCGCGACGTGCGCGCACTCATCCGCGAAATCCATCCCGACATCCAGGCCAAAGGCACCGACTACACCGCCGACAGCGTGCCCGAGGCCGACACGGTCCGCGAATACGGCGGGCGGGTCGCCATAGTCGGCGATCCCAAGGATCATTCCGCCAGCGAAATCATCCGTACCCGGCTGACGCCGCCGAGGGCCGGCAAGTAACATGACCGGCACGGATTCGCCCTCGTCTGGCGCACGCTTCGAGCGCCTTCTCATCGTGCGGCTCAGTTCCATGGGCGACATCATCCACGCGCTACCCGCCGCCGTCATGCTGCGGGAAGCTTTTCCTCATGCCACGATCGGATGGCTGGTCGAGGAACGCTGGGCCGAGTTGTTGTGCACGCTGTCCACGCCGCGACACGGCGCTCGTTCTCCGCAACGTCCCCTGGCCGATGCCGTTCACATCGTCAACCTGAAAAAGTGGCGTAAGTCTCTGTCGTCGAATCAAACCTGGGAACGCGTCGCCGCCGGAGTCAGCGAGCTCCGCGCTATGCGCTATCAGGTTGCGGTCGACCTGCAAGGCGCCGCGCGCTCGGCGATTCTGGCCCGCTGGTCGGGAGCGTCCACGATCTATGGTGCAGCGCAGCCGCGCGAAAACCTTGCCAGCTTGTGGTACACGCGACAGGTCATCACCGAGCACCGGCACGTCATCGAACAGTACGCCGAGATTACCGAGGCAGTTACCAGACAACCCCGCCCAATTCCAGATGCGATCTTTCCTTGCGATCCTGTCGCGGAAGAATCCGTCGCAAAGCGGCTGAGCGAAGCGAATCTGCGCAACTTCGCGATTCTGAATCCGGGTGCGGGTTGGGGCGCCAAGCAATGGCCGGCAGAGCGCTACGGTCAGCTGGCAAAAGCGTTATCGATTCGTGGTGTTCAAAGTCTGATCAACTTCGGCCCACGCGAAGAGGGACTGGCGAAAATAGCCGAAGCAGCCAGCGAGGGCACCGCGCGAGCCATGTCGTTTTCAATCGGCGAGTTGATCGCGCTCACCCGGCGAGCGCGCCTTTTCATTGGAGGCGATACCGGCCCCATGCATCTCGCCGCGGCCTTGCACATTCCCGTCGTTGCCCTCTTCGGGCCGACCGATCCTGCCCGCAACGGCCCGTACCGCACAAAAAGCATCGTGCTGCGCCATCCTGCAAGTCCCACCACGCTTACGCATCGCGCGCAATCTGATCCTGGCTTGCTCGCCATCAACGTCGAGGAAGTGGTCGCCGCCGCCACCCGCCTGATGGAGGAATGCCGTGGCTGAGTGGTCGCAGATCGCGCGCCGTATCCGCGTCCCCCTCGGCTTCGCCTTTGCTGCCTTTTATCTCTGGATCGCCCGCCCCACCTGGAGTTCCATCCTGATCGGAACCGGTGTCGCGATTCCGGGGATCTTGCTGCGCGCCCTCGCCTCGGGTCACGTGAAGAAAAATGAAGAACTTACCACGTCCGGTCCCTACGCCTACACCCGCAACCCGCTCTATCTCGGATCCTTGATCATAGCCGTCGGATTTGCCCTCGCCGCACGCAGTGTCTGGGTGTTGCTGGTGATCGTCGCGATGTTCTTCGCCATCTATCTTCCCGTCATTCGCTCCGAGGAGGCCTACCTGCGCCAGACGTTTCCCGCCTTTGACGAATACGCCCGCAACGTGCCCCGTTTGCGGCCACGGCTGACTGCCTTTCGCAGCGGCCATGGCGGATTTTCGGGTCATTTGTACCGTCAGCATCGCGAGTACAATGCAACATTGGGCACCGCGGCGCTGATGGCCGCCCTGGTGGTCAAACTGTTCTGGGGGCTTCGCTAGCCGATCAGAGAAACATCCTCTGCAGTTCGGTCGCAGGGTTCATAGCGCCTTGATACGTGCACTCTCCCAATTCGCGCCAGCCTTACGGATTTCTTGTCTCGGCGCGTGTCTTCTGCTCGATACGTCGCTCGCCGTCCCACAAAATCAAGGCTCCATCGCTACCATCGGCCCCGCGGCCCATATCCAGCCGCCGCTCCCAACCTATCGCTTCCCCGACGACCAGGCCTATGTCTACACCGCCGAATGGCACTTCTTCACTGCCGGCACGTCCACGGTGAAACTCGAAGCGGTTGGAACCGAACACCGAGTGAGCGCCGTCGCCCATTCTTCGGGGATGGCCAATGTGCTCTACGGCGTGCATGACCGGTTCGAGGCTCTCTACGATTCGAAGACGTTCTGTTCCATCTCGGTCACGAAACACATCGAGGAGGGGTCGCACAAGCGCGAGACTCAGGTCACCTACGACTATCCGAAGCGCAAGAGCATCCTGCACGAGAAGAATCTGAAGACGGGCGAGACGAAATACGCAGAGAACGATATTCCTCCCTGCGTGACCGACGTAGTGACCGGTTTCTACTATGTTCAAGCCTTGCCCTTGCAGCCCGGAAATTCCTACATCTTCCCCGTGAATGATGGCGGCAAGACCGCCGAGGTTACCGCGCGCGTGGAAGGCAAAGAACAAGTCAAAGTTCCTGCCGGAACATTTCAGACCGTGCGTCTCTCCGCTGAAGCGACCTCAGGCACGCTGAAAGGCAGAGGAAAAATCTGGACCTGGTTCACCGACGATGCGAACCATACCCCAGTGCAGATGCGCGCGAAACTCACGTGGGGAACGCTGCTGTTCCGGCTGCAGCGGGTGGAGAAACACTAGAAGTTCAGTCAGTCATCGGCTCGTGGCATCGCCGGCGCCAGTTCGAGTACGCCAGCAATTTCGATTGCTGACGTACTCGTATGTTAGTGACCGTTACTCCCGGCGCTTGGCGGACCGTTTCCGTCGCCCTGATCCTGCTACGGATTCTCAGGAACTGAAATTTACTTGCCTCGGCTCGGGTCGTCCTCGGGATTGATGTAGTTGAATTGCAATGGCGAGTTCCCGTGCACTTGCACCACGACCTCACCGCAGGCCATCGCGTAGTGGTGCATGTCGGGATCGAGGAAGGCAAAACTCCCGGCAGTGAATGCCGCCATCTTCTCCTTGTTAAAGACATCCCCCATCCCCACCTTAAACGTCCCTGAAATCACCGTAACGTTTTCCCGCAGAGGATGAAAGTGGGGTGCAATCCGGTAGCCGTCGGGCATTTTCAGACGCACCGTATAGTCCCCATGCGATGCGCTCGGGTCTCCCTCGAGCACTGCGAGTTGCGCGCCCGGTGCGATAAACGGCGGCGGCGGACCCCAGGGAATCGTATCCGGCGTAAAAGAGTGTCTTGCCTGCGAGTCGGGCTGCGCACCGACCCTGAGAATTCCACCCGCACAGCACAACAATCCGGCGATCGTGATTGCGATGTAAATGCTTCGTTTCATCAATTCTGCCTCCCTAGTTGGTTTGATCGAGATGAATCATCTCTCGCTCCGGGCGCGCTTCCAATCCACCAGGTGTATCCTTTGGATATCTTTCGTATATCGGTGCAATGCGCTGAATCTTGGCTGGATAATGCTTAGGCAGGGGTTTTAATGCCGGGCTCAAAACGGGCAGTTGCGGATGTCGAACTCGATCTCGGGCGCTACGAACTTCGCCGCTCCGGGCGAAGGATCAAACTCGAGAAGAAGCCCATGGAATTGCTCATTTTCCTGGCCGGGCGCCGCGAGCAGATGGTGTCTCGCGAAGACATCGTGAAGAAACTCTGGCGCTCGGACCTGTTCATCGATACCGATCGCAACCTCAACAACATCATCCGCAAAATTCGCACCGCCCTCAGGGACAACCCCGCGAAGCCGCGTTTTCTGGAAACGGTAGTTGGAAAGGGGTACCGCTTCATCGGTCCGGTACGCGTGATCGACGCCCAATATCCGCGTTCTGATCTCGCACAAGATTCTGCGCAGGTTCGCGGACGGGAGAACCTGGACGAGCGCTCATCCCTGGCGGTAGTGCCGTTATTGCTGCTAGGCAAGAAGGCCGACGACCACGGCGTGTGCCTCGGCTTTGCCGATTCGCTGGTCACGCGCCTCGGGAATCTCCAGGGCCTCGACGTGCTGCCGACCTCGGCAGTACTCACTTTGCCTCCCGAGGCCGCCCCTTCCGACATCGCAGCACGCCTGGGTATCCGTTTCGTGGTCCATGGCGCTATCCAAATGTCAAAAGGGCAATGGCGCCTCTCCCTGGAAATGTTTGACGCATATTTGCAACGCTCTTGCTTCACAAGGATGTGCGATCTGGACCTCGGCCGTTTGTCCGATATCGAGAACGACATCGCAAAACAAATCGCGGGCGTATTGAAGCGGCCGCTGAGTTCAGCCACCGTTCAGCAGCGCCAGCGCTATAGCCGCGACCCATTGGCTTATGCGGAATTCATGCGCGGCTTCCGGCTCAGCGCTTCTGGCGATGCGGCCCAGATGGACAAGGCCAGCCAGCACCTGGCGAACGCCGTGACTCGGGACCCGGCTTTTGCCCTCGCTCACGCCACCCTTTCCCTCGCGTGTACGACTCGCCATTTCGAATTTGATCCGGCCAGCGTGTGGCTGGAGAAGGCTGAATTCCACTGTCGACGCGCGCTTGACCTTGACCCGGACCTCCCGGAAGGTCATGTCGCCCGCGCATTCCTGCTGTGGGGGCCGTCGAAAAACTTCCAGCACTTGGAAGCCATCGCCGATCTCAAGCGCGCACTCGCCCTGCAGAACAATCTGCCCCACGCCTACAACCGTCTCGGCACCATATTGACGCACATCGGGTTGCTCGATCACGCTCGTGAAATGTACGAAAGGGGAAGGCTTTTTCATCCCAAGAAGGCCATTAGTCCCAGCATCACACAAGTTTATGTATGGAACGGAGAATACGAGCCAGCGCGCGAGCAGATTCAGGCATGGCTGAAGGAAAACCCAACCAACAAGTACGCCTTCTTTTTCGCCCCACAGCCCGCAATGATGACGGCGAACTGGGATGAGGCGACGAAACGGATGGACGAAGCGCTGCAGTTGCTGCCCGACGAACCGCTCATTGTCAGCTTGCAGGGCGTCCTTCACGCGTTGATGGGCAAAAGCGAACTTGCACTCGAATGTATGACCAAAGCCTGTGCCAGCTCGAAATCCTTCGGCCACGCCCACCACACCTACTATCAGATCGCCTGTATCCTCGCCCTCACCGGACGGCGGCAAACCGCCTTTGAATGGCTGGAGCGCAGTGTCGTCACCGGATTCGCGTGCTGGCCGTTCTTCCTGAGAGACCCTTGTCTTCAGAATCTGCACGGCCTTCCCGAGTTTGAATACCTGGTGAGCGCCTTGCAGGCCAAGTATCCTGATCAACTGGGATTGTTGTGAGCGCGGCCTCCCTGACCGGACTGCCTCCCAATCTGCAATCTGAGATCTCGTTGAAATGCCCTTCTACTTCGCCGCCACCAGCCCCTTCGCCCGGCTCAATTCCGGCCGATCCGAGCTTGATCCGGCGCACACCTTCATCAGTTCGGCGTAGTACTCTGTAGCCTTCTCCTGCTTACCGGCTGCCTCAGCGGCTTGTGCCGCGCCATAGAGTCCATTGAACCGGTTAGGATTGAATTTCAGATCGGTCTCGTACTCCGCCAGCGCCTGCTCCGGCCGCTTCGCCATCATTAGAACTTCCGCGACCATCTCGCGCGTCGGAATCCCCGCGGGCTCTTCTCCGAGCGAGTCGTTTTTATCGGCCAGCGGGCGCAGAATCGCCAGCGCTTCGTCGTACTTGCCCTCTGCCACGTGCATCCAGGCGAGAGCTTGCTGGTGATCGTCCTCAACCGTCTCGGCAAAATCTTTCCTCTTTTCGGCCACCAGCTTCTTGTGGATCTCTTCAATCTGCTCGGCGTCTTTGCGTGCCTCGTCCGCGTTTCCCAAGTGACCCGCGCCGATCGCGCGCGCCCAATACACCACAGAGTCTTCCGCGGTACCCGCGACGGCCGTAGGCGTGAGGACCGCGGCGTCGGCCCAGTGCCGCATCTCAATCGGATACGTCGCCGTGAAGTGCACCAATGTCGCTGCCCGCGGGTTGTAGTCCATGCCGTACATATTGTGAATCGTGTCGGGCATCGCCTTGACTTCTTCGATCAGCGCTCGGGCGTCGGCATCGCGTCCGCTCTGCATGTAGGCGTAGAACAGAAAATCCATGGCGTGGAACTGATGCCCCTCGCCACCCATGTGCATGGCCGCGGTCTTGCGGGTGGCCGCCACCGAAGCCAGGTTTGAGTTGATGTCGTCCTGCCACAACCCCACGCGTGCGAAAATGTGCGACGGCATGTGCAAGGCGTGCGGAGCCGCCGGCGCCACCTGCGCGTAGCGCCGCGCTGCCGGCAATCCCAGCTCCGCCAATTGCGGCTTGTCGTAAGCATGAATCAGATAGTGCGCCACGCCCGGATGGTCCGGCTCGGTGGCAAACAGCTTTTCGAGAATCGCCGCCGCCTTCTTGTCATTGGCAAACGTCGGATCATTCCCTTCGTTGGCGGCCAGGATCGATAGCACATAAAAGACGGCCCCTTCGTGATCGTCCGGGTAGCGCTGGTAAACCTTCTCCATGCCATTCGAGTACGCCGTAGCGCGCGCCTCGAAGTTCCCCTTGCCGGCGTAGAACGCCCACATCGCAGCAATGTAGTCGCGCTCACGCGGTGTCGGTGCATGCAGCGAGCGAGCCAGCTTCATATCCGCCTTTCCCTTTTTGGTGGTGGCCGCGTCGGGATGGTTCCACAACTGATGCCACTGGCTCATGGCGAGGCCCCACTGCGCCATGGCGCACTTGGGATCATCCTTGGCGATGTCGGTGAACTCTTTCTCGGCCTCCTCGTACCAGAACGAATGCAGCAGCGCCACACCGCGCTCAAACGGCTTCTGGACGGCCGGCGCGCAAGACACCGGGAAATGCACCGTACCGAGCTGCTGCTCGCTCAAATCCTCATGATGATGTCCTTCATCGGCTAACAGCGGGCAGGCACAGCACAAGAATAGAATCACCGTACACGCGAGAATTTTCATGAAGGGACCTCGTGCAGGAAGTCTAGACCGCGAAAACCAAAGCGGTCAATTTCGCCCAGGATGGCTGTGCACATCGCAAAAAAACTGCCGCAATCGAGCTCAGATTGGCGGACGAACACCCTGCGTTACAGGTTGTTGGGGTATACCCCCTCCCCCCCGGTCTTGTGGAATGAGCAGGTTACGCAGAAAATCCCGCAAGATCTTTGATCTCAAAGAACTTATCGGCAAAATCTTCCGGACAAAGGACTTAGCGTCCGCCGCCATCGTCCTCAAGGGACACGCCGAGCGGGTTAGTTTTGCTTAGTAAGTGCGAGGGGCGCAAGGGCAGTGGTCACAGATGCGCGTGATACCCGCACATAGGGCAGTGGCTATGTTCTCCAAAAGACCAAGCTCCGCGGTCCAGCCCATTTTTACACAAGCAGGATTGAGGAATTCTCCCGAGAAATTTCGCATTCATTGATGAGAGTCACGTCTCGACCCTATGAGCAAGGAGGAAAGTTACAATGAACGGACTCCTGAGAATTCTGCTGGTGGCGCTGGGCTTCGGCTTGCTTGCGGTGGCGATCGGTTTTCTGACCAGCACCCCGGCACCGCTGCCCCCGCCTCTGTCCCGGTAACCGTAGTCAACCCGGCCTCCGCTCCGGTCCCTACTGCTGCACAGGGTACGACGAACATCGCCGGGAACGTCGGCATCGTTCCACTCGCGAAGATCAATGTCGCGAACGTACCCGACTCAGGGGGGAACCCACTGCCTCTAGTGGTGCGGGACCACACCCCAACGCAGCCGTTTCACATTATGTTGTGTACCGATACTGGTATTGTCGCGGGCAGTTGCCAGACTAACTTTCCACCTGCCAACAGCACTGTGGTCGTTCCTTACACGACAAGCGACGGCCAAAAAATCGAGCGAATGGTGATTGAAAACATAACGGGTAGTTGTGAAAGCTTTGGTCAACAAGTGTTTCAATTGTTACTGAGCACCACGCTAAACGAGAACTCCCCGACTGCCACGCTTTATGACACTCTCCCGGTATCCGCCTCTGCTTCTGGACTCATTCAAACCACGTCGCAGCAGACACGCCTGTATGCCGAGCCGGGTTCCCTGCTCACTCTAATTATGGGTGTTACCGGGACAGCAGCTGACGGATCATTTTGTGGCGTCATCTTGACGGGCTACATGACCACCATAACGCCCTAAGCTCGCTAGAATTGCGGGAGTCGCTCCTGTTTCGGGCACGGACAGTGGTTTGGGGGCGGGTGGCGCACACAATTTGTGGGTGCCCCTCGAGTTTTTACCCAGGCCACCCGTGCCGCGGGTAGGCCCACGATAGGGCGATACTGGTGATATAGCACGCCAAAGAAATGCTGATGCCAATAAGAGGGGCACTGAAGAAATAGAGCCTGCTGAGCACGACAAAACCACCAAGCATTGCCAGCCCGACAATGAGCAGAAACGGTGAGTGAAAGAGGAGTTTGCCGTGAGCCAATGCCAGAAAACCGAAAACCAGGCCGAACAAAATAAGTCCTAGGCTGTGGCTGGCATTGAAGCCCACCCAACACCGCCACATGCTTGTTTCTTTCGTAATGACGGGTGAAATCTGACTCATGCTGATTTGCAGCGCGGGATCGCGGGGCGTGAGCTTCGGCCCCCAGAACGTATAGGCAAAGTGGATGACTCCGAGCGTAAAGATAATGCTCGCACTAAGAACCATGAGAATTCTCGCAGCCAAAATGTTCTCCCTGTTTGGCGAGCTAACGCCTGGGTTGATCCGCCAAACCTCTCTGTTCCAGTAACAACAAGCTTACTACCACATAAATGCGATACAGATTCCCTTCAATTGCAATCGCGCCGGTTCCGGGACGGTATACTCGACCCGACCGTCGGGAGATTGCCGCAATGGCGAAGAAGACGTCGGGGCTGTAAAGCCCAGGTTAGGGGGGCTGGCCCACCCTTCCCCTCTTGTCGTGAGCCCATTCCAATCTGTGGCTGGGGTCTGGCCCGCGTTTCTGGTTTCTTTCTTGAGTTATTTATAAAAGTGGCTGCCCCACCTTTCGCGATTTTCGAAAGGTGGGAAGCACACCCGCCGCGATCTCATCGGATCGAGTTCTTTTTGCGCTGGAAATTGCAGGACCACTTGTCGGAATAAGGTTACGGTCCGTGCCTCCCACCCATCGAAAACCGCGATGGGTGGGGCAGCCTCAGTTGTGCTAGTGTCCACTACGGAAGGCCAAAGGTGGGTCAGCCCCCCTCAATGGTGTGCCGCCCCTACGGGGCTCGCGGTTCTCCGGTTGGCTTACCCAGCGCTTACGCGCTGGGCTAGTCTATGCCGCCGCTCTGCGGCTAGATGCTCTTTAGGTCTCGAGGTGGTTCGGCTTCGTTCGGCCGCTCAGGATGCCAAGAGTTGCTGTGACATCGACCTTTCAGGCGGGAGGGAACTACTGAATCCGGAAACGTTCCTTCATCAATCGCTGCAGGCGCGGTTTGTAGAGGATGTCGAAAGCGAGTTCCTTGCCGGGGAACATGGCGAGCGCCGCGCGACGGGCATTGGCCGAGAGTTCGGACGCTTCTTCAATGGTTAAATCCGGGTCCTGGCTGATCACCGACATGACCATGCTGATCATGACTTGCAGACGCCTGATTTTTCTAGCTTCTTCCTGTGCTTCCTGAAGGTTCCCGTCTTGCCCGCCCCGGTTCGCATCTTCCATACGGCCCTCGACAGGGAAGACCAAAAGGCTTGCTGCGGCCGCCCCATCGAGCCGCCCGCCGCCATCTCACCCTGTTGCCCTCATTTTCCGGGCATTAGAGGCGGAAAGCAACTCCCCTAAGGTGGGGTCCATCCTGTAGCCGCGCAGACCGCGCAACTTCTTTCTTTTGCTGCCCTTCCACAAACCCACCGCCTCGGAGGTACAATTTGGGCGGCGCCTCGCCCCAGGGACCCAAGCTTCTCGGCCCATCCGCGACGCCACTGGAGGGCTTATGGCACAAGGTTCCAGTTCCACTCCCCGCGTTCCTGATCCGAATGAGAAGCTGGTCAAGGTTTTCGACTCGGAGCGGGAGAATGAAGCCCTGGTGGTCAAAGGCCTGCTTGATTCGGCCGGCATCGATTCCGACATGACCTCGGTCGATGCAATCCAGGATATGTTTCCCGGGGTCGGCGGCACCGTCATCCTGGTGCGCGAAGAAGACGCCGATCAGGCGCGCCACCTCATCGAGGAGTACCGCCGGTCGCCCGATGCCGATGAAACTTCGGAGATTGACATCAGCGAAGACACGCCAACTGCGGGCTGACCGACTTCCCATCCAGATAAAAGCTGACTGCGCCGTTGAAATCCGTCCGGTACGTGAGCGCTCGTTCGTCCTGCAAACGCTCCAAGGTTTCCATCCGCGGATGTCCGAAGGTATTGCGCGCGCCCACCGAAATCACCGCCCACCGGGGCTGCACGGCACGAAGGAACTCCACGGAAGAACTCGTCGCGCTCCCATGATGGCCAACCTTCAATAGGTCGGACTTCAACTCATGGGTTGCGACCATCCTCTGTTCGACCACCCGTTCCGCATCGCCTTCGAGCAGCACACTCGAATCGCGATAGCGTAGCCGCAACACCAGCGAGTCGTTGTTTCGCGGCTGCGTCGAAGTCTGCCAGTCTGCCGGAGGGGACAAGACATCCACCTGCATCCCGCCAAAATCGAAGGCCTCCTTGTCATTGTGCCGCACGACGCGGATCCCAAGGCTTCCCGCATACTCGAGCAACGCGCGGATCGTGGGCGTTTCCGGCAGCGCCCCAACCCACAGTTCGTCTGGCCGGAAATTATTCAGCACGGCGCGCAGGCCGCCAATGTGATCCGAGTGCCCGTGAGTAATTGCGACCGCATCGAGCCGCGAAATCCGGCGCTGCCACAAGTATGCCGATACCACGTTCTCTCCGAAGTCAAAGTCCGATGATTGCCCGCCCACCGGACCGCCCGTATCCACCAGCAATGTCCGGCCCTGGGGCGAAACCACCAGCAGGGCGTCTCCCTGGCCCACATCCATCGCCGTCAGTTCGATCACGCCTCGCCGCAAATCCGGCTTGGGCACTGCCGCGCTGATCCATACTCCGGCCGCCACCAGTACAGTGATCCCGCAGGTGGCCGCGATCGCGCGTCGCCGTGCCAGCATCATCGCCAAGGCCAGCGCGCACGCGCCGACGGCGATCATCACCGGGTCCGGCATCGCTACCCGATGATCGGCAATGCGCAGCCCGCCAAGCCCGCGCACCGTGCCTGTAATTCCGTGCAGGGCCCAAGCCGCCAGCAGTGCGGGAACTTTTGCCAGCGGAAGCCACACGTAGCTCAATGCGACCGCCAACACCGCCGTTGGCATGAGCAATCCCGTCAAGGGCACAGCCAGGGCGTTGGCCGGAATGCCAATCACGGTCGCGCGATGGAAGTAATACGCCATCGGCAGCGCGAGCCCCACCTGCATCAACGACGAAACGCAGAGTAGTTCGAAGGCAGACAGCGTGCCGCGCGCCACGGCTCCCACCAGCGGCAACGACGTTCGCGTTCCGATCCACTTTTCCAACCGACCCGCAATCATGCGAAGGTCCAGGCGTGTCTGCGCCACTTTTGGTGGCAATGTGCGGTCAAAATCCGTCGATCTGAGGTACCGCAAGCCGCGCAAGTGCGGTTCCGAAGTCCGTTTGAGCAGCGGGGCGGCAATCGCCGCAATGATGAACACGGCCAGGAACGTCAGCTGGAAACTCGCGCCCAGCAACGCCTTGGGGTCCACCGCCAGCACCCCCAGAGCGGCCGCCCCGAGCGCATTCAACATCGACCGCCCTCGATACAACAGCCGCACTCCCAGGTACACCGTCAGCATCAGCACGGCCCGCCACACCGGGGGCCCGACATCGGTCACCAGTGCATATGCAGTGCACAAAGTCACCGTCAGCAAACTGGCCAGCACATCACTCAGGCGCAGCCGCCGCATCGTCCAAAACACCACGAAGGCCAGGATGCTGACGTTCATCCCCGAAACCACCAGGATGTGATATGTCCCCGAGCGCTGGAAATCCACGCGGGTTCGCGGGGTCAGGAATGCACTCTCGCCGACCACGGCCGCGTCCATCAGCGCTGCGTCTTCCGGCTGAAATAACGCGTGAATCTTGCCAACGATGCTGCGATGGGCGCGCTCTCGCCACTTCTCCGGGAGATTGCCCGCGAATCCGGGCAGCACCTCGACTTTCGAACTCTTCGTCGACGCCAGCGTCGTGATGCCCTGGTCCGCCAGGTATCCCTCGTAGTCAAATGCGCCGGGATTTCGGAAATTGCGCGGCGCGCGCAGCTTCGCCGGAAAACGCAACCGCTCGCCATAGCGAAACACGCGCATGGGCACGATCGCACCGCTGTCGTCGTATTCCTGGTCTGACTCCTTGCCGTAGATTCCCAGCCGAATGGTGGTGCGCCGTGGCGGTGCGCTCGTGCCCGAGCCGACTTCTTCGGTTTCGACGTCCACCGATTGCCGCAGTCCTCCGAATCCCGCTTCGCGGATCTCGCCCTCGTGTATCACGTGCGCCGTCACCGTGACTTCTTGCCCATCGGCGAGCGCAAGGATGCCTTCGCCAGAAGGCCGGTTCGAGCTCTGCAGCTGCAGTTCGAGCGCGCCGGTAAAGAAGAGCGCTCCCAGTGCCAGAGGAAACGCGAGCCACCACCGGCGCCACAAAAAATAAATGCTGGCCCCGATAAATCCTGCCCCCGCGATGCACCACCATGTCGCCGGCCGCCACGCGTACGCGCCCGCCACGATTCCGGCCGCAAACGCAAGCGCGGCCCATAGCAGCGGCTGGCGAGGCGGATTTCTGTTGTAGATTAAAGACGGCGGGATGGCCTTTGTGGACGACACTGCCGATGAAAGAAGAGAACCGGAAGGCTAGCGGACCAGCTCAACCACCGTCTCGATGTGGTAGGTCTGCGGAAACAGGTCGACCAGGTGCGCCTGCTCGACCTGGTAACCGCCTCCGATCAGCGGAACCAGGTCCCGCGCGAGGGTCGCCGGATCGCACGACAAATACATCAGACGCGGTGCGCCCAACTGGACCAGAGCGCGCGTTACCCGGTCTCCCAGTCCGGCGCGCGGCGGGTCGGCCACTACCAGGTCGGGATGCAGGTTCACCCCGCGCCTGGTGAGGAACTCGTCCACCTTCGCGCGCACAGCCTTCACCTTCGGTTGTGAATTGTATTGCAGATCGGACACGGAACTCTGTGACGACTCAACCGCCATGATGTGATCAAACGATGACGCCAGCGCCACGCTGAACAATCCCACGCCCGCATACAAATCCAGCGCCATCTTGCCCGATCGACCCGCAGTGACGATCGAAACCAGTTCATCCACGAGAAATCGATTCACCTGAAAAAACGAGCCTCCGCTCACGCGCAAAGCTCCGCTCTGGGTGCGATAGCGAAATTCTCCCGGATGCAGCACCCAATCGGGCTCTTCACTTAGGTGCCCCTGGACCCCGCGCGCCATTGCGATCGTCTGCGCGAAGCTGTAAACGCTGACCAGTTCGGGGACTTCGGCACGCAGCAGCTCTGCGAAAGCCTGCGCCGATCGCAAGCTGTTCCGTTGATCCGCCACCCTGGGATCGCTGTAGAGCTCTATCTGCAGTTGCGAATCGTCTTCATTGGCAAACAGCTCGATTTCTCGCAATGCGGGTGCAACCTTCCCGGTTCGACCCATCTGCCAGAGCACCTGAATCGCGCGGTTCAGCAGGGGCGAGCTGATCGGGCATGTTTCTACCGGCAGCAGCGCGTGCGAAGATGCCTTGAAATACCCCAGGGCGAAGTCACCTTCCCCCCGCACCTGCAAACGCGTGCGGTTCCGGTAATTCCACGGCGGCGAGGGATGGAGACGGAGTTCCGACGGCAATTTCAACTTGGCGAGGCGCCGCAAATTCTCGCTCAAAATTTCGGACTTGATCGCGAGCTGGTTCTCGTAGTCGGTGTGTTGATAGTGGCACCCGCCACAGCGCTGGAAGTAGGGACAGGCTGGTTCAATCCTGTGCACAGAAGCTGCAGAAATGTTCTCTACTTTCGCGCGCGCAAAGCCCCGCTTGTCCTCTTCAATCGAGGCTTGCACCTTTTCGCCGATGAGCGTGAATGGAACAAAGACGGCTTTGCCGCGTCCTTGTTCATCGCCCGGAAGCCGGCCCAGCCCATCTCCACCATACACGAGTTTTTCAATGGTTATTTCCAAGCTCTCGATTCTATGCCACCGCAGAAGTCGCTTTCCCGGAGCTGTGGATTACGCTAAACTCGATTCGTGGTTAGTCTGAGCGTTGTAACCACGCTTTAATATTGGTTCCTCTCAGATTCCCTTGTGTTCCGGGTTTGCCATGAAACTTTCGGTCGTCATGCCCATCTACAACGAGCGCGCCACGTTGCGGCGCATCGTGGGCAGCATTTTTTCGCAGTCGCACTTGTTCGAGATCGAACTGCTCTGCGTGGACGACGGATCCACCGACTCTTCCCGCGAGATTCTCGCCGCCCTTGAGCGCGAATACTCTCCCTCGATCCGGGTTTTGCTTCAGCCGCGGAACATGGGCAAGGGCGCTGCTCTGCGCCGCGGTATCCAGGAGGCGACTGGCGACTTCATCATCATTCAGGACGCCGACCTCGAATACGATCCGTCCGAGTATCCGCTCCTTCTCGAGCCGCTGGCCGCGGGCAAAGCCGACGTAGTCTACGGTTCCCGCTTCATGGGAGGCCGGCCGCACCGCGTGCTGTACTTCTGGCATTCGGTCGGAAACTGGTTGCTCACCCTGATGTCGAATGCCCTCACTGACCTCAACCTCACCGACATGGAGACCTGCTACAAGGTTTTCCGGCGCGAGGTGATTCAGTCCATCGATCTGAACGAAAACCGTTTCGGATTCGAGCCGGAAGTCACGGTCAAAATCGCCAAGCGCCGCTTGCGCGTGTATGAAGTGGGAATCAGCTACTCGGGTCGTACTTACGAAGAAGGAAAGAAGATCGGCTGGAAAGACGGCGTCCGCGCGGTTTGGGTGCTGGCGAAATACACGTGGAAAGAGCCACGCCTTGCTGCGCGCTCCCTCGAGCATGCGCCACCCGTGCCCATCGACCAGAATCGTCCTGCGGAAGACGAAGCTCGAAGCGAGCTGCGCGACGGGACAGCACCCAAGAATCCCTAACGCCCGTCGCTGGCCGCTTTCGATGGCTGCCCGTCGTCGTTCCCTGCCACTTTCCAGAGCTGCCAGTGCTTTCTAGCGATCGTGGAATCGATACTAGCCCCCGTCGCCGGCAGAAATTCCGCCGTGTCCGATATCCCAGCTCGGCCCTGTTCAGGAACAACCTCGACTACGTAGTCCACGTGACGCTGCAGCAGAAATTCCCGCGTGATCGGATGCGGCATGTCGAAATCGGCGATGACATGATTGGACAGATGGCTTCCGGCCAGGATGAAATTCGCTTCCTGGATTCCCGTATCGTTCAGCAAAGTCGTTCCTGCCGGCAGCGCGTCGACCATGCATGGATATGCATAGGTCCTGCATCGACTCCACGCTCGGCTGTGCGTGCGCGCTCCCAGTTCGCGCAGTGGAACGAATGCGGAAATCCCGCCGGTCACGATCAGGCAAATGGTAAGCAGCGCGACGAAGGCACTTCTTTTGTAATTCTGCAAAAACTCCAATAGTGGCGCGGTCAGCACGCAGGACAGAACCAGTAACGGAAGCCCAAACCGCGGCATGCGCTGCAGCATGACCCACCACACCACCGCGAGGGCCATCGATGCAGCCAGCAGCACCGCGGCGAGGGCACGGTTTTGCCCGGTAAAGATACGGTAGGCTGCGAACAGAATCCCTAGGGGAACGAATGCCGCGAAGGCGGCGCCCGTCCCGCTGCCCTCGCTGTAGGGAATCAGTTGGTCCCCTGGATTTCGCATCCACTCGGTCCACGGATAAATCGCCCACTCCGCCCGCCGGTGCACGAACTTGTCGCTGAATTCGTTCCCGGTAATCTGGGAAGGCGCGAATCCTTTAAGAAGCACGTGCTCGCCGATCTTCACCTGCATCGGGAACAGTGGATTTCCTGTCGCCTCGAACGATCGCCCAAACCAGAAAATGCTCGGCAACAAGACGCCCATGACGACCAAACCCAGCACCTTCGCCAATTCGCTGCTCGCGTGTATCGATTCGCGCACCAGCACAACCGCCACCACCAGGCAAAACACTGCCGCATACACCCAAAACACGGGTTTGGTTCCAACACTAACGCCACACGCCAGTGCTGCCAGCAAGATCAGCTTCTGTGACCGTTGATGGAACTGCCGGTCTGCGTTGCTCCCCATTTCGCCGTCTCGGCTGCTAAGAAAAAATGCCAGCGCCGCCGCCAAAAACGCGGTCCCAAACAAATCCACGTAAGCGGAGAACGCCTGAAATTCCACCATGGGCAAACTGAGCATGACCAACATGGCCGTGTACGCCGCGACGCGGTTCCCGCTTACCAACCGAGCAGCAATGACGTACGTAGATAACGCCAGAACAGCCAGAGCGAAGAAATTCACCAGCGGAGCCAGCGCCTGCCAACCGGTGCTGAGCAGCAGCATCATTCCAATTTCGGCGTTGCCCGGCAGACCGTATTGCCATCCCAGCGACGCCGGAATCCCCAGCGAACCAGTCTGCAGCCAACGCAACGCCACCGGCAGATGGTAGGCAAGTGCGTCCCATCCGCTTGGATACGAGCTCAGCAGATTCGCTGCGAATACGAGATACGAGCAGGCGAGTACGCCGCTACCAATCCACAGATACCTCGGAACCGGAGACCGCTTATCAGGTTGTCGTGTTAGCGATGCCTCAATTGCCAGATTCCGGGAGGCCTCATCGCGATGCTTGGATTCGATCCCGTTTGGTACGGTGGCTGCATCGCGAAGTGGACTGAAACGCCAAGCGACCGCCGCCAGAATGACGAATTGAATCGCCGCGAGCCCCCACAGGTGCATAACGCCGACCCACCCTGCGATTTGAAGCGCTGCCATTGCCTGCACCGGGATCAGCACCAGAAGCGCCCAGACCACTAGTCCCGCCAGCGCCCGAATCGCCCGGTCCGCCGAGACCGCACAACGCCGGCTCCATATCCAGCTCGCAATAGCCGACGCCACGAGATAAAAGATCGCCGCCATAGGTCCGCTTCAGTGCCCCATCTTCGCCATAAGCAACCGCACCGCCTGCCCCAGAGTCCGCACCGCGAAGCTGTGCACCAGCCAGAAGATCGCGCTCGCCGTCGCCAGGGCCATCCAAACACCAGCCCCGCGCCGCTCGCGATCCTGTTCTGAATTTGAGCCAGACGTCATAGCTTGTTCCGAGACTCCGCGATGCCAAACACGAATCTTTCCGCGTTGATCCTTAGAGCCTGGGATCGACCGGCTCGCTTTCCAACGCCAGCACGCCGAAGACGCACTCGTGCACCCGCCGCAACGGCTCTTTCTGCACGAAGCGCTCCAGAGCCTCGATCCCCAGGGCGAATTCCCGCGCAGCCAGCGACCGCTTCCTTCCTAATCCCCGCCGGCGCAGCCGCTCCAGGTTGTCGCCAAGCACATACTCAGGCCCATAGATGATGCGCAAATACTCGCGTCCGCGAACCTTGACCGCCGGCTGCGCCAGTCCCTTGTGTCCCTGCGCAACGAACTCCGTTGGCTTGACCACCATGCCTTCTCCACCGTCTACCGTGATTTGCTGCCACCAGGAGATGCCCCGCTCCTGCTCCGCCGTAGAAGTTTTTCGACCTCATCCTTGCCCACCCAGTAATGCTTTTCGGCATCGAGCACCGGAATCAGCACGTAGAGATGCCGCAGCAGATCGCGCAAAAGCACTTCGCCTTCGAGCGTGACCGTGTAGTAAGGTCCATCGCCCCACTCGGGAAATGTTTCGTCCAGCGGATGCCGCTCCGCCCGCACCCGATACCCCAGCGGCTCAAACAATTCGCGCAGAAGGCCGTCGCCACCGCGGCAGGCAATGACATGCAGGGTCGCAGTCAGCGGAATCTTTCGCTCCGCCAACTCCTGCCGCCCTTTACTGCGTCCGGTCATCGCCGTCCCCAACGCCCTCCCGATGGCTACGCTCGTGAACGACGACAGCACATAGGGGCGGTCATTCACGTACTGATCCAGGGTCGCCCCCTCGCCACGCTGTCCCTTGCCCCGCACCAACCCGACCGGGTCCACATCCAGCAAAAGTGCCGCCGTGCACCGGTCCTCGGTCGACTCCGGATAAAACAAATGTGCTTTCCCGAACGACAACTCAAAGGAATGCACCTTCGCCGGGTTCTTGTGCAGCAGATACCCCAAATCCGTCGCAGGGCGATGCGTGGTCGTGATGGTCAACAACATGGCTGGATTATAACGAGGTGTGAGCGTCCAAATTTCTCAGCTACGTGTTCGCCAAAAATGACTTGTCATCCTGAGCGAAGCGAAGGACCCCGATGCGCTCCGGTGGAGGCCGAATATCTTTGGCGTCGACACCCAAAGCTGTTAACGGCGAATAACCTTCCACGGCTTTGGAGCCGGATATCACCCACCAGAACTACTCCACAGTCTCAGGTCCGTCCTCCCACATATGCGCCCGGATCCGCCAGGATCCGTCCGGCATCTTTTTCATCACGTTGAGATAGGTTCCGGGATGGGAATGCCTATGCGTCACTCCGTCCTGAGTGACCGTCCAGGTCACGCGATCGGCCCCGCGCGCGAACGCCAGGGCCGCATTTCCGTCGATCTCATCGACGGTGATGTCCAGCCCGGTGACGGTCGTAACCGGGCCTCCGGGCGTGAACCAATATTTCTCAATTGCTGCGATACCCACAACAGCGGGCGTTCCGTGCGCGGGCATCAGCACCGCATCACCGCTAAAGGTTTTGAGAACACCCTTAGCGTCATTGGCGAGCCAGGTCGTTCGGTAGGCTTCAATCGTGGAGCGGATTGCGTTGTGGTCGGCTGGAGTCAGCGAGCTTAGCCGTTCGTTGGATCCGGCGACGGTCGCCACGAACGATAGACTCACAAGAAGAATAGCCAGGCACCGAGCGAGGTTTCGGTTTTGCATGGGTCGGGCCTCCCCTGCACATAGACTCAGTCAGCGGGTCAGCGTGAGCACAACTCGCGGAAATATGCCCGGTTGTGGCGGACACTCCTGTCCCCGTTTTGCAAGACTACGAGTGCAATCTTCGATTCGGAACGCTGGGCGGAAAGAACCGACCTTAACGGAAAAGATCTGAATTCCAGCTCTCGAAAACATCTCTACAAATTCTTCCTCCAAAACTCCCGCATGGTCTTCGACAGGTGAATTCTGGCGGGCGGATCCGTGAAGCCGTGCTTGCGCATGGGATACACCATCATCTCGAACATCTTGTCGTTCTTGATCAGTTCATTCATAAACGCGTACTCGTTCTGTGGATGAACGTTGTCGTCGTAGCTGCCGAAGATCAGCATCACGTGGCCGCTCAAGTCGGCGGCTCGTTTCACCAGCGACGCGCGCTCATATCCCTCAGCTTTTTCCTCGGGAAGGCCCAGCACCATCTCCGACGTCTTCGAATCGTAGTAGCGCCAGTCTGTCACCGGTGCGCCCGCGATGCCAGCCTTGAATTCTTTCGAATGCGTCATCAGAGTCAGCGTCATGGTGCCGCCGCCGCTCCACCCCCACACGCCAAAGCGGCTGCCATCGACCCAGGGCTGCGACTTCAGCCAGCGCACCCCGGCCACCAGGTCGGCGGTCGTGCTCTCCGGATTTGTGGCGGAAGTGTTCTCCAGCTTCTTGCTGATCCCGGTCGAAACGCGGCCATCGAGGCCGACCACCACATAACCGTCGCCGAGCAAGAGTTGATTGTTCAGTAAGGCCGGCTGCCAGGCATTGTGAATGGTCGGAATCGACGGCATCCCATAAACAAAGAGAATCACCGGATACTTGTGCGCCGGATCAAAGTTCTTCGGCTTCAGGATCTGCGCCGGCAGCGGGAAGCCATCCGCAGCCGGAATCGTCAACAGTTCTGGATACTGCATATCCGCCGGAAGCAGTTCGGGGCGCGGCGGCGCAAGAGTCTGGCGCGTCTTGCCATCCGCTCCGCAGAGCCGCAAAGCCGGCAATTGCCGGATATTCGAATACACATCGAAGTAGTAGCGCGCGTCGGGCGACATCGTGATGCGATGCGTCCCGGCCTCGGTTGTCAGCTTCGTAAGCCCGCTGCCATCGCTCTTGATGCGGTACAGCTGACGCTCGATGGACGACTCCTTCAGCGCCGTGAAATAGATCCAGTCCTGCTCGGGATCGATGCCCACCACCGCCCGCCGCAACCAGGCCGCCACTCCTCCCGCCGAAGCCAGCGCCCACTCTCCTTTCGTCACCTGGTTGGTCAGCTTGCCGTCCATCTGAAATCGATACAAATGCATGTACCCGTCACGCTCCGACGCCCAGAGAAAGTGCGCGCCGTCCTTGAGGAAAAAGAGATCGTCGCTGGTGTTCACCCAGAAAGGATCGCTTTCCGTCAAGACCAGCCGCGCGACTCCCGTGCTCGGGTCAGCAAAATAAAGCCCCATCTCGGTCTGGGTGCGATTCAACGTCTGCACACTGACCCGCGTTGAGTCGGGTAGCCACTTCACGCGCAGGACCCATTCGTAGGGCTTGTCGTCGATCTCGATCCACCGGGTGCTCGCGTCTCCGATCTTCCCCACGCCCACCCGCACTCGCGGATTCCTTTCTCCTGCCTTCGGATATACCTGGTGAATGATGCGCGGATCCACCGGCGCGAAGTCCACGAAAGTGCTCACCGGGACGCCCGACTCGTCCGACTGCAGATACGCAATCGAGCGCGAGTCTGGAGACCACCAATACGCCGTGTCGCGGCGCCCGAAAACCTCCTCCCAATACACCCACGAGAGGGTTCCGTTCAGAGTGGTCTGCGATCCATCACTCGTGAGCCGCGTCTCTTTCTTGCCGGCCACGTCGTACACGTACAGGTCGTTCTCACGAACGTAGGAGATGAAGCGTCCATCTGGCGAAAATTCCGGGTCTTTCTCAGTAGCCGCTGATTCCGTGACCCGCGTGAAGCGTGACGAAGCCAGATCCAGAAGAAAAACGTCTCCCTGTATCACGTACACGACCTGCTTTCCTGCGCCATCCATAGCGTCAGGCCATGGCAACGCGTCCTTCACTCCGGAATCCTTGGCGAGAGACGCCAGCGAAGCCACAGCCGCTTTCATGTCGACTGCCGGGTGCGGCTGCCCGTTTGCCGGATCGAGCTTCTCCAGTGTTCGCTCCGCCAACGGAACCCGCGTGTCGTACAGCAGGGCTGTCCCATCGTTCAGCCATTGAAATTCCGGAACATCCGCCACGTGGCTGCCCTCGCCGTAAACCCACTCCGCGGTCAACGGCGGCTTCTCCGCCGCTGCGGCCAAGCAGCCAGCGGCAACCGCTATGCACAGCAGGAATACAAATTTGCGAAGGTGAATCCGGTGAGTCATGGGGCCTCCTGGTTCCGCATCGAGTAAGCGCTCGGTGCCACATCCTACAGGAGTACGCGTGCTCCGAGGGTGACCCCATTCTTGAGGGTGCCCCATCCTAAGCGTCGCGTTCTTTGCGACGTTTAGGGTGGGGACTTTGACCTTCGCGTCAGATCAAGAGCTCGGTGTGGTGGGCACTCCTGTCGGCGTTTATTCAAAACGATGAAGGCAGCTCGCAATTCGGAATGTAGGGCTAGAAAAACATTACGGAAAACGTCGATTCCCACCCTGCGATTTCTCGCCATCTGCGGCCCGCCCAGCCGACACGTTAAGCGTGAAGTTCCTTGGCCGCTGCCAATACCTCGGGTACGACGATGTCGATGTCGGCATCGGTCGTCAGGTGATTCACGATGCACGCCCGCAAACAGAACTTTCCTTTCAACTCGGCATTCGACAGATAGACTCGTCCGCGACGAATGATGCTCTTCAGCAATGCGAGATTAAAGGCGTTGCGTTCTTCCTCGGATGCGTCGCCGCGAAGCAGATACCGAAAGCACACCGCGCTCAACTCGACCGGAGCCAGCCGTTCCAGGGCCGGCGCAGCATCGATGGCGCGCGCGAGCTGTTGTGCATGTTCGAGATCGCTACGAATCGCTTTCCGAAAACTCTCGAGCCCGTGATAGCGCAGCGAGAGCCATAACTTGAGAGCGCGGCAACGCCTCGTAAGTTCCATCGATTCCTCGAAGAAGGCGAAGCCTTCAATGGGATCGCTGCTGAGCTGCTTGGCATAAGTGCCGGTATATTTGAAAGTCTGGCGGGCCATGTCGAGATCGCGGTAGAGCAGGCATCCGCAATCGATAGGCTGATAGAGCCACTTGTGCGGATCGAGCGAGAGGGAATCCACCAGGGCCAGGCCGTCGAACTTTTCAGGCGCAGCCACAGCGGCGAGCGCGCCATAAGCGCCGTCGACATGCATCCAGATGCCATGCGCGCGGGCAATTTCAGCAATCGCACGCAAGGGATCGACGGCGCCAGTATTCACGGTTCCCGCCGAGGCCACCACCGCAATCGGAGTCCGTCCGCGCGCCTCGTCTTCACGGATCGCGCACTCCAGTTCCGAAGGGATCATGCGGTAGGCGTCGTCGCATGCGATGTAGCGCAGGTGATCGCGGCCGATGCCAAGCATGGCTACAGCCTTCGGCACGGCCATGTGGATTTGCTCGGAAGCATAGATAACCCCGGCGTTCGCGCCCCACAAGCCGCACTCATTCGCAGGAGTCCTGGCTTCGCGCGCCATGGCGAGACCCATGAGGTTCGCGGGAGAGCCGCCGCCAGTGAGCGTTCCGGTGAACCCCTTACAACCGATCGCTTCCGCCAGCCACCCGACGACAGTGCGTTCGAGCGTGACGCCCGCGGGCGACGAGCGCCAGGCCGTCATGTTCTGGTTGATGATGGAAGCAAACAGGTCGCCTAGCGCAGCCACGGGCTCGCCCGGCCCCTGAACATAACCAAAGAAGCGGCCATTCTGCGCGCGACTGTGATCCATCACTGTGCGCAGGGCGGCGAGAGCCTGGTCTCCCATGCCCTTTTCGGGTAGATCGAGTGCAAAAAAGCGTTCCGTTTCTGCGCCGCTCGTTGCCGGGAAGATGCCACGCTGGCCAAGCGCCGAGAGATACTCGGCCGACAGATCGGACACCTGCTCAGCCACGCGGCGGAAATCGTCTGCAGAAAATTCAAGTGGTCTCATGCGAGCAAAGATTTAATCACAGTGGAATGAAAAACGTCGTCAGGCGCAAGCATCCAAAGTACATTCGCACGGACTCTGTGTCCCTCCGTGTCCTCTGTGGTTAAGGGTTTTGACCCACCGGCAAAGCGCAAACCGCGCCCTCGCTGAACCCTTCAGACTCCAGGCCGAAGGCATGATTGAAACGGGCTCGATAGTTTTCCCAGGCGATGTTAGCCGTGAGTTCCACCAATTGCGCGTCGTCGAACTTCTCACGCAAGCGTACAAACAGAGTATCGGGAATCTCCGCCGGCGTGTCGGTCATGGCGTCGGCATAGGCGAGCACGATTTTTTCCAGATCCGAGAACACGCCGCTGGTTGGGTAGTCCGGAAGCGCTTCAATCTTTTCCTGCGAGATGCCGCTATGTCTGCCGACGGCAGACCCGATGTCGATTCAAAACGGGCACCCGACTCGCGTGGCCACGCGCAAAGTGGCGAGTTCCTTCAACGCCGTATCGAGGCGATGGCTCGAGGCGAGTGCCTGCTCCATCTGCCCATATCCCCAAAGAATTGCGGGATGGTGTGCCGTGACCTGCACCGGCATGACATTGCGTCCCAGCTTGCGCTTCGTGAGCGCGTAGACGATGCGGGTGAAGAGGCCGCTCAGGAAGCGTTGTCTGGATGGATCGGCACCGGGGATACGGGACATGAGGAATTCTCCTTTAGTCTTTTTGATGAGCAAGGAGTGGGGGAGGTCTCAGCTTTAGCCGGTGGCTGCTCGCAGCTCAAAGCTCGAAGGCGCTAGTACACAATCACCGCACATCCCCGACGCTGGGTGTCTGGTCTTGTCGAACATGGTCGCGGAGAAGACCACGGAGCTCTTGAATCTGCTCTGATGACATGACCCTTTTCGGGACGACCGTCCACCGCTCTGACCCCAAAAATAAAAGAAACATGCGATTTGTTTCTCGATATTTTGTATAGGCCCGCCACTCCAACTGAGAATTCCCCGTCGGAAAAACTGCGGCGATGCCCCGATCATCAAGTGTCAGTACAATCTCACCCTGAGCCGAAGGGTTCATTCGGATTGCGCGTCGCGCACGTCTGCGTGGAACCTCATACATGGCGATACCAATTGCGCAGGACACGGCCAACCATGCCCATCCGGCTAACCAGTGGCGGTTTTGAACCAGGTAGGTGCCGATAAAGAAGAGGAGTGCCAGGAGCAAAATGTAGATGAACTGTCCCCAGGTGGACCGAGGGACGCTGCGTAGACCATCCTCGACATCTTCAGCGTTGGGAGTGAACCGGATCTCCATGCAAAACGATTCTAAGCGACAGAGCCCTATAAAATAACGCGTTCATCCCCCACCCGCTTCGTCACGCGCTCCCGATCGAGGTACTCCAGCAGCGGAATCGCATATTTCCGGCTGACGCCGGTGAGCTCCTTGAATTTGCCGACATCGATCTTCGCCACGCCTTGCGACTTCTGTGTGGCGATCTGCCTGCGCAGCGCCTCAAGCGCCGACTGATGAAAGACGAGTTCTTCGGAAATTTTCACCAGCACCTTGTCGCGCAGCAGCAGCGTAACGATCTTCTGCGCGCGCGCTTTGTCGACCTTGAGGCCGGCCAGCACGTTGTAGAGCGCCGGCACTTGCAAACCCGCCGACGAAAACGCCTGCTCGATGGTTCTCTTCGACTCGGCCTCGTCGTCTCTCATCACGACGCCGCGCCCGCGCAAGTGCACCAGTTCGCCCGACAACTCGATCTTGCCATCGCGTGCAAGTTGCCGCAGGACTGCCTCGAAAACCACTGGTCCGCCGTCCGTTTGATCCCGCAGCGCCTCTTTGCCGATCCCCGGCTCGAGCGGATGGTTCTTGTGAAACTCCGAGAGCGATCCGAGGATCTGCCGCTGCAGTTCGTTCCACGCCGCGGCCAGCAGAAAGACATCTTCGATTTGCACGATGTGCCCGGCCTTTACAGCATCTGCGAGCAGCGACGAAATCGTGGCCCGCGTCCATCCAGTCTCCGCCACCAACTCAGGCAACGAGATGCCATCGTGATGGGCGCGCGCCACGCGCGCCTGTACAACGGTCTTGCGATCGCTGCTGGCCAGCGCCTCCAGGGTGCTGTCTTTGTGAAGGCTCCGGGTCAACGGGGATGCGTCGAGCACAATGCCGCCGCCGATCGTGACCACCGGCGAGAATTGGCGAACGATGAAGCGGTCCCCGGGTAGAAGCAAAGCGGGTTCGGCCAGGCGCAGCCGCGCGTACGTCGTTTCGCCGGGCTTCACGGCTTTCGCGCCATCGAGAGCGACCTCGCCGATCGTTTCCGAAGTATAAGCGTGCAAGTGGACGCGCGCCCGATCCTTCAGCGGCTTGACCGAGGGCAAAAGGGACAACGACACATCCATCCGGCTCGTGGATCGAAAAGTTCCCGGCGGCGCGAGTGTCATCCCGCGTGCAAGGTCTTCCACTGTGGCCCCCGCGAGATTCAGCGCCGTGCGTTGCCCGGCGATTGCTTTGTCGGCCGACTCGCCATGCACCTGAACGCCACGCACGCGCACCTGCTTGCCGATCGGAAACACTTCCAGTTCGTCGTCTTTGCGAATGGTGCCCGACACGAGCGTGCCGGTGACCACCGTGCCGAATCCCTTCATGGTGAACACGCGATCGATGGGAAGTCGCGTCAGCGCACTCGGGTCCCTGGCCGGAACTTCCTGCGCCATTTTCGCCAGTGCCTGCTTCAACTCAGAGAGGCCGGCGCCGGTAAGCGAACTGACGGCAATGATCGGGCTTGCGGGGCGAGAAACCTCGTTGGTGCTCGGTCGTCGGTCGTCGGTTGGGTTGAGAGGCCTTCCAGCAGCGTCCACCTCAGCGGACGCCGAGTGGTTTGGATCCAGAAAAGACCCGCGCAGGAACTCCTCGACTTCGAGTTTCACCACGTCGAGGGTTTCGGCGTCGACCGCATCGGACTTGGTCAGCACCGTGATGCCGCGCCGCACCGCGAGCAGGCGGCATATATCGAAGTGCTCCCGGGTCTGCGGCTTGATCGATTCGTCGGCGGCGATGACCAGCAGCACCAGGTCAATGCCACCCACCCCGGCCAGCATGTTGCGCACGAAGCGCTCGTGGCCGGGCACGTCGACGAAGCCCAGCCGAAGCTTCTCCCCGTTGGGCGCCGCCAATTCGAGATGCGCGAAGCCAATGTCGATGGTGATGCCACGCCGCTTTTCTTCTTCGAGGCGGTCCGCATCGATGCCGGTGAGCGCCTTCACCAAGGCGGTCTTGCCGTGATCGATGTGTCCCGCCGTGCCGACGATGACCGATTTCATGGACGAATCAGTATAGGTCGTCGGCGCCGAACGGAACCATTCGGCTGGGACGACGTTGGAGGCTGATGTGTTCTTTGTGGCTAGAGAATCTTTCCCAGAGAATCTTTCGAGGAGGCTCCCTCCTCACTGTTGCCTCTTTTCTTCGCGCCCTTTGCGGCCTTCCTTTGCGTGCTTAGCGGTTAAAGGCTTTCCTCCGCGATCTCCGCGGCCGTTCTCCGCGCCCTCTGCGTTTTAGGGTTTCCCCGTCGCCCGGTCCCCATCCCTGAAGTCGCGTGTGGATTAGATCTCGAATCTACTTGTTGGTCACGACCACTTCGCCGTTTTCGACCTTGATCCCACCGACATTCTCAGGCAGCTTCAAGCGGTCGCGCTGTTCCAGCAGGCGTTTCTGCAGTTGATCGTTCACCAGCGACACCGGGACCTCCAGATCGCCGATCTTGATCTTGGTCGGCTCGAACGTGGCATAGCCGTCCTTTGATCCGACATGTCCTTCGAGCGTGACCCAGACATCTTTCCCCGCGATGTGGGTGAGGAACTGGCCCTTGGCCACGTCGCCCTCGAAGTTCACCTGGTAATCCTTGACGCTGGCATCCCCGGGACCGAGATCGCCGGAAAGCGAACCACTCGGGCTGCTCTGCGCGCCGCTCGCCGGGGAAGATGCCTCACCTGAGGCCGGCTCGGCAGACAGCGCACCGGAGGCCTGGGCAAGCGCCGCGGCCACCTCCTGCGCGTTTAACCGCACTTCCGCGCCCGACTGTCCCTGGGCTTGTGCCTGCGCCAGCTGATCGATCTTGTTTTGGAACGACTGCGCGTTGGCGGCCACGGCCGGAGCGGGCAACGGTGCCGCCACCGGCGTCGGCTTCTTCAGCACCAGAATCAGCGCGACCACGGCAGTCGTAAGAGTTGCAATGCTGATGATGCGATCGATCTTGATCTTCATGGATACCTCACGTGGCGATCCCGCTTTGATTTGAAAGGGCGCGGCTTCAGCCGCACCCGATCCTCGCTTGGAAAAAATGGGGCTTCAGCCCCTGAGGTTCGCGGACGACCAAGGACCGACGACGATTCCCTAATGCTATCCCCGCATCCGCACCTCACTCACATCACCAAAGCCGCTGTCCAGTCGCGACCAGATCTTCCGATTGGCGGATTTCTTCGGCTCGAAACCTTTCGCGGGCGAGGGCGCCCGCGCTACATTCGCCGCTAACCCCGCACGCTCCTCTCCCGCACCTGCTCCGACGTCAGCCCGTACAGCGGAGGCGTCTCCACTCCCAGGATCGCCAGATAAGATAAATCTGCCCGCGATGATGCACCTCGTGCTCGATCATGGCGCGCAGCCATTTCCAGCAAGTAATGGGCGCTCCGTCGGGAGTCGTCACCTTGCGGTTCAGGTCGTCGGGCGTAAGCCGGAAAAAGATCTCCACCGACTCGCGATGCAGCCGCTCGGCAAACTCCATCACCGCCTCATACCCGTCGGCCAGTTCCTTGCCGCAACCCGCATACCGGCTCGGCCGCCCCGACACCGTCTCGGCATACATGTAGCGATTGATGGTCGCAATATGCCGCACCAGGTCACCGAGCGTGAACCTGCCCTCGCGGTAGGTCCACTCAATCTTGTCGGAAGGAATACACCGCGCCACGCGCATGGTGCGCTGATGGATTTTCTCGAAGTAGTCGAGGAAAAGGTTCAGGTCTTGAATCTGCATAATGGGTGACTCACTGGCAGAGGTCGGGGACTCATATAATTCTATGTATGTCATCAAAGAGACCGGCAGTAGTCGCAATTCTTGCACTTGTGATCACCGCTACTACCTTGGCCAATGATACTTGGACGCTGCGCCAAGATGGGATCGGACCTATCAAAATTGGCATGACGCTGCCCCAACTGAGCACCGCCCTCCACGAAAAATTCAAGCTACCTGAGAACAAAGACGATCAGGGGTGCTTCTACGTGAAGCCGGCCAAGCACCGCGTATCGTTAATGATCGAAGATAAGCACCTTGTGCGCATCGACATCAACAAACCGGGAACACCTACGGAGAAGGGCATTCAGGTCGGTGATTCAGAGAAGCATGCTTTGCAGGCTTACGGACCCGATGCCAAGGTAGAAGAACACAAATATAACCCCGATGGACACTATGTAACGATTCGCTCTAAAGACGGACGCTACGGGATTCGCTTCGAGACTGACAAGGGGAAGATCGAACAGTTCTATGCGGGCACTTTCGAAGCCATTCAGTACGTGGAAGGCTGCCAATAAAGGCAGGAATGCACCTCGCCACTCGTCGGGTGTGCTGATGAATCTTGTCAGGCGAGAGTCGGTATATCTTTCATAAGCAGCATCAAATGCAAGTCGTCCACCGCGCATTCTTCAAATCCGAAGTGTTGGTAGAAGGCTTTGGCCTCCGCATCGATGGCGTGTACAAGGACTGCTCGCGCGCCGATTGACTCAGATGCTTGCAGGCACCGCTGTAGTGCGTTCTTCAGTAAGGCTGCGCCCAGTCCTTGACCTTGTTCGGTCTGATCAACGGCTAACCGCGCCAAGAGAATAACGGAAATCGGATATCCCGGCTGCCGTTTCGCAGCGCGCGCAGACGCCTCCTCTTTTCGAATGCTGGATGCCGCCAAGGAAAAGTAACCGACGACTCGATTGGTCCTATGAACTACAAACGTCCGAGCCGATCTCGAATTCTCACTTGCTATGGCGTACTTCTTAAGCCAATTAGTTAATGATTGATGTTTGCCGCAGTCGAACGCTTCCAGGATGTGATTTTCGTTTAAGGGTTCGACTGCGGACAGAGCAGGTTTATCGTTCAAGGATAGAAGGTTCCGACATCAACTGGGTCAAACGTTCGTGACGGCGAACCGGCCGATCCAAGGCCTCAACAAAAGCCTTCCACCGCTCGGCTGGCAGCACAAACTCCTTCTGATCCGCTAAAACCAATTCCGCTTTTTCTTGCGCGCTTGCCAGCACAAAGTCAGTAAGCTTCTGGCCCTGCACGCTAGCGCCGCGCTTAATCAATGCTTTCTGCTCTTTCGTGGTGCGTATACCGATGCGCGCCTCCTTTGTTGTTGCCATCAGGCTGAAGCTCCTTTCTTTGTGTGTACAATGTACCAACAGGTAGAATCGTTTTCAACCGCAAAATTGACGCAAACATAAACACCTGAGAATGAATGACTTATCTAGGCGCTAGGATTGCTGTGGTTCCTCCGGCAAAATTGACTAGCTTCACGAACAGCCATCCGCGATTACCCCTCCAGCTTCCTCACCAGCACCTCATTCACCACCTGCGGATTCGCCTGGCCCTTCGACGCCTTCATGACCTGCCCTACGAAGAACCCGAGCATCGTCTTCTTGCCTGCACGGTACTGCTCGACCTGCTTTGGATTCGCCACGATCAGCTCATCGATAATCTTCTCCAGCGCCGACGTGTCCGACGACTGTACCGGCCGCCCCTCTTCTTCGTACACCGCGCCGAAATCCTTGCCGCGCTCGAAGCTCAGGTCGTAGAGGTCCTTCAACATCTTGCCCGAGATCGCGCCTGACTCCACCAGGTCCGCCGACATCGCGACGCCCTGCATGGTGATCGGCGATTGGCGGATCTCGAGGCCCTTCGCCTTCAGTCGTCCCATCAGTTCTCCCTGCACCAGATTGGCCACGCGCTTGGGATTCTTCGCCGCCTTGGCTGCCGCTTCGAACTGGTCGGCCAGCTCCTTCGAGAAGGTCAGCACATTCGCGTCGTACTCAGTGATGCCGTAATCCTTCACCAGGCGCGCCCGCCGCGCCTCGGGCAGCTCCGGCAGCTGCCGCGCAATCTCCGACTTCCATTTTTCGTCGACCACCAGCGGCAGCAGATCCGGCTCGGGGAAATATCGATAATCGTGGGCCTGCTCTTTCGAACGCATCCCGTAAGTGCGGCCTTCGTTCGCGTTGTAGAGGCGCGTCTCCTGCGGAATCTTGCCGCCCGCCTCGATCACTTCCACCTGGCGCGCAATCTCATACTCCAGCGCCTCGCGCACAAAGCGGAACGAATTCACGTTCTTGATCTCCGTCTTCGTCCCAAACTCTTTCTGACCGCGCGGCCGCACGCTGACGTTGGCATCGCAGCGCAGGGAACCTTCCTCCATGTTGCAGTCGCTCACGCCGGTGTACAGGATGATTTCTTTCAGCAGCGTCAGGTACTCGTAGGCCTCCTCGGGCGTCGACATGTCGGGCTCGCTGACAATCTCGATCAGCGGCACGCCCGTGCGGTTCAGGTCGATGGCCGTCTTCTGGTCGGCATCGACAAAACCCTCGTGCAGGCTCTTGCCGGCGTCTTCTTCCAGGTGAATGCGCGTAATGCCGATCTTCTTGCCGCCATTCTGCTTCAGCTCGATCCAGCCGAATTCGGCCAGCGGCTTGTCGTACTGCGAGATCTGGTAGCCCTTGGGCAGGTCAGGATAGAAGTAATTCTTGCGCGCAAAAATCGATGTCTCATTAATCCGGCAATTCAGCGCCATTGCCGCCAGGACGGCAAACTCCACCGCTTTGCGGTTCAGCACCGGCAGCACGCCCGGCATTCCGAGGCACACCGGGCATACGTTCGTATTCGGAGGACTGCCGAACTTCGTGGAGCACGAGCAGAAAATCTTCGTCTCGGTCAGCAGCTGGACGTGGACTTCCAGCCCGATCACCGGCTCATACTTCGATCCCGTTGCTATCGAGGAATCCGGCGTCGTCACCATGGTGGGATTATATTCGCAAGCCGCGCCCGAATTCGCAGGAGGCCTCAGCGCAAGTCAGCGCCTGACAGCCACCGGGCGACCATCCATGCCGCTCACAGCGGGATATTCCCATGCTTCTTGGGCGGATTCTTGTCGCGCTTGGTCTGCAGCATTGCGAGCGCCTGAATGAGCTTCTTGCGTGTGTCGCGAGGTTGAATGACGGCGTCGACGAATCCGCGGTCGGCGGCAACATACGGGTTGGCGAAGCGGTCGCGGAATTCTTCGATTTTGGCCTGGCGCATTTCTTCGCGGTTCGCGGCCTGCTCGAGTTCGCGTTTGTAGACGATGTCGACCGCACCCTCCGGCCCCATCACCGCGATCTCGGCCGTTGGCCAGGCGTAGTTCACGTCGGTGCGGATGTGCTTCGACGCCATGACGCAATACGCGCCGCCATACGCCTTGCGCGTGATCACCGTAACCTTCGGCACGGTCGCCTCGGCGAAGGCGAACAGCAACTTCGCGCCGTGCTTGATAATCCCGCCGTACTCCTGGGTTGTGCCGGGCAAAAAGCCGGGAACGTCTTCAAACGTCACCAGCGGGATGTTGAAGCAGTCGCAGAAGCGTACGAAGCGCGCGCCCTTGATGGACGCGTTGATGTCGAGCGTGCCGGCCAGCATCGCGGGCTGGTTGGCAACGATTCCCACCGAGCGGCCGTTGAGGCGGCCAAACCCGACAACCATGTTCTTCGCGTAGTGTTCCTGCACTTCGAAAAAGTAGCCGTCATCGATCACCGCGTGGATGACGTCCTTCATGTCATAGGGCCGGTTCGATTCGGCCGGCACCATTTTGTCGAGCGCGGGATCGGCCCGGTCGACGGGATCGGTGCACGGGCGCCGCGGCGGATCTTCCAGATTGTTCGAGGGCACAAAGCTCAGCAATTCGCGCACCATGGAAAGGCACTCCGCGTCGTCGCGCGAAAGGAAGTGCGCCACTCCCGAGGTCTCGTTGTGGGTCATCGCGCCGCCGAGCTGGTCCTTGGTGACTTCCTCATGGGTGACGGTTTTGATGACGTCGGGGCCGGTGATGAACATGTAGGAAGTCTTGTCGACCATGAGGATGAAATCGGTGATGGCCGGCGAGTACACAGCGCCGCCCGCGCAGGGACCCATGATGGCCGAGATCTGCGGGACCACGCCGCTGTAAAGCGTATTGCGCAGGAAAATGTCGGCGTAGCCAGCGAGTGACATCACGCCTTCCTGGATGCGCGCGCCGCCCGAATCATTCAGGCCGATCACCGGCGCGCCCATCTTCGCGGCGAGATCCATGATCTTCACGATCTTTCCGGCGTTGGCCTCCGAGAGCGAGCCGCCGAACACCGTGAAATCCTGGGCAAACAAAAATACCAGCCGCCCCTCGATGCGCCCGTAGCCGGTGATGAAGCCATCGCCGTAGTACTTCTGCTCGGCCATGCCGAAATCGTTGCAGCGATGGGTCACGAGCTTATCGGTCTCCTCGAACGTGCCTTCGTCGAGCAGGAACTCGATGCGTTCCCTCGCCGACATCTTGCCTTCCTTGTGCTGCTTCTCGCGGCGCCGCTGGCCGCCGCCTTCTTCGGCCAGGTGGTCGCGCTTTTTGAGTTCTTCAATCTTCTGTTCGAGGTCCATAGCGCACCGATTATAGGCGAGCAAGGAACTGGCGGGTGACGTCTGACTGACGGTAGCGCCGGAATCTT
>Ga0210401_10000827_pt1 | contig 37413 bp, 31 predicted proteins | sample IncBWH32MmetaG_FD_150866 | JGI IMG/M metagenome (GOLD analysis project Ga0210401, IMG submission 150866) | Forest soil microbial communities from Barre Woods Harvard Forest LTER site, Petersham, Massachusetts, United States - Inc-BW-H-32-M | ecosystem: Environmental > Terrestrial > Soil >... | reverse complement strand
TTTGTTCGCGATGATCGCGCGCCGGCATATGTATCAGTACGGCACCACGCGCGAGCAAATGGCTGCGGTGGCAGTTAAAAATCACGCTAATGGCGCAAAAAATCCGTTGGCGCACATGCGCAAAGTGATCACCATGGAGCAGGCGCTGAACGGAAAGCCGATTTCCGAGCCGCTTACGGTCTATGATTGCTCCCTGATCAGCGATGGCGCGGCGGCGGTATTGATCGTGCCGTTCGAGCGGGCTTCCGAATTCACCGACAAGCCGGTGCGCGTGCTGGGCATCTCGCAAGCATCCGACAACGTCGCGCTGGATGAAAAAGACGATATCACGACCCTGCGCGCGGTAAAGATATCGGCGGAAAAGGCCTACAAAATGGCGGGCGTGAAGCCGTCCGACATCCAGTTCGCCGAAGTCCACGACTGTTTCACTATCGCGGAGATCGTGGCCATTGAAGACTTGGGCTTTGTCAAGAAAGGCGAAGGTGGTCCATATTCGCTGGCCGGCAAAACGTGCATTCAAGGCGAACTACCGGTGAATACCAGCGGCGGGTTGAAGGCCAAAGGCCATCCGGTTGGCGCGACCGGCGTCGGCCAGATTTGCGATGTCGTGCAGCAGATTCGCGGTGAGGCGGGCGAGCGGCAGGTTAAGCGCAACTCGGTCGGGCTGGCGCAGAATCTGGGTGGGTCGGGCGCAACCAGCGTGATAACAATTTTGGGGGCCGCATGACCAGTCCAGGATCGGGAACGGTTTACACCGAGACGGTAGTCTTTTCGCCGCCGGAAGCGTACGTGAACGACGTGCCGTATCAACTCGCGATCATCCAGCTTGAAAGCGGCCGCAGGCTGACGGGACGGATCGATGGCGAGCGCGCGCAGATCGGCGACCGGGTGAAGTTTGTCGAGTTCCGCAAGGACGTCGCGTTTTTCAGGAAGACCGCATGAACCTAGCAGAACGGATGAACCGGATTGGCGTCGAGGGCGCATTCAACGTCCTGGTAAAGGCTCGGGCGCTGGAAGCGCAAGGCCGGGACATCATCCATTTGGAAATCGGCGAGCCGGATTTTCCTACGCCGGCGCACATCATTGAGGCCGCGAAACAGGCGCTGGACGAAGGCTGGACGCATTATGGTCCGCCGCAAGGATTGCCGGAATTGCGCCAGGCCATCGCAGCATATATTTCGCGTACGCGCGGAATACGAGTGGGTCCGGAACACGTCTGCGTGGTGCCTGGCGGCAAGCCCATCATCTTCTTTCCGATGCTCGCGCTCCTGGAGCCCGGCGACGAAGTGATTTATCCCAACCCCGGGTTTCCGATCTATGAATCGATGATCAATTTCTTGGGCGCGAAGCCGGTGCCGATTCCGCTGGTGGAACAACGCGGCTTCTCGTTCGATTTGAATCTGCTGCGCGACCGGCTTTCGGCCAAGACCAAGATGTTGATACTCAACTCGCCACACAATCCCACCGGCGGCGTGATCCCGGCCGCCGACATTCGCGCTATCGCTGAAATGGTGCGCGATCGTGACCTTATCGTGCTGGCCGACGAGATTTATTCGCGGATTTATTTCGAGGAAGCCCCGGTGTCGATCACGACCCTGCCTGGCATGCTCGAGAAGACCATCATCCTGGACGGCTTCTCGAAGACCTACGCCATGACTGGCTGGCGCATGGGCTACGGTGTGATGCCGGAATGGCTCGTGGAACCGGTAAACAAGCTGATGGTGAATTCGAACTCCTGTACGGCCAGTTTCACCCAACGTGCCGGCATCGCCGCGCTGAACGGACCACAGGACGAAGTTCTGAAAATGATCGCTGAATTCCGCCGGCGGCGCGATGCGTTTTGCGCGGGGCTGAACGCGCTTCCGGGAGTGCGCTGCGCCATCCCGGGCGGCGCATTTTACGCGTATCCGAACATCACCGGGACTGGATGGAAATCGGAGGCGCTGGCTGACGCATTACTCCAGAAAGCGGGCTTGGCGTGCCTTAGTGGTACATCTTTCGGCGCCTACGGAGAGGGTTATCTTCGCTTCAGCATCGCGAATTCCTACGAGAATCTGATGGCCGCGATCGAGCGAATGCGTCAATTCCTGTCGAGTGTCAATGCAGCTTCCGTATGAAAGGCCTTCGCTTCGAGTGCCAACCGGGTTGCACGAATTGTTGCACCCAAAAAGGGTTTGTCTACCTGACCGAGTCCGATCTGAAGCGCATCGCGAAATTTCTTGAACTGCCCACGGCCGAGTTTGAACGGCGCTACGTCTATCGCACCACGCGCCAGCTTCGTCTGCGAGTTCCGCGCCAGGTTCAATGCCATTTCTTGCTGGACGGCGGCTGTTCGATTCATCCCGTGAAGCCGGCGCAGTGCAGAATCTTCCCGTTTTGGCCGGAGCTCGTGGACGACAAACGAGAGTGGCGCAAGACGGCGGCCTGGTGTCCGGGAATCGGAAAAGGCGAATTGGTGCAAATCGAAACGGCGGCCGTGCAGGCGCGCGAGATGCGCGAAGCATACCCGTATATGTACGACTAGCCAATCACAGTCCGGTGAGCACTCCCATGAACCTCACGCCGAAAGAGGCTGCGGTGCGCAAGGGTATGAGGCGCGGCGCCGGTGGCTCGCACAATAACGTTCCATTCCTGTCCGGGCCCTCCACCGCGATTGGTAGCTCGGGCACCAGTCCGCGATCGCCGGCTAAGACCGGCAGCAGCCGGTGCTGGATTTGCGTAGTGGCATAGATTAAGGCCGAGGCTTGCCATCCAAGCTGTGGGACGATCGAGAACCCGGACTTCCATCCTTCGCCCGGTGTGAATGGCCGCGAGAGCGCAAGCAGCGGGAACAGACGGCCGTTAGGCAAGATCGACAACACAGGCAGCAGCGGATGTGCAAACGCAATCAAGCTGACCGATGCCGTATAGCTGGACAACTCGAGGAAGCCTCTGCCCCACGCCGGGAGCCGCGACCTGATGGAGGCATCCAGCGGTCCTGCAAAGCTCGCCGGGCCGACTGGTCCGGAGAAATTCCAAGAGCCGCGTCTGCGTTCTTTGAGGTGAATGGTAATATCGGCGATTCTCCGCGTTTCGTTGGTGTGAATCGCGATATCTGTCGCGGTAATCGGTTCAAATATTTCGACACGATTAATGCGTTCTGCGCTCTTGCGCACCAATAGTTCGTCGAGCAACTGGCCTTCATCGATCAGGAGATTGCCGCGGACCATCGCGTCACTGTAGTGGCGATTGCCGGTGAAATCGATCCGGCCGATACGATAGGACGATCCGTGATCGATGGAGGTGCTCAAGCTCACGAAGTTTGAGCTAGTGCCGGTACGCTGCACTTGAAGCGTGGCCGCGAAATCGAGGATGCCCTGGCGCTCGGCCTCGCGGCGTTGTGCGAGCAATGAAGAACAAACCTGCGGAATCGGTTCACTCGTTTCATAATGCGGGCCCGGACGCGCAAAAAACGTGATCACGGCGTCCTTTTCATTCCGTTCGGTGCTATCAATGCGGACCGTAGAGTCGAAATAACCTTTCGAAAGGTAGAGTGAGCGCAAGCGGCCGAGGTCCGAGTCGATCGCGTCGAGGCTATATTCCGGTAGCAGGCGCCAGCCCGTCCACAAGCCAGGAACGCGCGGAATGATACGACGAGCCTTCAAGGCTCGCAGCGCGCGGCGTAACTCGACGGGATCGATTCCTGGATCGCCGACGAAGTTTACGGTCTTGACGTGCAAGTGCGGATCGGCAGGCGTTGTCTTGTGCAGCACAGGCTGGGGCGCTTCCACCACTTCGAAGATCACGTCCGTTCCATCGGGCTGCTGCCCGGTCTGGACACGAATATCGCCGAAACGTCCCGTGCTCCACAGCCGGTGCACATCTCGATCGATCGTATCGGCGTTGTACGGCTGGCCCACCTGTGTAGCTAACGCCACTTTCAGTAAGGTCCCGCGAACGGTGACGGACTTGACCATGGGCGGCGCTGATTCCGCGGAAACGAAAGCCGAAAAGACAAGGAGGGAGACGGCGAGACCGCGCATGAAAACAAAATGATTTGCACGCTGAGGACCATCCTTTACGGGAGCTACCGGGCTCTGTATTCCGACTCCAAAATCGACATCAAAACCAGCGACCGATACTCATCGCCCCATTTCTTGCACTCCCGCATCACGCCTTCCTCAGAAAATCCGGCGGACCGGTAGACATGCTGCGCGCGAGCGTTGTCGGAATAAGTATCCAGCCAAAGACGATGCGCTCCGAATTCGCCGAATACTTTTTCCATGACGGCCTGCAGAACCTCAGTGCCTAGGCCCTGGCCTGGTTCGGCGACCGCGATTCTTTGCAACTCGACGTTTCTGTCCTTGGAATGAATGTCGCGCAAGATCACAAATCCAGCCGGCCCGGATTCTGTTTCCACTATCCAGTACAAGCAGTCCGGATTCGATAGCTGGCGTTGGTGCACAGCGGGATCACTGCCCCCGAGCAGCCGCATTTCGCGGAACTTCTGCTCCAGGGCAAGGATATAGAGGAGGTCTTCGGAGGAAGCGGGACGCAAAGTCATTTCTAAAATTGGAGCCTACAGCCCGGCCGCCCGCGCCGCGACTTTCGCGATGCTGGACCAATCCATATCGCCCTGGCCATGCGCCAGCGCGTCGAGCATGTGATCGCGGATCAAGCTCGCGACCGGCATCGGCGCCGTGCACTCGTCGGCCACTTGGAGCGCCAGGCGCACGTCTTTCAGGCCCAGGCGCAGAGCAAAGCCCGCCGGCTCGAACTGCTCGGCCGCCATCATTTTTCCGTAGTTTCCATAGACTGGCGATTGAAATAGCGAGTTGATCACATCCACGAAAAGTTGAGGCGCGACTCCTGCTTTTCGGAGCGCAGCGAAGGCTTCTGAGAACGATTCGACCATGCTGATGATCATGAAATTTCCGCATACCTTGGCGGCATTGGCCTGCCAAGGCTCGGAGCCGACGACATAGGTGATCTTTCCGATGGCGTCGAATAGTGTCCGGCAGCGATCAACCACTTGGGTGGGTCCGGCCGCGACGACGACCAGCTTTTTCCCTTCCGCTGCCTCCGGCCGACCGAAAACAGGAACGCTCAAATAGCCCTGGCCGCGATGGCCGTGTTCAGTGGCAAGCCGCCGCGCCAGCGTCGTGCTGATGGTGCTGTGGGAAACATGAATGTGGCCATTCTTCAAAGCGCTCAGGATGCCATTTTTGCCGAAGACCACTTCTTCGACAGCATGGTCATCCGCTAGCATCGTCATGACCACTTCGGCGTCCCGGCATGCGTCAGCGGGAGAATCGGAAACGTGTCCGCCGTCGGTCGCCAGAGCTTGCGCTTTCTCGCGGCTGCGGTTGTAGACGGTCACTTCATGCCCGGCTCGAAGCAGATTGCGCGCCATCGGCGAGCCCATGTGTCCAAGTCCAATGAATGCCACCTTCATATACAAAGCATATCCAATAGCTAAACTAGAGATTCCGGCAATGTTGATCGATCGACGCAGCTTCCTGAGCGCAGCGGCTTTCTCCGCTGCGTGTTCCACTAGACGCACGCAGGTCAAGACTCCTGTAACTCCCTCCGCGGCGCGCCAGTTCGCCCGAGTGAATGTGTCACCCGACCGAGTAATCCGCACTGTTGTCGGGCTTCGGCCATACCGGCCGTCCGGGTTCGTCGTGCGAAGGGAATCGATCGACCAAAAAACAATCATCCATAACTACGGCCACGGTGGCGGCGGTGTCACGCTTTCTTGGGGAACCGCTCACCTGGCGGTGGAGCAGGCGCTGCCGACGGGCGCTATGCGAATGGCCGTGCTCGGCTCGGGCGCTGTCGGACTGGCTACCGCTCGCCTGCTCCAGGAGCACGGAGTCGACGTCACTATTTACACGAAGGCGCTTCCGCCTGACACCACGTCCAATATAGCGGGTGCGCAAGTGATGCCTGTCACGGTATTCGAGAGTGCTCGCACGACACCTGAGTTCATGGCGCAGTTCATCGAGGCAGCGCGGTTCTCGTATCGCCGCTATCAGCTCATGGTGGGCGACTATTATGGCATCCGCTGGAGGCCGAACTATACCTTGAGCCGAGAGCCTTTTCGGGACGGTGCCCTCATGGGTAGGCAAGGCGTGCTTGCTGAACTTATGCCGGAGTTGCGGGATCTTACGCCGCAGGAGCATCCCTTTCCGTTTCCGTATGTTCGGCAGTACGACACCATGTTCATCTACCCATCGCATTATCTGGAGGCGATGCTGCGCGAGTTCCGGATCGCCGGAGGCAAGATCGTCCTTCAGGAAATGCACGATATTCGCGAAGTGCTGGCTCTGCCGCAGACTGTGATTGTGAACTGCACGGGCTTGGGTGCGAAGGCGTTATTCAACGATGCCGAATTGACCCCGATCAAAGGCCAGCTCACCATCTTGTTGCCGCAGCCGGAAGTGGATTACGCCACTGAACCCCCCGACGGCTTATACATGTTTCCCCGTCCGGATGGCGTTTTGCTAGGGGGCACGCACGAGATGGGTAATTGGGACCTCGCGCCCAATCGTGAAGCAGAGACCCGAATCGTGGCGGAGCACACGCAGATATTCCACGACATGCATGTCTGATCGCCGTTAGAGCGCGGCGGTATGCAAGAATTGTGGCGCCTTCCGCGCCTTCACGGCCTGTTCGAAAGCATAGGCCAGTTTTATCAACGTGGGCTCGCTCCAAGCGCCGCCAAAAAACGAAATGCCGACTGGTAATCCGTGGACGAACCCTGCCGGCACGGTAATGTGCGCGTAGCCCGCTACGGCGGCAGGCGTGGAACAGCCGCCGGTATCGTGATCGCCGTTCACCCAATCGGTTGGCCAAGCGGGTCCGGCGGTCGGCGCGACAATGGCTTCCACATTGTATTTCTTCAGCACCGCGTCAATGCCTTCGGCGCGCGACAGCCGCTGGCATTTCGCAAGCGCCTTGCGATATGCAGGATCGGACAGCGGCCCTTTCTTCTGCGCCTGCACGAAGATCTCCTGTTCGAAATGGGGCATCTCTTCCTGCCGATGCTTCTCGTTGAAGTCGATCAGTTTTTCCATTGTCAATAAGGTGCGCCGGGCTTCGAGATAAGCGTTCAGATCGGCCTTAAATTCGTACTGGAGCACTTCGGTCTCTGCGTCGCCGTACTTGCCGTGCGAAGGCAGATCCGCTGGGTCAATGATCTCGGCGCCCTGACGCTTCATTTCGGCGAGCGCGTTTTCCATCACCCGATCGACGTCGGAAGTGATTCCGAAAAATTTACGCGCTACGCCGAGGCGCGCGCCTCGAAGACCCTGAGCATCTAGATACTTCGTGTAGTCTGGTTGCGCGTGCGATCCATCGGCCATCGCGCCGAGCAGAATAACGCAATCACGGACAGTTCGAGCCATGGGACCGGCGGTATCCTGGCTATGCGCGATCGGTACGATTCCGCGTCCACCCACCAACCCGAGCGTTGGCTTGATCCCCACGATCCCGTTGATCGAAGATGGGCACACCACTGAGCCATCGGTTTCGGTACCTATCGCGACCGCGCAAAGATTCGCCGCCACTGCCGCGCCGGAACCGGAGCTGGAGCCGCACGGATTGCGATCGAGCGCATAAGGATTGCGCGTCTGTCCACCACGTCCGCTCCAGCCGCTCGAAGAATGAGTGGAGCGGAAGTTGGCCCACTCGCTCAGATTGGTTTTGCCCAGAATAATGGCGCCGGATGCTCGCAGCCGTTCGACCACTGCGGCATCGCGAGGTTGTGGCGCGTCTGCCAGCGCCAACGAGCCGGCGGTAGTCTTCATGCGGTCGGACGTATCGATGTTGTCTTTGATCAGGATCGGAATCCCATGCATTGGGCCGCGCGGGCCCTTCTCCTTACGTTCGCGGTCGAGGGCGTCGGCAATCGACAGCGCGTCGGGGTTGGTTTCGATCACCGAGCGCAACGTTGGCCCATTGCGGTCGATAGATTCGATGCGAGCCAGGTACTGTTCCGCAACCGAGCGCGCGGTTAGCTGGCCGGAGCGCATGCGGTCGCCAAGATTCCCAATGGTGATCTCCTCGAGATCCTGCGTTTGCGCGGAGGCGGCGCGTGCCAGGGCTGCGGCGGCAGCGGCCTGGCGCAAAAACGTTCGACGATCCATGAATTCGATTATATTGGGGCACGCAGAAGCTGAGCGCTATGCTGGTCTTGTGGCCAATCGGATTCATGTTCTGGGCGGAGGCTTGGCAGGCTGTGAGGCCGCCTGGCAAATCGCGCGATCCGGCCTCGAATGCGTGCTGTTCGAAATGCGGCCGCTGCGGTCGACTGCGGCGCACAAGACTGACCGGCTGGCGGAATTGGTGTGCAGTAACTCGCTGAAGAGTGAATCCGAAAGTTCCGCGCCGTGGCTACTCAAAGAAGAACTGCGCCGGTTGGATTCGCTGCTGTTGCGGGCCGCGCAGGAAGCTCGGGTGCCGGGAGGCCATGCCCTTACTGTCGACCGCGATATCTTCGCGGAGCGAGTTTCGAGCGCCATCGCCGATAACCCGCGCATCGAATTAAGACGCGCGGAAGCCGATTCGATCGACACGGGCCTCATCACGATCGTCGCTACGGGCCCGCTGACCAGCGGCGCCTTGGCCGAAGAGATCGGACGTGTGACCGGCGCCGGTCGGCTTTTCTTTTACGATTCGATCAGTCCCATCGTGGAAGCGGATTCCATCGACGGGGCGATCGCGTTTCGCGCATCGCGCTACGGGAAATCGCTGGACGGCAGCGACGATTATTTGAACTGTCCCTTCGATCACAATCAATACGATGGGTTCGTGGACGCGCTTCTCGCCGCCGACCCTGTCCCGGCGCATATTCCTGAAGACGCCACGCCGTTCTTCGAAGCCTGCTTGCCGATCGAGGAGTTGGCGCGACGCGGCCGGGAGACCTTGCGGTTTGGTCCCATGAAGCCGGTTGGTTTGGTAGACCCACGAACCGGGCGCCGGCCTTACGCCGTGGTGCAGCTTCGTCAAGAAAATCTGCGGGCCGATAGCTACAACCTGGTTGGTTTTCAAAATCACATGCGTTTTTCAGATCAGGCCCGCGTCCTCCGCATGATCCCGGGCCTCGAGAAAGCCGAGTTCGTGCGCTACGGACAGATTCATCGCAACACATATATAAATGGACCGGCGCTGCTGAGCGCGACGATGCAGCTTCGAACCCGCCCTGAGGTGTTTTTCGCCGGTCAGGTTTCAGGCGTCGAGGGCTACGTCGAATCGATCGCCACCGGGCTGGTTGCGGGACGCCACGCGGCAGAGCTGGCCACCGGCGAAGCGATCCGGCCGTTTCCGCGTGAAACCGCCATCGGATCGTTGTGCGCTTACGTTTCGGGCGCGGATGCGGCGAACTACCAGCCCGCGAATATTACATTCGATCTGCTGCCTCCCCTTGACGAGCCAACCCGACACCGCCTGCGCCATGATAAGCGAGCGCGCCATGCGGAGGTCTGCCGGCGGGCGCTGGAGAACTTGGATGAGTACCGGGCCGTCTATGCCTGATCTCGCGGCGCAAATCCAGCGATTCTTAGACGAGCTGCGCCGCGCCAATGTGTCGGCCCACACGCTGCGAAATTACGGGTCTGACCTGGAGCAGTTTCTCGAGTACTTCACGGTCAAAGGCGACCCGAGGTGTCAGGCAGAACGTGGCGCAGGTCTCCGGCCTGCGGTCGAAATTATCGACGGGCTCGCCATTCGCGAATGGCTAGGGCATCTGTACCAGCAGCGTCTGACGGCCGTAAGCATGCGGCGCAAACTGGCCGCGGTGCGGTCGTTCTTCAAATTTCTGGTGCGTGAAGGCGTGGTCCCAACCAACGTTGCGCGGTTGGTGCGGACACCCAAGGCTCCCAAGTCTCTGCCCAGGGTGATGACGGCCGAGCAAACCAATCAATTGGTGGATGGCGTGACGCCCGCGGCCGGCAAGTTCGAACGGCCATATCCAGAGCGCGACCTAGCGATCTTCGAGCTGCTCTATGGATGCGGGCTGCGTATCAGTGAACTAGTGGGATTGAATCTCGACGATTTCGATTTCAGCGAGCGGTGGATTCGCGTGCGGGGCAAAGGCCGCAAAGAGCGGCAGGTTCCCTTCGGCGGGAAAGCGGCGGATGCCATCGAGCGCTATCTAACTGGAAGAAAGCCCAGTGCGCCTTCCGATCGGGCGCTGTTCTTGAATCACCTCGGGAGTCGTCTCACCGACCGCGGTGCGCGCGGCATCGTCAAGTTTTACGCCCGAATGATCACCGGAGATTCCTCCATCCATCCGCACAGCCTGCGCCACGCCTATGCCACGCACCTGCTCAGCGACGGAGCTGATCTGCGCGCGATTCAGGAGTTGCTCGGGCATGCCCAGCTTTCCACCACTCAGAAATACACGCAAGTGTCGCTGGCCGATTTGTTGGCGGTATACGACAAAGCGCATCCTCGAAGTTAACCCGCGCGGCGCAGCTAATCCGCCGCGGCGGCTACTCGTTCCGGAGCCCTGGCGGACCGCAACATCGAAATGGCCGCATACAGCACCGCCACCACCACCAGCCAGCGCACCCAAGTGAGGGGAAGCTCTTTCACGATCAGGGCGGCGATCAAGACTCCCGGAAGTCCGCCGAGTGCCAGGCCGAGCGCCGCACGCGGAGCATAACTGTCCATGCGGACGAATCGCACCGTAGCGGTCGGCATCAGAAAAGCGCACGACCCCATCATGATCGGAAACGCGGCTTTGGGATCCATGCCTAGCAAGCTCACCAGGATCATGCACGGCGCATACATCCCGATGCCCAGCGTCATAAGCGCGCCTAGAAGGACACAGACAGCGACGCCGACCCAGAGGCGCCAGTTTTCGAGAATCAGCGCAGTGCCGCCGGCCGGAGACACGTTGAAGATCGACATCAGGAAGAGGGCTGCGGCGGCGAGCAGAGCGACGGCCATGCCGATCTGGACCTTCCGTCGCGGCCATCCAGCGACAATGCCGGCTCCGAACCACGCGCCGCACACTGCGCCGCCGATCAGCAGCACCAGCGTCAGCGCGTCTACGTTCACGATCGCGATAAACAGAAACGCCTCGAGGATGGTGGGCAGCGTGTGTCCGACGTTCAGTGTCCCAGGGATCTTCTCATCGGGAACCATGTGGCGGAACTTGAAAATCGCCGTGGTGGGAGCGTACGATCCGATGCCGAGCGTGTCGAAGAAATTGGTGATGAAGCCAACGAAGAGTTCCCACAGCGAGGGAATTCCCGGCGCGCGGTCCCGGCCAGTGAGCCAAACCCAAATCCAGCCCACGGTCACAATGCCGAGAGCGATGAAGAACATTCCACGCGCATTGAGCATCCGCAGCAACGATAGCATGCGGGCGGCGCGGGGTGCCCGGCGCTACGAATCACAGAATAGTAATCACAACTTTCCCCACCTGGGCGTTCGATTCCAGATAGTTGTAGGCCTCCGCCGTCTAGTGCAAAAGGAAATATCTTCGCAGTCTTCGGTTGTAACCGTCCATCCGCCGACCGCAATCTCTATCGCCGCAATACCGACACTGCTCGACGCGGCCGTTATCACAAACGAAATCGCCTTTCGCCAGATGCGCAACCGGAACCAACGCCCCATACGCCGTCATATACTGCATCCGGATTGCTGCGCCTTCCACCGCCGATGGTTTCGCTGGATTCTTTGACATGCGTTTCTCAATTCTGACCCAAATCTGACCGAATTCGGACCCTTGCGTTGGTCTGCGTAAGGTAGTAAAGTTGTTCGCCGAAAGATGGAAATGGTCATAGGGTTCGCCGCACCGCCCTGCTCCGGCGCGCATAATCGGCGAATTCACCGCCGCGACCATCGAAGGGAAATTATGCGTCGGTTAATATTGTGCGTCGTGCTGTTTTGTTTGACCAGATTCGCCTCGGCCCAGACTTTTGGCGAGATCATCGGAGAGGTGAAAGATCCGAGCGGGGCTGTCATTGCCGGCGCCGCTGTAACGGTCACTAATGCCGATACGAATGTCGCCCGGACAACCACGACCAACGAAGTGGGGATCTATAGTGTCCCTTCGCTTCCCCCCGGAAAGTACCAGCTTAAAGTAACGGCCTCCGGCTTCGATACGGCCCTCCGAACCAACATAGAAATACAGGTACAGCAGACGGCCCGCGTCGATTTCGCGCTTACGGTCGGACAGTCATCGCAAACCATTGAAGTCACCAGTTTGGCCGCAACGCTGACCACCGATAGCGCGTCAGTCGGCACCGTCGTCGAGGAAAAGGATATTACCGACCTGCCGCTGAATGGGCGCGACTTCTTCCAACTGGTATCGCTGGCGCCCAATGTGAACTATGGGTTCACCGCTGCGTCGATAGAGTCGTCGCGCCAGGGCGGTACGCGATCGCTTATCACCATGTCGCTCTCTGGCTCCCGGCAAACCTGGAGCAACTATACGCTGGACGGAATCGAGAATACCGACGTCAATTTCAATACCTACATCGTGCTTCCGTCCATTGATGCGCTGCAGGAGTTCAAAGTTCAAACCGGCATTTACCCCGCCGAGTTCGGCCGCAACATGGGACAGGTCAACGTTAGCACCAAACCGGGCACCAACAGCTTTCACGGCACGGCTTACGAGTTCCTTCGAAACGATGTGCTGGATGCAAATCAGTACAATTTCTCTTCCACCGCCATCCAGAAATCGCCTTACCGGCAGAACCAATACGGGTTTACTCTAGGCGGTCCCGTCTGGATCCCGAAACTCTTCAACGGGAAAAACCGGCTGTTTTTCATGTCCAACTTCGAAGGTTTCAAATCGCGCCTGACTCAGGAGGCGTTGTTCACTACCATTCCGCAGAGTTTTCGCAACGGCGATTTCTCGTCCGTGCGGGCGCTCTTGGACCCTACCACTCGCGTGAAACTGGCCAACGGGACCTACACCGCCACTGCATTTCCCGGCAACCAGATCCCGACCTCCCGATTCAATTCCTACACGGTTTCAATGCTCAAATACGATCCCGTTCCCAATATCCCCGGTGCGGGCCTGCAGAACAATTTTCAAGAGCCTTTGAAAACGCCCGTCAACAAAAACCAGGTGAACGAGCGAATCGATTGGGCGCAGAATCAGAAGTCCCAATGGTTCGGAAGATACAGCTGGACCGGTGAAACCTCCTTAACACCCGGGATGACGGTTGACGGATTGACCCTGGATACGCACGCCAGTCAATGGATGGTCTCCAATACGCGGATCTTTTCGCCGACGAAGGTAAATGAGGCGCGATTCGGATTTAGTTCACTCTTCAATTTGCTCGGCCAGCAACTGGGCGGTATAGAGGACGTCGACAAGGAGCTGAACATCCCGCTTCCCGTTTCGCCTTCCACCGGATGGGGGGTTCCAGCCATTACGCTCTCCAATGGGCTGACCGGTTTTGGAAATAATAACAACGGTCCCTACGTGACGAACGACAAGATCATCCAGGGCATAGACAATTTCTCATGGACGTTAGGTAAACATTCACTCCGGATGGGAGGCGATTACCGCTACGACAAATATCCGCAAACGGGCAACGAATATACGCGCGGCCAATTTGCTTACAACGGGTATTTCACCGCCAATCCAAACACGCTGGCGGGCGGAAACGGCGCGGCGGACTTTTTGATGGGCGCGGTCTATCAGTCCAACATGCCGGTTACTCTGGCCACCGATCGTTTCAGCGCTAACGGGGTGGGCGCGTACATCGACGATACATGGAAGGTCACTGGCAAGCTGACGGTAACCTTGGGCCTGCGGTGGGAACTGGAGCAGCCTTTCTATGATGCGGCTCAGAATGAAACCAATGTTCAAATCAACTTTCCGGGTATACCCAATATTGCTAATGATCCCAACGTGGCCGATCACCCGGTCCTGGTACGAGAAGGCAATGGATCTTTTTATCAAGGGATAAATTTCGTCTACGTGGGCGCCACGGTTCCCGGCTTCCCTATCGCGCCGCTTCAAACTGCGCGAGATGGCCGGATGGGTAGCCGCATGATTCGAACCGACTGGCTCGATTTCGCTCCCAGGATTGGCGTGGCTTACAGCCCGAACTCCAAATGGGTATTGCGGACCGGCTTCGGGATTTTCTATGACCAGGACAGCAAGAATTCCATTTTCGATATGGAGCGCAGTTTGGCCGGCCGTGCGACTTCAATTGGAAACTACGGACAAAATACGGGCGCCCCGAATCTAACCATGCAAAACTTCATCAGCACGGCACTATTTCCGATTCAGATCGCGCCAGGCACTATTTGGGGCACCCAGTACAATCTGCCCATTACGTATTCAGAGGAGTTTCTGGCCAACGTCCAGAGGCAGTTTGGCAATTCAACAACCGTTGAGGCAGCGTACACCGGCGTGCTGGATCGGCATTTGTTGTTTCTGAACAATTCCAACGCGCCGATACCCGGTACCAGCAATGTCGCTTTGCGCTCCCCCTATCCGGAATTCAACACCATCGAAGAACTGATGGCAGGCGGAACCGGCAGTTATGAGGCGGGCAGCCTGAAACTCAACCAGCGCTTTTCGTCAGGTTTCAGCGCGCTCGTAGGCTACACCTTTGGCAAGGCGCTGGATGACGGAAGCGCCATTCGCGGCGTCACCAACGATCAGTATCCCGAGAATCCGCGGTGTGTCCTGTGCAGCTACGGCCCTTCGGAGTTCGATGTTCGACAGCGGTTTACCGCGGCGGTGCTCTATAGCTTGCCGTTCGGACAAGGCAAAGCCCTTCTCAATCATAGCGGGATCGTCAACGCGATCGTGGGGGGCTGGCAGGCCAGCGGTATTCTGACCAAGCAAACCGGACCGCCTATAAATACCACCGCATGGGACTCGGCAGGCACCGGCGAGAGCGCCCCCTCGAACCGGCTCAATGCCACCGGAGTCAGTCCGTACCTCTCGAATCCGTCAACAAATGCGTGGTTTAATCCAGCGGCTTTCAGCAATCCTACCGCGGGAACGTACGGCACCATGGGGCGGGATTCTATAACCGGACCAGCACTAACGAACCTCGACTTCTCGGCGCTTAAGGATTTTAGGGTGACCGAGAATCATAGGCTTCAGTTGCGTGTCGAATCTTTCAATATTTCTAACCACCCCAATTGGCAGATGACCACAGGCAGCTCATGGGGAAATAGCAGTGCGACTCCGGCGGCTACCTTCAATAAGATTACTTCTACCCTCAACGGCAACAACAGCATGCGTCAAATCCAGTTCGCGTTGAAGTACATTTTCTGATCGTGTTCAAGTATTTCCCGGACCGCTCGTTACCGTCAACGATTTGACGCCGAGCGTCTCTAGCAGGCCCCGAATGCCGGCTTCGGCATTTCGTCGTGCCTGATTCAGAATCCCCATTTCGATAGCGGCCCGTTCCACCGCGTCCTTTGCCGTGAGACGAGCCTGACGCTCCAAGTCCGGGTTGAACGGAACCCACGGTGTCCACCAGGTGATCCGCCGGTCCCAGACCTTCGTCTGCTTATCGTCAATGATGATGTGAACGATCTTGGGAGCCGGCAAGACGACTTGCAGGCTCCTTGCGGAAAGCAGTTTGACATTGCTGGTTGCAAGGTTGGAAAGATCGATTCCGCCCAGCACTTCAGCTTGCACGAATAAGAGCAGCTTCTCGGATCCGAAAGGGACCTTTTGTTCTTCCAGGCCCACCACTTTCTGTACCGTGTATTTCACCGACACCAATTCGTTGAGGCGCTGGATCTCGCGCACCACAGTCACAGGGTCCAAAACCCTGGCGGGCGAAGCCTCGCGGGTGACATTGCGCGAGAAAAGGAAGGCGATTGCAGTCAGGAGTACTCCCGCCGCAATCCCGTATGCGGCCCATTTGATCCGCAATTGCGTTCCGCTAGCCGGCGCCTCGGTCACGCTTCATTCTAACGAGGAAAACAACCATGACGTTAAAACATGGCGCAATGGATTATATTGGGTTTCAGAAGGTTTTCTATGAATCGCAGCGAATTTCCAAGACTCACTTGGGCAGCCACAACAGCTTCGATCATGGCGCTAGCTCTTATTGTCTCTCCCACCGGAGCCGCCAAACGCAATGAAGCCGTTCAGCGCGTGAGCATGATTCGAGTTCCGAACGGTGGCATCCAACCCCAGATTGCGATCGATGACAAAGGTGTCCTTCACATGCTGTACTTCAGCGGTGATGCGGCTCATGGCGATCTCTACTATGTCCGCTCTGGGGATGGCGGCACCACCTTCTCCGTGCCCATAAAAGTGAACAGCCATCCAGGCAGCGCGATTGCGACCGGCAATATCCGCGGCGCCCACGTGGCAGTCGGACGCCATGGACGCGTGTATGTCGCCTGGAACGGCACTTACGAGCTGGATCGTCCCGAAACCGGCCAGCCCGGGATGAAGCACCCCATGCTCTTTGCTCGGCTCAACAACGACGGAACCGGGTTCGAGCCTGAGCGTAATCTGATTCGCGCCGCATATGGTCTGGATGGTGGCGGAGCGATCGCCGCCGATAACGCAGGTGATGTATACGTGTTTTGGCATGCGCCGGCGCCGGGAACCGAGGGCGAGGGGAATCGGCGTATATGGGTGGCGCGCTCCACCGACGATGGCGAGACTTTTGCTGCCGAAAAGCCCGCCTCTGAACAACCCACTGGCGCCTGCGGTTGCTGCGGCATGAGCGCCTTCGCCGATAGGCGCGACAATGTCTACGCGCTTTATCGCTCCGCTACCGAGATCGTTCATCGGGATATCTATCTGCTCAACTCCACTGACCGCGGCGAGACTTTTCGCGGCACCGATATCTCTGAATGGAATATCGGTGCTTGCACCATGAGTATGGAAAATCTGTCGGAGAGTCCGGCGGGTATTCTGGCAGCCTGGGAAACTATGGGCAACGTCTATTACGGCATCATAAATCCATCTACGGGCCGGATGTCCGCGCCCATCGCCGCGCCTGGCGAAGCGAAGGGCCGTAAGTATCCTAGCGTAGCTGGCAATTCTCGCGGTGAGACGCTGCTAGCGTGGGCCGAAGGTACGAAATGGGGCAAGGGAGGCTCAGTCGCTTGGCAGGTGTTCGATAAGAACGGCGAGCCCGAAGGAGCAGCCGGCCGCGCCGATGGCGTTCCCCCGTGGAGCCTGGTGGCAGCGTTCGCGCGCCCCGACGGCGGATTTACGTTGGTGTATTAGACTCCATCATGAAGCCCCTCCGGATTTCCGCTCAGCTGATCTTGAACATTGTTGCAATCGCGGCGCTGGCCGCGCCTGCAGGCAAGCAGACTTTCACAGGCACCATCACGGACAGCATGTGCATCAAAGGCGATCATTCCAAAATGCAAATGGGACCGACCGACGCCCAGTGCACCGTTGCTTGCATCCGGGAGCACGACGCCTCGTACGTTCTGTATGACGGCAAGAACGTCTACACACTGAGCGACCAGCGGACGCCGGAAAGGTTCGCGGCACAAAAAGTAATTGTGACGGGCACGCTGGACTCCAAGACTCAAACGATCCAGGTGGATTCGATCACTGCGGCGAAATGAGCCGCGCCGGCACGCGTTGCGGTTCCCTCAGGGCGCAGGCGTCGCTAGCGGCTTGCCTTTCTCGACCACGTAGATGCCCACCAGCTTCAGCGGTTCCGTGCCAGTGTTGTGTGCATCGTGTTTGGTACCCCCGGGTACGATAAAACCGTCGCCTGGCTTGATCTTCAACGCCGGATGTCCATCCATCAGGATCTCGCCCTCGCCCGACACCACATAGCTGATCTCGTCGCCCGGATGGGTATGGCGGCCAGCGGAACCTCCCGGCGCAATTTCGATATTGGTGATTACGGCTTCGCGTCCAGGGACTGATACATCCCCTCTCGTCACTACCGTGCGTTTAATAGCTGGGTTTTGCGCCACCAAGGCCGCCGTCACCGCCAACACGATCGCCAGCCCAACCGCAGTTCGTTTTTCCATTCTTTAATTTCTCCTCAAGGATTTCATTCTTGCAGAAAACTGGTGGGACTTGAAAAACAGGTTTAAGCGACTATGAGGGAACGCGCCGTGCCTGGGCGGCATGTTGGCAATAAGCTGGCGGGCATTGTCGGTTCAACAATGCTTGTCGGGCCAATCTTGACTGGGATCATGGCCTAAGCACAGCCACCACAAGTGGCTGAATCACCGCCGTCTTTTGAAGTGGCGTCCATTAAAGCGAACCATTCTGGTGAGCGTATCTTGAACATGTTTCATCTGGGGCGCGGAGGGAGATTCACTGCTACCAACTGTTCTCTGGGCATCCTCATTCCGTATGCGCACAACGTGTTTCAATTTCAAGTCTCCGGCGTACCGGGCTGGGTCAGATCTGACGGGTAGGACATTGCCGCGAAGGCGGAGGGCGATCCGCAGTCCGAGAGATTCGCGAGATGGTTCGGCGGCTGCTAGAGGATCGGTTTCAGCTCAAATACCACTGGGACGTTTCGTTAAGGTATTTCGGCTTCAGACTGTGTTAAAACTTGTCTTTGCCTAGGTTTTTTATCGTATGCGCCTATTGCTCGTTTCACTTATTACTCTCTCGTTAATCGAAGCATCAAACGTTCCCCAATTGGATTTCGTTGATCTCGGCAAATCTCGGCTGACCATGGTTAAAGTCCCTGCCGGAACGTTTGGGATGGGAACCAACGAGGTAGTGAGCTCCGGCGACTGGATCAACGATGTGGAGCATCCTCGCCATCAAGTGACAATCAGCAAAGATTTTTGGATGGGACAATTTACTGTCACACAACAGCAATGGCAGGAGGTCATGGGTAATAATCCATCCTATTTTCACGATGATCCGAATCTTCCTGTAGAACAAGTTACATTCCATGATGTACAAGCGTTTCTCGCCAAGCTGAATTCCATACAGTCTCGCTGGACGGTCAGATTGCCCACGGAAGCTGAGTGGGAATATGCAGCCAGAGCTGGTACAACGGGCGAAACTTATGGGCCTCTTGATGAGATTGCCTGGTATCGGGCAAATAATTCGCGTGGGACCCATCCCGTCGGAAAGAAACTACCTAATGCTTTCGGTCTTTACGACATGCTGGGGAACGTATGGCAATGGTGTCAAGACTGGTTCGGTCCATATTCCAGCACACCATCCATTGACCCTCAGGGAGAATCTAAAGGCGATCTGCGCATAACGCGTGGCGGATGTTTCTATTGCGATGCAATTCACGAGCGCGCTGCCCGCCGAAATCGCGACCTGGAGGACCATAGTTCGCGTAGCATTGGATTTCGAATTGTCGCGCCTGGTGCGAAGGAACGCCCCACGGCAGCTCAGTTAACAGGCGGTTTTTCGAACCCAGCGTTTCGGTCTTCACAAGCGACAATGGGCACGTTGCGGGCCTGTTATGTCGCAATACCGGAACCTATGCGGGGGCCCGCGATCTGGGCCATGTGCCAAAACCTTCCAACAAATGTGCGGACTACGGAATCCGATCTCGTATCGTAGCCAGGTGCGCGCCCAAATGCCTCGACACCGACCACCGATGTTGCAGAAAATGTTGCAGAAATACGTCCCGCTTTACGCCGCCGGTTGAAGCACCTTATGCTGACTCACCGTCGCGCCGTCCCCGCTTCTCAAGCCGCTGAAAACGACCGTGGACAGAACGGTCAATCCGCCCAGCACGAAGAACGCCTGGTGAACGCCGTGAATCATCTGCGGTGCGCTCGAATGAAAGCGATCGGGAATGAAGAATGCCGTGGCCAGCGACGCGGTTGCGACCCCGAAACTGATCGACATCTGCTGCATCGTGCTTGCAATAGAACTTGCGCTGCTGGCCTGTTCCTCGGTTACGTCCGCGTAGACTAGCGTGTTCATGCTGGTATATTGCAGCGAGCTGAAGAAGCCGAAGCAGAAAGCCTGCAGCACAATCAGCCAGATCGGCGTGCCGATCCCAATAGTCGCAAAAAACAGAATGAGCAAACCGAGCATCACCGTGTTGGAGATCAATACGCCGCGATAGCCAAAGCGGGTCAGGATTCGCGGCATGGTCATTTTCAGGCTCATGGCTGCAATAGCCTGCGGCATCATGAGCAGACCGGATTGAACGGGTGTGAACCCCAGGCCCACCTGATAGAGCAGCGGCAGGATGAATGGGATTCCGCCGATGCCCAAGCGTGTAAAGAAGCTGCCGCTCACGGCAGCGCGAAATGTGCGAATGCGAAACAGCCCCAGCGCCAGCAATGGAAACGGCGTCTTCATCGCATGCAGTCCATAGCCTGCCAGAAGCACTATAGAGATCGCGAGTAAGCTCAGGATTTCGCGCACGCCCAGCGTATGTTCGCCGAAGACTTCCAATACATACGACAGCAGGGCGATGCCCGAGCCAAATAGAATCAATCCCACAATATCCAGAGGATTGGACTTCTCGCGATAATCCGGTAGATGCAGATAGACCAGGACCAAGCCGATAAGGCCGATCGGAAGGTTCACGAAAAAGATGACCCGCCAATGAAAATACGCGACGATCAGGCCGCCCGCGATCGGTCCGAGCATGGGACCAACCAGACCTGGTATGGCGACGAAACTCATCGCGCGAATTAGTTCGTACTTCGCAAAAGTCCGTACCATGGTGAGCCGCCCCACGGGCACCATCATGGCTCCTCCGCAGCCCTGCAGGACGCGGCACGCGACCAGCTCATGGATGTTGGTGGATATGCCGCACAGCAATGATCCCAGCGTGAAGAGTCCAATCGCGGATGCGAACACCCGCCGCGTTCCGAATCGATCCGCCATCCACCCACTGATGGGAATGAAGACCGCGAGGCTCAGAGTGTAGCTGGATAGCACCGCCTTCATGCTGAGCGGGACCACCTTGAGCGCCGCCGCAATGCTGGGCACGGCGGTGTTCAGAATCGTGGTGTCGAGCGACTCCATGAAGAACGCCACCGCGACCAACCACGGTAAGAGCCGTTTGGAAATGCCCGCTTCCATGCTGCCACGATAGCAGGCTTGCCTTAGCCGGAAATGCGATTCAATAACCCAGCCGCAGCATTCCTTCCTGCTTCCCCTCCACCGAGCCTTGTGTGAGCCACTCCAGCGATGCTTTGAAGAGCAGCAGGTGATTCTTTTCCCACATAGCGTTGTGCGACGAACAGGCCAGATCGACGAATATCTTTTTGGGCGACCCCAAATCGGAGTATAGTTCCCTCACTCGGTCCGGGTTGACTTGTTTGTCGTGCGCGCCTGACACCATGAGTGTCGGAACCTGTGTATTCGCTGCCACCGCCGTCGTCCATCCCCAGGACGTCACCTGTGGCGCGCGCCGGACTCCGGTCCCCCAAGTTGCGCCTACCGGATCCGACAACATCATCTCCGACCAGACAGAATCGCGCGCTCCGGCGTCGTATTGATCGGCGCAGCCAACTTGCCGATCCCAATTGGCGATGAATTCGGCCCGCGACTGTGTGGTCATCGCCGCGCCGTTAGCGGGCACATGCGCCGGCGGCTCCTCTTTCGCCGCGCGATTATATGCGGGCGCGAGCAAAACCAGTTTGGCGACCTTGTCCGCATGCTGCGCCGCGTATCCGGCCGATCGCGGTCCACCCAGCGACCATGCCAGCAAGCTGACCTTCCCCACGTGCCGCATCGCGCGTATTTGATCCACCACCGCGTCGATGTCGTGCCAATCCGATGCGAGGGTCGTCATCTGGTACGGATAACTCGCTGGACATGGCGCGGCAATCAACCCCGGTACAAAATCAGCTTGTTGCTTGGAGGTAAGGTTACAAGGATCGTTCATTGGCGCGGGACGAGTGGAACGTCCGTAGCCGGTCATGTCCATTGCGAAAACGTCGAAGCCCGCGTGTGCCAGGTAGGCCATCCAACTGTAGTCTTGATAAGGGACGTCGAACGAAACTTCCCCGGGCGTTCCTGCGCCGTGAATAAAGAGCGCCACGCGATCCGCCGCCAGGCCGCCGCGTAAGGCCGTTCCTGCTTCCACCACTTCGCGGAAGTAAATCTGTGTCAGCTGTTCTGAAATCGCAGGCACCTTGGAGCGAACCTGGGCGTAGTGGTCGATTCGCAAAAGGCGGCTTCCGTCATCGCCAAATCCAGCCGGCGCAAGACCGAGCCCAATCACAAATGCAGCCGGCCACAGAGCTATTCTCATCGGGACCTCCAGTGCGGATGTGCCGCTCCATTAGTATACTTCCGGCTGCCCCACTGGCCTGATAGGGGATGGGGACAGGTCACCCTGCGCTAGCGGCTGCTTTTCGGCACGCTTCGTAGACCTCGGTAGCGTACAGGTCTCGGATCATCTTGAGCCGCTCTGGATCGGACAGTGCCCAACTTACAATTTCGGGATTGCGCTGCAAGCGATCCACTAGCAGATCTTCAAACTTTCGGTCATACAGGAATTTCCAGGTATCGAGCGCGTTGACGGTCGAAGCTTGCTGCAGATCAACATCCGCAGCCGCGTCTCGTTTTGCTTGTTCGAAGATCAGTTCATCCGTCCTCGTGAAGCTTGTTCCAAATCGTTCGTTCACAAGATCAATAATGGTGGACAGCTCCACTTGCGGAGACTGCTCGCGGCCGGTTCCAACCTCCGTCGGCCCGCGCAACTCACCAGTTCGGCCCTCGTCCAGACAGATGCGGCCTTCGCTAATCTTCTGTAACCGGTAGTACCTGAGTTGGATGTCCTCATCGAAGTCGTAGATCGGGCCGCCACGCTCAGGCAAGCGGCATTCCAGGAAGCGCAGGTAGGTGTACAGCTTCTCGAGGTCGGTATCTTGGAACGGGATCACCTGACTCATGAATCCGTAAAGCCTCCGGAAGGCCCCGATTTTTCCTCGAAACTCTTCCTGCTGGTCTTTCTCAAGTTTTTCGAAGCGCGGGACCGCCTTGTCAACGATGGAGTAGAGGATGCCATTATCAACCTTCGATAGCTCGCGACGCGCGCGGAAGAAAACTTCGCACAGGTGCTCGACCTCCTGCGTAAAGAACACCTGGCGTTCGTTCAAGTCGTGCTGCAGTTGGTACAACTGGTGAATGTCCGCACTCTCACCGAGAGCGGTGCCTTCGTAATAGGGCTGGAAAGCTTGCTGAATACCTTCGGCGTCGTTGACGAAATCGAGCACGAAAGTATCTTCCTTGCCGTTCTCCGTGCGATTCAGGCGCGAGAGCGTCTGAATCGCCTGGATGCCATCCAGTCTCTTGTTGACGTACATGGTATGGAGCAGCGGCTGATCGAAGCCGGTTTGGTACTTATCGGCAACGAGCAAAATGCGATATTCCACTCCCTCAAAGCGATCCGGTAGCTCGGTTTCCTTGAAACCGTTCAGTTTGGGCTCTGTCCACTTCTCCCCGGTATCCGGATCGACGATTTCACCCGAGAAAGCAATCACTAAGCCAACCTTATAGCCTTTCTGCTCCACCGCCCGCTGAAATGCCCGGTAGTATTGGTAGGCTTCCAAGCGGCTACCGGTGACCACCATGGCCTTGGCGCGGCCGTTGATCTTGTGCCGGGTGTGACGCCAGAAATGCTCCAACATGACTTCCACTTTTTGAGCGATGTGGTGCTCGTGGAAACTCATGTATCGCGCCAGCGCTTTGGTGGCGGCCCGCTTCTGCACCTGAGGATCTTCTTCCGCCTTCTTAATCAGCTTGTAGTAAGCCTTGTAGGTGGTGTAGAACTTGAGAACGTCGAGAATGAAACCTTCTTCGATAGCCTGGCGCATCGAGTAAAGATGAAACGGCCGAGGCTTCATATCGGCCGAGTCCTGGACGCCAAAGACTTGCAAGGTTTTCGCCTTAGGCGTCGCCGTGAAAGCGAAGAAACTCAGGTTGGGTTGCTGGGAGCGCTTGGCCATTTCGCGCAGCATGGTTTCCTGCCAGTCTTCTGTCAAGCCGCGGTCAACCATCGCGGCTTCGGCCTGCTGGGCGATGTGTTCCTTGGCCAGCACACCTTTCAATTCCGCTGCTGCTTCGCCGGACTGGGAGGAATGGGCTTCGTCGACGATGACGGCATAGCGGCCGCTCTTCAGCTCTTCAGTTTTCTTGCGAACGAATGGAAATTTTTGGAGCGTCGTGATGATAATCGGCGTCCCGTTCTTCAGCGCTTCGGCCAACTGCGAGGAATCCTGATCGATCTTTTCAACTACGCCTTGCTTGTGCTCAAACTCGTAGATGTTATCTTGCAACTGCCGGTCGAGAACGACGCGGTCGGTGATGACTACGACGGAGTCGAAGATCTTGCGATCCTGAGCGTCGTGCAGGCTAGCCAACCGATGCGCGAGCCACGCGATAGAGTTGCTCTTTCCGCTGCCGGCTGAATGCTGGATGAGATAATTCTTTCCCGGGCCGCTCTTGCGAGCGTCGGCTTCCAACTGGCGAACGACCTGCAATTGGTGATAGCGGGGAAAAATGAGGGTCTCCTTCTTCTCCTTCTCGTCCCTCTGGAGATGCACGAAGCGGGCGAGGATGTCGAGCCAGCTATCGCGCTGCCAGACCTCCTCCCAGAGGTAGGCGGTCTTATGGCCGTTTGGATTGGGCGGGTTGCCAGAACCGTTGTGATAGCCCTTGTCGAATGGCAAAAAGAACGTCTTATCACCTTCAAGCTTGGTGGTCATGAAGACGCGATCCGCGTCGACGGCGAAGTGGACCAATGCGCGCTGCTTGAAGCGGAATATTAGCTCGTTAGGGTCGCGGGTAGTCTTGTATTGTTCTTTGGCATCGTAGACGTCCTGGCCGGTGTAGGGATTTTTCAGTTCAGCGGTAGCTACGGGAATGCCGTTGAGACTCAGCACCAGATCCAGCGACTTTTCCGAAGTAGTTGAATAGTAAACCTGCCGAGTTATGGTTAGGCGATTGGCCGCGTAGAGCCGTTCGGTCTCTTCGTTCAGCTTGGTAGCTGGTTTGAAGTAGGCCATCTTCAAGGTCTTACCAAAGCACTTGAAACCGTGGCGTAAAGTAGCAAGTGAGCCTTGGATGTCCAGTCCTTTAACAAGATCACTGAGGACGACTGCGGAGGTGCTGTCGCCATGGAGCCGTTCAAGCTGTTGCCATTCTTTTAGTTGGGTGGCTTTGATGAACTGTATTACTTCTTTGGGAAACAGCGCTTGATCGCGATCGAAGTCTTTGCGGTCACCCACTAAGTAACCCCCATTTTCAAAAAGATGCTGTTCGATTTGGTCTTCGAAGGAGACTTCTTTGTGCACTGGGATCATGCGATAGTCTCCAGGACAGCTTCGGGCTCTTTTCGGTAGGTGTTGACATCGATTTGGCCGATGACGGCGGCTGATATGAGGGCGGTACGGTATTCGCGGAGCTTGTTGATCGCCTTGCGAACCACTTCGCTGGTGTGGTCAGTCTTCTTCTGACTCGCCAAAATCTGGTCGACGATGTGCGTTTGGACGTCGAGGGCGGGGGTTGGCAATCTAACTTTACAAAGGCCCGAAAGGTTCATTCGTTCCCGGGTAGCGCCCCTTAATTGGAGGCCAATCTCAGCGCGCGCGAAGTCAGAATTTAAGTAGCATGACACAAAATTATGCTTTACCCGTCGCTCGTCCATTCGGACTCGGAAACAATCAGCCTTCACCATGGCTAATTCGACGTGCGCCGGCAAAAGGCACGCTCTACCAACGGGATTGTTCGGGTCGCCGAGACCGGCCACGAGCACATCGCCCGGGCGGGCGTCGTGTCCCGGCAGTTCATGAAAGTGTTCAACCGCAATGAATGCTTGGTCATTATTGTCAAAAAACCCGCGGCGTATATTCTGAAGCCGTATCAGGCGAATTCCCGCATCCGCGTAATGGCTGCTTTTCATGTCGGAGCCAAATGGCCCGTCACACATGGAGACGACGTAGCGGCCAAGTGTTGGCCAGTCGGATGGAATCCCGCAGCTCGGCACTATCAGATCATCGATTACGCGGAGGTGAAGTTCACCTAATAGTTCGATCAGGCGCTCCTTCTTCGCGACCAACTCATCGATGCGTGCTGTTTCGTGGCTGAGAAAGTCCGCAATCGACCGCTGCTCGTCGGCGGAAGGCACGGGGACCTGCAGATTACCGATGAACCCCCAACTGGCCCGTGGCATCTTTGCCCCGTAGGTCGATGAGTTGACAACCTCGATCCATTCGCGCGACAACATTAAGAATTGCAGGTACCTGGCTTCGATCAGTGTCGGTCGTAGAACCAGCAATTCCGAGGTACATACGCCATTAAAAGGAGCTAGGAGACATTTGGCAAGGTATGGTCGCAGCTTGCCAAACAACACATCACCCGCTTTAAATCTGTTCGACGTTCCCTCGCCTAGACCCGCGGTACCGCTTGCAAGATACGTGCCAGTCCATGGTTCAACGTTTTCGAGTCCCACATAGATTTCGGAGTCGTCAAATTGTTCGACCTTGTTGTCGATCTGATGGACACAGTACTTGAGCCGAAGGCCGTCCCACCCTCGCGGAACATTCGCGAGCCATCTGCTCACCTCACTACCTCCCGTAGCATCCCGACGATCTCCTTCTCCAACTGTGCGATTTCGGCCTGAATATCTTCAATCGGCCTTGGGGGAATATACCTGTAGAAATGACGTGTTAGGGGAATCTCGTAGCCGACCTTAGTCCTTTCCTCATCGATCCAGGCGTCGGGAACGTGGGGTTTCACCTCACGGTCGAGGTACTCATGAATGTCCTCTTTGAGCGGGACGTTCTCGTAGTCGCGGAGGTCGCTATCGGCCTCCGGATCACCATTGGGATCACGGCAGATCTCGGCGGTTTCATCGCGCTCGCCCAAGGATGAAAGCAGGGCTTTCTTGAGCGGCGCGGTTGTTTTCAGATCGTGTTTGTTCAGCGCATTTTCCAGCAACAGTTCGAACTCCGCCCGGTCGCGCCAGACCATAGAGGTATCCATCGTCTGGAGCGCCCGCAGGATTTCTTGCTGCGTAGCCTCGCCTGCAGTGATCTCCTCCTCGGCCGCCTTGCCCTTCTTCTTGCTCGCCGCAAGATTCTGAAAGCCACGCTCGGCCTTCAGTCGTTCGAGCCGTTCCGGCGTCACTGCAAAGTTGAGCCGAAGCGGCCGCTCGACGGTGATCTGGTGGTAGCCGAAGTCCTCGTTGTCGAAGATCTTGGAGCGTTCGCTCTCCACGTAGGCGCGGTATAGGGCGACGATCTCTTCACGGTGGGTCTCGGCGATCTCATTGCGCTTATTACCGAGGCTCTTGCGCATCTTCGTGAACAGGTCGACCGCATTGATGAGCTGGACTTTGCCGCGCCGTTCCTTGGCCTTGCGATTGGTAACGATCCAGATGTAGGTGTAGATACCAGTGTTGTAGAAGAGCTGATCCGGAAGGGCGACGATGGCTTCCAGCCAATCGTTCTCGATGATCCAACGGCGGATGTTGCTTTCGCCGCTCCCGGCGTCGCCAGTGAAGAGGGGGCTGCCATTGAAGACTATGCCGATGCGGCTGCCGCCTTCCTTGCCGACAACCGGCTTCCGTTTTGAAATCATGTGCTGGAGGAATAAGAAGCTGCCGTCGTTGATGCGAGGGAGCCCGGCTCCGAAACGTCCGGTCTCGCCTTCCTGGTCATACTCGTCCTTGATCTTCTTCTCGTCGGCCTCCCACTTGACGCCGAAAGGCGGGTTGGCGAGCATGTAATCGAACTTGTCGTCAGGGAAACCGTCTGCAGTGAAGCTGGAGCCAAACTTGATGTTCTCGATGTTTTGCCCTTTGATAAGCATGTCGCTGCCGCAAACGGCGTAGGCCTGCTCATTCCAATCCTGGCCGAAGAGCTCGAGCGTAGCCTGCGGGTTGAGTCTGGCGAGGTACTCCTGGGCGACGCTTAACATTCCTCCGGTACCGCAGGCGGGATCAAAAAGCGTGCGAACGATCCGAGGCTGGGTGAGCAGTTGATGATCCGGAGCAAAGAGCAGATCGACCATGAGGCGGATCACTTCCCGGGGAGTGAAGTGGTCGCCGGCCTCCTCGTTGGCGGCTTCGTTGAACTTGCGGATCAGCTCTTCGAAGATGTACCCCATGCTGCGGTTGTCGACCTTTTCCGGATGCAGGTCGATGGCGGCGAACTTCTTGACGATCAGGAAAAGAAGGTCGCGTTCATCGAGTTTGGCAAGTTCGGTTTCCAAACCGAATTTATCGAGAATGTCGCGGGCTTGAACGGAAAATCCTTTTAAATACTTGGTGAGGTTGGCGGCAACGCTATTGGGGTCGGCAGCGAGACGCTCGAAGGTGTATTTGGAGGTGTTGAAGAACTTCTGCTTGGCTTCCTTTTGGAGCAGCTTTTCGATGAGCGGTTCGGGCTTGCCTTTGAGCTCGGCTGCCTTGCGAAGAACCTTATCTTTGGTAGGTTCGAGAACGCAATCGAGGCGGCGCAGAACGGTCATCGGTAGGATGACTCGCCCATATTGGTTGGGTCGATAGGGGCCGCGGAGAAGATCCGCGACGTTCCAGATAAAGCTGACGTATTCGCCGAAATTATTCAATCGGCCGCTCCTGCTACCGCTGAAGTCTAAGGGTTAATTGTATCGTGAAGACTGATCGAGCGCCCAATTAAGCGATAGAGCGAATCGAATTTCTCAGGGCAAGCCGAAAACAAATAACGACGACCCCGCCGTCACCGCGATCTGCTGCTTCCCGTCAATCAGAAACGACACCGGCGGCGAACGAACCGCCGCCCCGAGCTGCAACTCCCAAAGCGGCTTGCCGGTCTCGGCGTCGAGCGCGAAGAAATTACCTTCTTCCGAGCCGCCAAAGACCAAGCCGCCGCCAGTGGACAGTAGGCCATTCATAGAAGGCGTGAGTAGCTTGAACTCCCACCGCAATTTCCCTGTCGTCGATTCGAGCGCGCGGATCGCGCCGTAAGCATCATCGCCGTTCTTGGTTTCCCCGCCGCCGCCGGCGTAGGCGGTGCCATCCTTATACTCCGCGTCGCCCTTATAGTAGATGCCGGCCATTTCGCGAGTGTTCTGATAGAACAGGTGAGTCTTGGGACTGTAGCTGGGGCTCCACCAGTTGGCTCCTCCCAAGATGGCGGGATAAACCAGCGTCCCTTCCACTTTCGGATCCGCGTCGCGGCGAGCAAAGGGCCTGCCTTTCGCGTCCAGCCCATCGGTCCAAGTCTGTTTCACATAAGGAGCGCCCGCCAGGAACTCTCCGGTCTGACGGTCGAGCACATAGTAGAAGCCGTTCCGATTTGCCATCGACACGACTTTGCGCCGCCGGCCCTTGACGTCGGCATCGAACAAGATTGGGACTTGGGTGGCATCCCAGTCGTGGACATCATGCGGCGTGAATTGGAAGTGCCACTTGATTTTTCCGGTGTCCGCATCCATCGCCAAGAGCGAACAAGTATACAGATTGTCGCCCGGCCGCGTATCGTCGTTCCAATCCGGCGCCGGATTCCCGGTGCCCCAATATACAAGGTGCAGATCTGGATCGTACGATCCAGTCACCCAAGTGGAACCGCCGCCGTGCTGAAAGCTTGTGCCGCCCCAGGACTCGACCCCAGCATCGCCGGGACCAGGCACGGTCCAGGTGCGCCACACGCGCTTGCCGGTCTTGGCATCGTACGCGTCTAAGAAACCGCGAATGCCGGTCTCGGCGCCGGAAACGCCGACGATGATCTTACCCTCGATCGCCAGCGGCGCGCCGGTAACGTAATAACCTTTCTTGTTGTCATCCACCGCGACATCCCAGCGGACGATTCCCGATTTCGCGTCCAGTGCGATCAAATGGCAATTCACCGTTCCGAAGAAAACCGTGTTGTCGAGGATGGCCACGCCGCGATTCACCGGCGGCGAGCCGATGATGATCACATCTTGAGGAATATTGGGTGTGTAGGTCCATAGCGGACGGCCGGTATGCAGATCCAGCGCGGTCGCGGTGCTGGGCGGCTCGGTGATGTACATAACGCCGTCGGCCACAATCGGAGAAGTTTCCACGATCCCGGGATTCCGCATTTGATACACCCAGGTCGGTTTCAGTTGTGTGACGTTTTGACGGTTGATCTGGTCCAGCTGCGAGTAGCGCTGCGCCTGGTAATTACCCGAGTAAGTCACCCACGCTCCGGGATTATTATCCGCGCCGGCGATGCGCTGGTAAGGCACCTGAGCATAAGCGCTCAACGCCGCGCAGATGAGCAGGAGTCCGAACCGTTGCATCCTCATTTCGCACCTCCTAAGCTGGACAGATAGGCGACCAGATCGTCGAGATCAGACCCGGAGATCTTGCTCTTGTAATCCGGCATCAGACTTTTGCCAATTTGCTTGTCGAGTTGCTGCAGATCGGCCTTGCGGAAAGAATACAGTTGATTGCCGGCGTCTCTAACTTGAATCGTGAAGGAGTCTTCGTTCACTCGCACGCCGCGTACTTCCCGGCCGTCGCGCGTCACCACGCGGACCGGAAGAAACTCGCTAAAGCCGTGGCCCGGGAATGCCATCACTCCACGCGGCAGCGTGGCAGCGGGATCGACGATCGCCTGCCGAAGGTAATCGGGAGCGCGATGCGCGCCGATGCTGGTGAGCTCCGGCCCGAGACTACCGCCTTCTCCATTAATGATGTGGCAGGACGAGCAACCTGACCGTTGATAAACGGCCATGCCCTTTTCAAGGTTCCCAGTAACTGCGACCGCCGTGTTCTGGCTCAGCGAACGAATATAGACGACCATCGCGTGCAACTCGGCATCCGTAAATCGCCGGACTTTGGGCATTCCCCGATCCGGGATCCCATCCCGGATTACAGCAGTGAGCGCCGGGTCGTCTGGTGCATGGCTCAACACCGGCCGGTTGAGATTCGGGCCTTCACCGCCGCCGCCTTCCACTCCGTGACAGCGCGAGCACATTCCCAGAAAGAGCTGCTTCCCCTTCTCGATCTCTGTAGTGCCCTGAGCCGATGCCGGCCAAGCTCCGATCAATACCATCGCAAGCAGACCACCTGAAAATCGTCGCATGGATTCCTTCATATCATAATTGCCCTGTCACCGCCGGGGCGAATATGGCAAGATCGTCGCCGGTTCGACATTCGGGTCCAGCAGCCAGATTTTGCGGTCGCGAAAATAATCGAGCAAAGCGCGGTTTCCTTCCAGGCCCATATCACGCGCCCACACCACTTTGGAGGCGTCGATGTCGGCGTCGTTGTAAATCCACTGGAAAAGGTTTTCGGGATCGATCTTCGGCTTCACCAGCACCAGATGCCTGCCCTCGGTTCGATCTAATATAGCGAGAATTCGCGCCTTGTTCGGATTTCCCGGCGTCACGCAGCACCAGGATTGAAAATTGACATGCTGGGTGAAAGGAAGATGCATCGCGCCCAGACCTATGCGCACGCCGAGAATCAGCAGCATGACGATCGGAGCCGCGAATACTAACCGCCTCCGGTCCGCCCGTAGCCGCCTGAAACATTCCATCAACACCGCCAGGAATGCTCCAGTGGCGGCCGCCGCATAGTGAGGCGAACTGCCCGTCTCGACCAGCGCGGCCAGTACCGTGAGTCCAGCCGCGATCAACAGCAGCCGCAACCGCCGGCTTCGCCATACCAGCGGAAGCGCTATCAAGCCAATCGACAGCGCCGGACCGAAATAAAACCGCCACATCTCTTGAGCCTTGAGTGTACTGTTCTTCAGTTCAGCCCAAAGAGTCGCGTTGCGGTCGTGCACCTCTTTTTCGTAGTCGTAATAGCGGCGCAGTTCTTCGTGCCGGAACTGTACCGGCGGCGGATGAAACCAAGGCAGCGTCATCGGCCAGCCATAAGTGGCTTGGTTGACTGAGTACGGCGATTTCAATGGATCGCCAGTGACCGCTTTCGAATATGCAAGCAAACCGGCCACCGCCATCAAGACCACAGCCGTGGCGGGGACGCCAACCCACGCTGGCGTCTTTCCACGCAGCATTGCGATCCCGATTGCCACGGTGCCCGGAACCGCTACCGCCAGACCTTCGAACGGCCGCGCGTATCCGATGATTGCCAGTCCCAGTCCAAAGAGGAACGAAATCGAGACCGTAGGTTTGCGGACCAGACGAGGATACGATCCTAGGACTATCGCCCCACCCAGCGCCGCAAGACAACCGCCGTAATAGCCATTCACCCAATAGCTCGCGATCCCGAAACGAAAGACCGCCAGCGTCGCGCCAAACAGCGCCCACGCGGGCGGCAGCCAGGCTTGCAGCATCCAACATAGCGCCGCGCACATCGCCGCGCACAATAGCCAGGACGCGACCCACGGATGCCCCGTCACTCTTCCCAATGCCAGTATCGCTCCCTGGCCCGGAAAATAGTCGGAATTGTAGGTCGGCTTCTGAATGATGTGAAGGCTCTCGAAATGCACCCACATGGGATGCGTGGGATTGGTCAGCCGTCCGTGCGCCAGCGTGTCGGCAATTAGCAGATGGCTGAATTCGTCGCTCACCACCGGATTTGGAGCTGGCAAAAGGGGCAGCAACGCAGCGCGCGCCAGCAGCGCGAATACAAACACCGCCGCGACCGCCGTCTTCCTCCGATGCGCCAGACGGGTCCAGGCTAGCCACGCCCGTGTCATCGGAAATCGCGGCCACCATCCCCGCAACACCGCCACAACCGCCAGCACAGCCAGCAAAGTTTCGAGCGGATTCAGATCGAAGTAAAAGCCGTATCCGATTCCCGAGATCAGATAGATAACGAATTCGAGCATGCGGAGGTCTTCGGCAAAGCAAAGCGTACCATGCCTGGGCAGTACCAAGAATGCTTAAGCTGCCACTTGGGTATCCTGAAGACATGCAGGTTCCCCGCTTGCTGGCGGTAAGTCAGAAATTCCCGGACCGCGCGATCGCGGACGTCCCGGGCGAAGTCGAACGGCAGCTCGCAGGTTCGCAATTTGGATCGCGCGTGAAGCCCGGCTCTCGCGTGGCTATCGGTGTCGGCAGCCGCGGCATCGCCAACATCGCGCAGATTGCCGGCGCCGTAGTGAAGTATTGGAAATCGCAGGGCTGCCAGCCATTCATCTTCCCGGCCATGGGAAGTCACGGCGCGGCCACCGCCCAAGGGCAAGCCGATGTCCTGGCCAAGTACGGTATTCACCAGGCTGCAATGGGGTGCCCCATCGTCAGCGCCCTGGATGTGGTTTCGCTCGGCAAGACCACCGACGGCATTGAAGCCTTCATGGATCGCAATGCTTTCGGCAGCGACGGCGTGATGCTCATCGGCCGTGTCAAATGGCACACCGATTTCTCCGGCAAGATCGAAAGCGGTCTGTTCAAGATGATGGCTATCGGGCTGGGCAAATTCGCAGGCGCGCAACGCTATCACACCTATGCCTACAAGCTCGGCCTCGAGCATGTGATCCGCAGCGTCGGCCGGCAAGTGCTGAAGTCGGGAAAAATCCTGGGCGGCCTGGCGATCCTGGAAGACGCCAATCACAATACGGCGCAATTGACCGCTGTCCCGGTGGAAGATATGGAGCGCACCGAAGAGGAGCTGCTGGCGCTGGTCAAAAGCTGGATGGGCCGCATTCCCATGCCGCTCGACATTCTGATTCTGGACGAAATCGGCAAGGATATCAGCGGCGCCGGGATGGACACCAAAGTGGTGAATCGCAGCGTCAACGGCGAATCGAACCCCTGGCCCGATGAAGCTCGCATCGAACGTATCTTCGCCCGCGATCTAAGCGCCAACAGCTACGGCAATGCAGCCGGCGTCGGGATGGCTGAAGTGATCCACGACCGGCTGCTGCAGAAAATCGACTGGAACCCGACCCAGATCAATTCGCTCACCGCATCCACGCCCACCGCTATCCGCACTCCCATTCACTTCCCGAGCGACCGCGAGTGCCTGGAGCGAATCGCACCCACCGTCGGCAAAGTCGATCTGTCGGAAGTAACCTATGGATGGATTAAGAACACAATGGAGCTGGGTTTCTTGAAATTGAGCGAGAATTTGCGAGCGGAAATCAGGAAAAATCCGGTTTTGGAAATCCTGGGCGAAGCCGAGCCCATGGAATTCGATCAGGCGGGAAACTTGCAGGGGCTAACGCGGCAGGCCGAAAAGGCCGGAGCATTGTCACACTAATACGGGGTCACACTAACACTGGCAGGAAATCCTTAGGAGGGTAGGCGAGGAAGAGGGTCATCTGCTCACCTACCCACCACAAGGGGTTAGCTCTGCGTTGAAGCAGCGGTCATCACACTGGAGATCTTACTGAAGATCGTGCTGATGCTGGATGCAACACCCGGCATAATGGCGCCCGCGGCTACTGCCACGAAGCCGGCCATCAATGCGTACTCAATGAGGTCCTGTCCTCGGGTATCCTTCCAGATTCTCAGCTTCCAGACTAAATTGGTGATCCGTGTCATTTTTGCTTTTCTCCTCTCTCCCTGCGATGGCTTGATCCACCGCTATGGTTAAATTATCATCTGAAGACGGTACGTTAAATCAGGGGTTGCCCCTAGAACGCTTCTAAAATCGCCCCGCTACCAGGGGTTCTAGATTCTGGGTCGTAGTACGTTCTTACCGGGCATGGATATAGCATTCTGGTCTAAGAGTCCTATCGGCTGCCAAGCCCTTGTTGATAAGACGGTTCTTTGCGCTAACTGCAGGCTCCAGATGGCATAACCTGCTAGCACCAATGTATATATCTGCAGGTGCAAGAACTCCGCCATTGGCTGCGTGATCCAGGCCGCCATATAGAGGAGCAGCAGCCAGCCTCGGAATGATCCTTGTTCTTCCCTGCTCCGGCCCTCCAGCGCGCCCGCAGCCAATGCAGCGGCAGGTACCATCAGAATGGCGTCATAGATGGGCGCGTAAGAACTGACGACCAGCGTCAGACCCAGCGTAGCCGCCCATAGCCAGTTTTCCGCGCCGGGAGCTGCCTCCCACCCACTCGACTGCCACCAGGCCCGGGCCAGGGCCGCGAAGGCAAGAATCCCGGCGGCCGCCACGACAACCCCCGTCAGCGGGGAAGCATTGAACAGCAGCAAGTGGAAAAACGAGCTCATGTCCACCGATTTTGCGAGATGCCAAGCCTCTTCCGGGCCTACTGTCATTCTGCCGGCGAACATCAAAGTGTTCACCCAGGCCCGGCATCCATCGACACCAACCGTGCCGAGCGACAAGGCTGCCACCGCGGCCGCGCCTGTTGCGAAGCCCTGCAGAATCCGCCATCGGCGCCCGATGATCAGCATGACCAGCGGCAGCGCAACCAGCGTAGGCTTGAAAATTCCCAGCGCCAAAGCAAGCCCCGCTAGAAAAAGGCGATTCTGGCGCCGGAAGCAAAAGAACAGCGTCCACAAAAAGAAAATCACCACCGAGAGCTGGCCGCCGATCCAGGTTTCAAAAATAAACGGCATGAAGGATACTGCCAGCAGAAATCCGGTGGCGCGATGTTCCGCCGGGAGCGCGGTTGCGCGGAACAGAAGAGTGACACCCGTCAAGTAAAGCGCGGCCGAGAACCCCAGCCACGCCGCGTAGGCCCACAAATAAGGAAGCATCGCGAAGGGCTTGAACAGCAGCGCTATATAGGGCGCGTGCCCATACACCAGCATCTGGGTCTCAGCCATGGACGGCAGTGTGGAATGCTGCAGATCCACCGCCAGCTTCAAATCGTAAATCCGGGCTGCGTCAAAGTTATTGAGGATCTTTCCGATTACGTAGAATTCGACGAAGTCGCCGCCTACCGGCCGGCCCATAAAAGCTTGCCCATGGACCCCCCGGAATATCGTGATGCCGCAAAGTATGACGGCGGCGGCCAGAGCCATCCAGCTCATGGCGCGCGCCTCGTTGCGCCCAGGCATCGGGCCGAACCACCGCCGCACTATGCTCATCTGGCGATTTTCAAGCGCCTGCGGCATCACACCAGCCGGAGGTGTTGGAATTCTTCGATCAGCGCGAAGTTGGACTGCACGGACGCGATGGTCTCGCCGCGCTGCTCGATGCGCTCTGGATGCACGTGGCCCAGATCGGCAGCCATCCTCAGATAGTCGACCTTCTCTGGATCGAGGCCCATGATGCGGCAGCAGGTAGCGTCGACGGCCACCAGATCGCTTCCCATCACCAATACGCCGGAATGCTTAGGCGTGCCTTGAATCGGCCCATTGCCTTCCATCCCGACCACGCCATCGACAATGGCGAAGGTGTTGCGGAAGGTGCGGTTCAGCTCCACGACCGACTCCGGAATGCCGATGTAGTGCAGCTTGTTCTTGGGCCAGCCATAGATGGAGCCCGGGACCAGGCCAAAGAAATTCTTCATCGAAAGGGTCGCGCCGGCCCAGTGATGGGTCTTCATCTTTGCGAGAGAAACGATCAGATCCGCCGCGAGCACTGTCTTAGCGAAGTAGAAATCCGGCTCGCTCGCAAAGCCGTGGACGGCGGCGACATCGTCGCGATTCAAATCGGTGAAGATACTTTCGAATTTAGGAATATTGGAGCGGTAGCCGGCATCGTCGGCCAGATCAAGGGTGTCTCGCCGATGTCCCGGCCCTTCGCCGATCTTTACTTCGGAAGCGCCCAGCCGGTGGAATACCTCCACTGCCGCGGCAATGATGGACGCGTCGGTATTAATCACCGTGGCGGAATCGAACTCCACCAGGTTGGGCTTCAGCAGGACCTTCTTGCCGCGGGCATCCAGGCCGCACTGGCGAACTCCGGCGAGCATGTGGCTGACAAGGTCCTCCGAGTAAGACCTCGCGCGCACAATCGCAACGGCGGAGCTGCCGGGCGGCCCATCGGGCACTTTGGGCGGTTTCTGAAGCTTGAGGCTGGCGTATCCGCCGGTGGCGGCGGCTGCCACCAGAGGGATGAACTGGCGTCGTGTCATGCCGGCGCTCCTGTTCTCAAGAGCCCGTAATTGCCTTCCGGATGTCCGAGCGCTTCGAGCGCGGTGAGCATAATGTCGGTGGATGCGCTGGTGTCCTGACCGGCGGGCTGCGGATCTCCGCCATGGCAGCGTAGCGCGATCACCAGCCAGGCACGGGCCAGCGACGATCTGGTTTCAGCGCGAAATCGGGCAGCCAGGGCCAGCGGCTGGTCGAGTTCGGCGCGGCTGCGTCCTTGCAGGCCGAGCAGGGCCAGCGCTGTCGTTTCTGGATAAGAAGGCAGGTCGTAATTGAGCACGTTAGGATTGCCCTGGTTCCATCCGCCATCGCTACATCGGCGGCTGAGGAGGAGAGCTTCACCCTCGCTCACGCGCCGGTCGAGTTCCGGACTTCTATTTTTCTTCGATACCTTCTTCAGCGCCACCAGCGCCTGAGCAGTGGGCTCAACCCAGGACGCGTTTCCGTCGCGCCAAGGCCAGCCTTCATGCGAGAAGTCGGCTTTGGTCTTGAGCAAATGGAAGAAGGCGGCCGCGCGCATGGCCGCACTCGATTCGGCTCCGACTACGCGGAGCAGCCAATCCACCGAGTTGCGGACCTTATCGTCGTATATGCCGCGAACACAGGCCAGCGTCACCGCTTGCGCCGTTACCCACGTCCCACCCTGCACTTCACCG
>Ga0210401_10000826_pt1 | contig 37423 bp, 29 predicted proteins | sample IncBWH32MmetaG_FD_150866 | JGI IMG/M metagenome (GOLD analysis project Ga0210401, IMG submission 150866) | Forest soil microbial communities from Barre Woods Harvard Forest LTER site, Petersham, Massachusetts, United States - Inc-BW-H-32-M | ecosystem: Environmental > Terrestrial > Soil >... | reverse complement strand
GAGCGTGCCAAGGGCACTCAGTCCACCGGAGCCGTTCAATTTTCCGCCGATACGCGGGCCTTCATCGGTTCCGCAATCGGAGGGCATGCCGCCGTTATCTCCACCTCCCGAAGGCTCGGGAGGATTGCCGCCATTGTCGCCGCCGCTATTTGGATCGTCGCCGCCGCCACCCCCGCCACTGGGTGTGCCGCCTCCCCCACCGGGTTCGGTTCCGCTGCCACCGCCACTGGGTGTACCGCTGCTCCCACCAGTATCGGTTCCACCACCTCCGGCCCCGCCGCTCGGCGCTCCACCACCGGGGTCCCAAGGATTGCCATCCTTGTCGAAGCCCGCAGAGGTCGTGGTTGTGTTGCCGTCGCTATCTGTCGAAGTGGTTGTAATGACGCCACCTCCGTCCGGAAGGTAATCCACTCGGGTATCGCTGGAATTGCCATTCCCATCTTCCGAGTGGGTACCTCGCGCGGTGACCTGGCCATCCACCGTGGTATCCCACGTGCCGTTCCACGTTCCCCCCGGGCCATCGCCAAACATCGCGCTGGTCACAATCGTGTGGCCGTCGTTCGTGTTCATCGTTACGGTCGTAGTGGTAGTGTTGCTGCCAGCTTCTCCGCTTTGAGTAACGGTTTGCACCGTCTGCATTGGCTGGCCGACTTCATTAAATGTGGTCTCGGTGGAGTAGGTCGTTTTGCCGTCGGACTGACGACTCGACGCGGTAACGCTGCCATCTTTATTCTTAACTACGTCATTGTAGGCCGGCATGTCAGCCGAGCTCTTAACGGCACGAACCTCCGACCGCGATGGAACGGCCGGGCCCTCGCCGGACATAATCCGCATCTTCCGGCCGCCAAACAATTGGGCCGTTCCCAATAACCGCCCGACGGCTTTCCCAGTAGCATCCGAAACATTCGTGTGAAACGTGATCTGGCCGGTACTCCGCTGAGTGATCTGCGTCATACGAGACCCAGTCAAGCGCGCTTGGCGATCGAACATTTCCACATGCTGTGAAACCTGCGTAGCACGTGCGACAATTCGGCTGCCATTGGCATAGGACCAGACGCTGTGCCGTTCGCCTTGGGTGCCGCGGCGCCGAACCTCGTCGATACGCACCGCTCCATTTGGGAAGACGCGGTGCGCCTTCAGGACGCGGGAGCCGTCCTGGTTCATAGCAGCCGAGATCACGGCCCGGCCCAGTCCTTTGCTGTACAGAACAGGTTGAGCCGTCACCTCGACGGAGCGATCGCTGTTGGAGATCACTATGCGAGCCGCGGCCTTGCCATCGGATTCGATCAGCGTTCCAGAGGCAGCGCCGTTGCGCATGGCGGCAACCGCCCAGGAACCATCGCGCCAGCGTTTAAGGCTGAATTGCCAGTCGTCTTTCATCTCTCCCTCCCTGCGGATCAAACCGCCAAGGGTATCGTATCATCACAAATTCATTGCTCGTTGCTGACCGTATCAGGCGCGATCGCGGATTCCCCGCCCTCCTGCGCCTGAAGCAGAGTAACCGGAACAAAACTGCTGATAGTGCCGCGCATACATCGTCTCGCGCGGCCGATAACGGCCGATAAAGCGTGATAACGGGCGACTCGGTCGAGGAGGACAAGGTCATCTACTCCGCTCGCCAATACGCGATGAAGTAGGGTTATTTGTGTGTTCGTAGGGCGAAAGGCAGACCTGCCTACTTTGTCGGGGACACTTCGGTCGGCAGCTCAGTGTGTTTATTCCATTCTTCCCATGAGCCGTCATAGAGCCGCGCGTCATAGCCCAAGTATCGCGCCACAAAATATACTACCGTCGCACGCTGTCCGATGTAGCAGTAAGACACAACGCGGTCGCCTGGTTTGACACCAGCGGCGCTCAAGATCGCTTTCAGCTCCGCTGCCGGCTTCAGTTTGTTGTTGTCATCGACGAGCTTCTCAAACGGGAGCGAGGTCGCACCTGGGATGTGGCCGGCGCGTGAGTTCTTGGGCACTTCGGCTCCGGAGTGATGCGCCTCCATGCGCGCATCGATGATGTCCACACCCGGATGATGCAAGTTGGATTTCATGTAATTGAGGTCCACGATGACATCATTTTGGGCGCACGGCTCCAGTTTGCCGCGCTTCACGGACGGAACATCGGCTGTGACCGGGCGTCCGTCGTTCTTCCAGGCGGGAAGACCGCCATCCAGAATCGACGTGTGCTCGCCAAGTCCCATCGCGTCCAGCGTTAGGAACACGCGCGTAGTTGGCGAAACCCAGTCGTTGGTCATGTAGAGGACTACATGCGAGTCGTTGGTCACACCCAACTTTCCGAAAGTATCCGCCAATTCCGACATAGGAGGAAGCTCGACGGTAAGACCGGCGGGACTCTTCATGAGATGCGTGTCCATGTATTTCACGAACAGCGATCCTGGGATATGCCCTTTTTCGTAGTCGCCATCCTGGCCGACGCCGAGAATGACCAGATTTGGGTCGTTCAGATGGTCCGCCAACCAGGAAGTGGTGACTAGCAGTGTGTTGCGGTCGCCGTGCCCGCCGCAGACGGGTGCGCCGTTGGCCAGTTGGCCTAGGGCGAGACATGCCGAGAGAAACCAAAGTGGAACTGTTCGCATATTCGTTATCCATTCCTGAGGTAGTCCGGGAGTTGCATTTTAGGTGCCTCGCTAACTAATTGGAAACACGGGCGGCTCGTTGCCTCAACTGTCCGATCCCGGTCAGGTGTGTCTCATTAATGTATTCTTGGCGTAATGTGGCGACAAGGGAACTAGGAGGAAGCGATGGCTAATGCGCTGACGGCGGTTCGCCTGCTTCTCGTGCTTCCGTTCGCGTTTTTCATGGCCAAAGGAGATGGGCGCTCGGCGATTTTCGCGCTCATCGCGTGGGTGGTGGCGCTGATCACCGATTTTCTGGATGGTCCGATCGCACGCCGAAGAAGCACGGTGACCGCGGCGAGCGGCACCTTCGATCACACGACCGATTTTCTATTCGTGACTTCCGGGTTGCTTGGCGGAGCCCTGCGCGGCGCGTTCCCGTGGATCCTGCCTGCCCTAATCACGGCGGCCTTTGCCCAGTACGTTATCGATTCCTATTGGATTCACCGGCACACCAAGCTCCGGGGGAGCAAGCTCGGCCGCTACAATGGCATCCTTTTCTTCGTTCCGTCGATCATGGACATCCTGATCCGAATGGGACTTCGCTTTCTCGAGCCGTTGCTCACGATCCTGGTTTGGTTGTTGGTCCTGAGCACACTGGTCTCGATGGCCCAACGCCTGCTGGTCCGAGGCTTACCCGAACAACTCACGAGTCGCACGCCGGAGAAATAGCAGACCCACGGCGGCATTAAAGAAGATGAAGAAATTATGCATGACGAAGCCGAAGGCGGTCATCTGGCCCGGCCGATCCGGAAAGAGCAAAACCCAAAAAAGAATCGCGACCGAGTGCATCGGTCCGGGCGCTGCCGCACCAAAGAATATCACCGGCAAAATGCCCAGCATCTCCCCAAAACCTACCGAGCCCCCGAAGAGTCTCAGAGCCAGCGTGTAGACGACAACGCCAACAAGTACGAGCGGTGCGCGCAACGCTATGAGTACGCCGTAATGCCACAATTTCGCCAGCCGCAACGTCCGGAAGATGGGGCGGTCGCGCAGTGCGATCCCGGGCGCGATTCTTCCGGTAAAGAACAAGTGGACAAACGTGAAGAATATGGTGGCGCCCAAGGCGATCCATGGAATGATGTGGAAGGCGGGCTGGAAACTATTCCAACGCAGCAGCACACCGACGGTCGCCCACAGGATCAGGCTGTAAATCTCGCACAACGTGATGAGGAGCATGCTGGAGCCGACCTCCCAGCCCGGCACTCCGTCTCGACGATTTAGGTAGACCGCGATGGCGCCCTTGCTAACCTGCTCGTTCACCAGCGAGAGAATGTACGCGCTGGCGCGAATAGGCAAAATATCGGCGTAGCGTATCTTGGCGTTGAACCAGTTGATCACGCACCAGACACCTAGGCTGTCGAATATCACATAAAGGCAGCAGTACGGAACCATGAGCGCCAGCCAATACAACCAGTTCACGTTCTCAAAGCTTTTTGCCAGGTAACTAAGCAGTCCGATGCCTTCGGCCGCAGCGGCGTGGTTGAGCCGATTATAGAGATAGGCGAAGCAGGCCAAGGTAATCAGTAACGGCAAAAGGCGCTGCCAAGGCTTGGCTTTTTTTGCGTCCGCGTCGCGCGCCATCGCAGTGGATTGGCCGGTCTGGTTCATTTCTTCGCTCCTAGCCTAAGCTCCTCTTGATCATCTCATCGATGCCGGTCAAGTGGATTCCCAATTCGCTCGCGGCGGGCCGCGAGTCCAGACGCGTATTGGCCGTAATCACTTTGACCACGTCTGGCGAGAATCCGGGGCCGGATACGCGCTGGCGAATGGCCAGCACAAACGAAAGCAGTCCTTTCGGGATCGAGCTGACCCGTACCTGGCGACCGAGCAAGCGAGCCGCTCGCTCGACGAGTTCTCGCTCCGGCAGTGAAACGGGGCCAACCAGGTCTAACGTGCGATTGCTCGCGACCGAAGGTTGGGTGGCAGCGAGGGCAGCCCGCGCCAAGTCGTCCACGTAGAGAGGCTGTTGAAAATTGCGGCCGCCGCCGATCAGCTTGGCTTTGGGGCCGCGCGCATTCCGCGCCAGCGCTGCCGCGCCCTCGGTTTCAGGTCCCAGTAGGAGCGGAGCGCGCAGTATCGTATAGCGCAGGCCGGAAGTACGTACCACAGCTTCTGCTTGTCCCTTGGTGCGATAGTAGCCGTTGGAAGATTTCTCATCGGCTCCTGTGGCACTAATCAATATGAACTTTGCTACCACACACCGCTTCGCGGCTTCCACGACCTTGCGAGCTGGCGTAACGTTCGCTTGTTCATATGTTGAACCTGGACTCTCAACCAGAATTCCCGCCAAATGAATGATCGCTGAAGCTCCCCGAAACGCCGCGTCCAGACTATTGGGATCGTCGTAGGAAACCTTGGCGAGGCTGCTTCCCTCGCTCAGCAGGGGCCGAATCTCGTCCGCGGCGCGATCAGAGCGGACTGCGGCGACTAGCGCATTTGGCGCCACCCCGGCTTCCGGCGCGCAGCGCAGTATAGCTTGGCCGGACGCGCTATTGGCGCCGGTGATGACGATTCTCATGGGCTCACCGCTTGATAGGGACTGCCCAGGTTTCGTAATTATCCAGCACGCGAAACAAAACGATCATCCCGCCCGGAGGCAGCGTCAAATCGGGATATTTTTTGAATGTTGCCGCATGGACGGCTTCTTGCTCGGCCGGATCGGTCGCCAGGGCCAAAGTGCGATCGTACAATTGATTTCCTATTTTGATTCGCACGTGGGGATCTCGGGCGACGTTCTCGTTCCAGCTCCTGCCGTGAGGGTAGGTCAGCCCCGCGGCATAAAAGGAAAACAGGTAGAGCTTCCCCTTATAGGAGACACAATCGATCGTCACGGAATGTGGAAGCAAATACCAGGCGTTAGTCTGAATCTTGATGTTTTGAACCTTGTCAGTGAAGGACCAGTCGGCAACTGGAGCCGTGACGAGCTCCCCATTGAGCCATAAACCGGGCCTCCGCGTGGTGGGTTCCAAGCCGGTGATTCGCGCCACGACCAGCAGCAGGACCAAGCAAACCAAGATTGCTCCAACAACCTTTAAGAGCGTCTTCACCAGGATTCCCTAGTTATCCAGCACGTGAAAAACATTGATGGTCGAAGTCGCTGGTATCTTCTGCTGCGGGTATTTCTTCCTTTTTGCCTCAATGACAGCTGCTCTCTCGGCCGGATCGGTTACGTAGGACAAAGTGCGATCGTACAATTGATCTCCTATTTTGATACGAACGTGTGGATCTCGGGCTACGTCCTCGTTCCAGCTCCTGCCGTGAGGATACGTCAGCCCCGCCCGATAAACCGAGGTTAGGTAGAGCTGCCCGTTATAGGCGACGCAATAAGTCGTTACCGAGTGTGGAAGGAAATACCGGGTGCGGGTCTGAACATTCGCGGTTTCAAACTTGTCGGTGAAGGACCAGTCTGTAACCGGAGTCGTTACAAGATTCCCTTTGAGCCATAAACCAGGCGTATTTCCATGAGGTCCAAAGCCGGTGATGCTTAGCACGGCAAGTAGCAGCACTATGCAAACCCCGATTACTCCTAGAACCTTCAACAACGTTTTCATACTGCCTCCCTACTCACTACCGGACAATATTGCGGACCTGCGCTGCAGCGCATTCTCGTTGCTCCATTCTGGAGATTATACACTTTCAAAGAATTGTTCAGGGCGAAAATGGAGCGGCTGGGCGTTGCAGACGCTGTCACCCGGCACGCTGGTGGAACAGCCAAGAAGTTTGGCACACGCGGAAGAGTTGAGTGTACAATAACTCAGTTACTGGAAGCTAAACGAGAATTCCGGCTTTTACGTAAGGAGCTAAGATGAAGACGTTAGCGAAAATTGTAGGGGCCATAGTGGTTTGTTTGGTTTTGCTTTTGGCGGTGCTGCGTTTCACGGGATTTAACCCCATCGGGGACACACCCGGTCCCGGGAATTACCCTGGGTTATGGCTTAGTGGGAACGTTGTAAGTACCCCAGTCACGGACTGGGCGTTCGTCTCCCAATATAAGACAGACAAAGTGCAGACGCGAACGAGGTACATGATTCCTCATTCAGTAACAACAAGTTTCATCCTCCACAATGGTCAGCTATATATAACGTCGATGTTCCAGGCAGGAGTTCCTTTTCCGCAAGGCAAGAGTTGGGTTAGCAATGTGATGCGTGATCCCCATGTTCGTCTGAAGTTCGGAGATAATTTATACGATTGCACGTTGTCCCATGTCACCGATCCGGACGAAAGAGCGGCAGTGCTCGCAATGAGAGCAAAACAGAACCCCCAACTGCTGGCCTCAAACGCCGGCGATGGTCCGGTACTGCACCTATTTCACGTGCTGCCTGAGTGAACTTAGCTGCTTGCAGTCCTTCGCTCTCCCTGCCGGTAGATAGCGATTATAATGTGCAATAAGCCCCGAAAACTAAGCATCACACTGTGCATTTCTCGCGACTTACTGAAACCGGTATTCGGGCTTCAGCTCGCACCGATATAGTTTCGTTTGGTCGGTCCCCACTTGAAGATTACAATGGGCCCAAGGCAAAGTGAGCGCGGGGCCCAAAGGAAAAACTATCTCGTCTCCGTTAAGGTCGGCCTCGATGCTCGGTCCTTGCGCCGCCGGCGGAAGGGTGAAGCTCATTTCTCGCCCAAAAATAATGGGATAAGCGTTGCGGATCGAGTCGCTGGGTATCGTTTGAATCACCTCCGCTTCGACGAGAAATGTCACGGTGTCGGACCAGTTGCGTACCGAAGCTTTAATAATACGGCCGCCGCCAGAAAACTGATCCGACTCAATTTTGGCAAAGGGACAAGGCCCAGCGATACACGAGACCCTTGTATTCCGGTACTCATGGCCGTCCCCAGCATCCAGCGTCAAACCGCCTATCGCCGCGTTCCATTTACCGTCCGGCGAACAAGGCGAGGCCCCATTGCATGGAACGTCTCCAACGTTCATGACTTCGAAGGTCTTCGCGATGCTCCCGACGTTGATTGGCGTAGTGGCCGTTGTCGCGTATCTTACGCGGACGTCTTTTATGGTCGCTTGTGGAGCTGATGATTGGGGAACGGCCTTGGCAGCGACTGCTACCATTCGGATCACGTAAATCTGATCGGTTAAGGGTTGCGTGATGTACACTGGCTGGTAACTTGGGTGCCGAAAACGGAGGTCGGCGCTCTCAGTTCGCCAAAGTGCTCTGGGCACAGTCAGCCGGAATAGCCCGGAAGCATCCGACTTGTTCTGCACCGTCAAATCCCCAACCTCAGCCGTGACGTCGACGCCAGGAATCGGCAATTGTCTTCTCGGATCCGCGTCTTGCATCAGAACGGCGCCCTGGATCACAGCGCCACTCTTTTGCAGCCTCTTACGGATTATTAGTATCAACGCGATAGCGATTACCAAAACCGCCGCGCCCCAAATCACTGCTCTCTTCCACATGGCTCTTTCCTGTGTGTTTTGAAAAGGGCTGCTCATCCGGCAGCCCCGCTACTTCACTACATTAGATAGTAGTGAAGGTCAAATATTTCGGTTTATACGCATCCTCTCGCCGGGCTGCCCTTCAGACGATAATCAGGGGCGCCGGGTTGCCGTTCCTCGCCGGTGCGCTCGCGCGTCGTTTGACTGCCGCCGACAACAACGCTACCAAACCACCAGTTCCCGCTTGGAAATCAACAATCGCTCTGGCCGCCGCTCCTTTGTCACAGGAAGACGATGCCTTCCTGGACGAATTGGAAAAGGCCAATTACCTCTTTTTTGGCGAACAAGCCCATCCGGAAACCGGGCTCGTCAAGGATCGTTGTAATACACGGGCAACCGATACCGGAATCGTGGCGAGCATCGCTGGAACAGGTTTCGGTCTAACGGCTCTCTGCATCGCACAACAACGCGGATGGATATCTCTCTCAGACGCGCGCGATCGCGTCATCACAACGCTTCGCTTCTTGTGGGAAAAAATGCCAACGCACCGGGGCTTCTTTTTCCACTGGGCTAATGTCGTAACCGGTGAGCGGATCTGGGATGCAGAAGCTTCTTCCATCGACACAGCAATTTTGCTGTGCGGCGTGCTCACGTGCCGGGAGCATTTCCGTCATGCCGAAATCTATCGCTTGAGCCGCGACATCTTCAACCGGGTCGATTGGACTTGGCTTTCCGAGGACACCTCCTTGTTGCCGCATGGCTGGAGGCCTGAAATTGGGTTTCTTCCTTATCGATGGGACTTCTACAGCGAACAGACCATGATGTACCTCCTTGGGTTAGGATCGCTGTCACATCCCTTGCCGCCTGAGGCATGGAATGCCTGGAAGCGCACTACGTTCGAATACGACGGGCTCCGCTACATCGGTTCATATGCGCCTTTATTTGTCCATCAGTACCCTCAGGCCTGGTTCGATTTTCGGGGCAAGCGCGACCGGTATGCGGATTACTTCCAGAACTCGGCAATCGCCACAGAAGTTCACCGGAGGTTTTGTCTGGAGCTGGCGAAGCAGTTTCCTGACTACAGCGATGACCTCTGGGGAATTACCGCCTCGGATTCACGAAACGGCTATATGGTTTGGGGTGGTCCGCCGGAAATCGGTCCGATCGATGGAACGGTCGTGCCGAGTGCAGCAGCAGGCTCATTGCCCTTTTCTCCGCAAGCAACCCTGCGCGTTCTGAAGAATATCAAGAATCGCTACGTGCCGAAGGCCTGGAGCCGCTACGGTTTCGTGAATGCGTTCAATCCACTAACAAAGTGGTACGATACCGACGTTATAGCCATTGATACAGGCATTACGATGCTAATGGCCGAGAATCTTCGCACCGGCTTTGTATGGAAAACATTCATGAAGAGTCCTGAAGCCCAACGTGGTCTTGAGCGTGCCAACTTCATGGCTTATCAACGCTAATCGTTCCCCCATGACGAATGCCTCGTTGTTCAGTCAGTTGAGAAGTACCTCTCTAGAACGCGTAAGGTTTGCTTCCGTTGCTCTCCAGCTCGTGCCGAAGCCAGCCAAAGTAGATCCAGTCCCTCTGTACGCGCTCCAGTCAGTGAGGTCACGGGTCGGCCACATCTGGACGATCGCGTCTATCTGGTCTTAGTAAGTCGCGCGGCCACCACTGAGATCGAAAACGGCTCCGGTGCTAAAGCTGCATTCCTCCGACGCCAGCCACGACACAAGCGCCGCCACTTCCGCCGGCTGCCCAACGCGCCCCATGGGAATCTTCGAGACCATATAATTCACCGTCTCGGTAGTCAGCTGCTTCAGAATTTCGGTCTCGATCACTGCGGGCGTAATGCAATTTACGTACACGCCTTTCGTCGCCACTTCTTTTCCCAGGGCCTTTGTGAAACCAATCACGCCGGCCTTGGCCGTCGAATAAGCGGGCATGTTAGGGTTGCCCTCTTTCCCGGAAATTGATGCGATATTTATGATGCGCCCAGACCCTTTAGCCAGCATGGAAGGAAGCACGGCCTTCGCGCAATAGAACACGCCGTCCAGATCGATCGCCATCACGCGACGCCATTCGTCGTCCGGGTACTCGTGCACGGGAGCCGCTTTCCCTGTAATACCCGCATTGTTCACCAGCACCTCGATCGATCCGTAACGCTTGAGCACGGTGGCCACCATCCGTTGTACATCGGCGCTATCACTCACATCCACGCCGATACCCAGTCCAGACAACTCCGCGGCCGCAGTGATCGCTGCCGGCTCGTCGGCGTCCGCTACAACCACGGTGAATCCGTCGTGCGCCAAGCGTCCGGCGATGGCCTTGCCAATCCCCTTGGCGGCCCCAGTAACAATCGCGGTTTTCATGAAACCTCAGGATACCCGGTATTTCGCTACGGCTTCCTCACCAGGTCGATGCCGCCAGTCGGTGATAGTACTTGAGCAGGCCATCCGATCGCTCCTGGCATCGAATAATTCTTGTTAACTACAGGGCGGGGTGTGCCTCCCAGTCGGCAGATGACGCTCGCCGCCACCGAGTTCCTGCGAAGCTTCATACAACATGTACTGCCGCGCGGATTCGTGCGCATTCGACAGTTGGCTTCCTGGCCAATAGCTGCCGTACTGCTCGGCTGCACACTATCCGGGAACTTCTTCCTCAACCCCGCGAACCACCCTGTGCTCCGGTTGCTTCGGAGGTTCCCACCTGGAACTGTTCACGCTGTGGCGGGCCGATGAGAATCGGCGCTCCCTCAGCGCGGTGGAGTTAGCCTCCCGGTGCAGTTTCTTCGACAGTTCGTAGCCGCCGCTCCAATTGGCCCGATGACATGCGTTCGCGTGCCGGCGTGGTCGTATGTTTATCGACTAATCAGTGCCGCGTGGCTGCCTGCTCCCGGCAGTCTCTGGCTCTCCAACATCACCAACGGCCATCTCGCCGACAGCACTCGCCAGCCTTTTCCCCGTACCCCGCACTCGTCAGTTCAGTTCGGCTGCATCCAAACAAGCTTGTAGCTCCATACTCGTCCGCCCCGCCAGCGGCTTCCTTCAAGTCTCCTTATCGAAAGTGCTTCGGCCCGAGTGCTCTGCTCCTCCCCGATATTTCTTCCCGAAGTACTCCCGATCAAGGCTAACGACCTATGAGGACTGATGCGAGCCGTGGAACCAAACCTGCGTCGCGCGAGCCACGGATGCTTGCTACGTGAGCACGCGGAGGAGCAGCAATGTCTGGTCGTCTTGCTGCACGCCGTGCCGTTTGACTTCACCCATGATCAACTCCCAGAGCTGCGGGAGTGGCTGGCCGGCGTTGTCCTTGAGTAACTGCTCGAGGCGATCGAAACCAAATTCGTTATCTTTCGCGTCGGGTACTTCCGAGATCCCATCCGTCATCATCAGAAACAGATCCCGCGGAGAGTAAGTGACGCGCCGGCTCGAATAGCGCCCCCCGGGCATCAAGCCCAAGGGAAACTGCTCCATGGCAAGCCGGGCGACATCCCGGGTCGGCCCGCGATAATGCAGGATCGGCGGATGGCCTGCCAGCGAGTACTCCGCTTCGGACGATCCGTCGAAGCACAGAAGCGCGAGCGTCGCGTACATGTTCGCCTCCTTGACCGCGGGAAGCACGCGGTCGGCACTCTCCAGTACGGCCGTCGGCTGCTGCCGGAACTGCAGGGAGACACGTATCGCCGTCTTCAGCATGCCCATCAACTGGCCTGCGGCCAAGCCGTGTCCAGAAATGTCCGCGACGTAGGCGAGCAGAGTTCCGTCGCTCTCGACAGCATCGATCAGGTCGCCGCCCATTTCTGTGCTGGGAATGGATTTGCCGTAGACCTCGAAGCGGTCAACCTGAAGAAAAAGCGTCGGAACCAGAGTCGCCTGTATGCCATGCGCGAGGGCAAGTTCGGTCTGCATGCGGATGGTCGCGAGGCCTTCGGTCCTGATGAAATCGACAAGCAGCCGATACCCGACGGTCGTGCCCACCAGGATGCCGATGGCGTCGAAGACGACTCGACGGTGCATCACCCCCAAGTCCGGCGACGCGGACGAATGTAAGGAGATTCGAACCGCCAGCCACAGGCCGGCCCCCGTAATCAGCAGAAGAACAGGGACGAGACGAATCCGCTTCATGCGGGCCTCAAAAACGGCTGTCCCAAGCGTGCCAAAGTAGATTGGCCAGAAAAACCCTTGACCTAAGGGTTGATAGTTGACCAGTAGCAGATCGATGGCGAAACCGACCGCGCAGAAGGTGATGAACGCCGCGGCCAGGAACTTCCCCATGCTCAGCATCGGCAGCGTCCGCCCATAGGCACTCGAGGTGTTGTACGCCCACCGTTTAGAGAACCATGTATGAACCGCAGTCTTCATAACCCGTCGCTCCAGACAGCGACGAGCGCAATGCTGGTTGCGATCGCGACTGTGATCAAGAGGGCTCGAACACCCACGCCGGCCATTCTATACGACTGAAACGCCGAAAGGCGGACCTTCAACCGAAAGAGTCCAGCGCTGAAAGCAAGCCGCATTGCGGATACGTCCTGAGTAACGGCGTAGCTTTACCAGGGAGGGCAAGCTGGTTCCAAAGCCAACTGGCTAAAACACAAAAAGCTGAGTCCGCGCTATCCGACATTCGTGGGCCGCGCGAGCCGAACTTCCGGCCGCCATTCGAACGCATCAGTGACTACCCACAGATTTCCCTGACGAGGCCTAAAAAAGGGACTGTCGCTCTGGGGGGCCATGTGACCAATGTGACGACCGCCAACGCGGCAAGGAGAAACCATGAGCACAAACACAATAGATTCTGAGACCAAGAACGATTCGATAAAACACCCGGTTCCCATCCGAAGCCTCCAAAACCGTGTCACCGCGCAGTGGGTGGGTACGGATGGACAAGACGGCGTTTGCGTTGCGAAAGGCGTGCCGGGCGAGGTTCGCTCGCCTTCACCTGCTAACCCAGTCCTACTAACTTCCTGATCTGTCTTCCCTCCACGTCGAAATTTTCCGGCGATAGCCATCGCTCGAAAGCCGCCTTGCGAACCGGCCACTCGCCATCGAGCATGGCATACCAAGCGGTGTCCCGATTGTGCTCTTTGACGATCATGTGCTGCCGGAAGATGCCTTCGAAGCGGAAGCCCAGCCGCAATGCTGCACGCCGCGAGGGCTCGTTCAGAGCATTGCACTTCCATTCGTACCGGCGGTAGCGCAGGTCCTCAAATGCGTGGCGAGCCATGAGAGACATCGCCTCGGTGGCCCCGCGCGTCGTTTGGAGACGCGGGGTATAGAGAATGTTGCCCACCTCGATCACACGGTGCGAAGGCTCGATCCGCAAATAGGACGCGTACCCCACGGCATCGGCGGACAGATTGTCGATAATTGCAAAATACAGGGGATCAGTGGACAGCGCTTTCTTTTCGATGCTGGCGCGAAATGCTTCGCGGTCGGGGAATGGTCCGTCCGACATGTAATCCCACAGCGAATCGTGACCTTGAACGGAATTGAAGAGGGTGTTCGCGTGCGCGTCCGCATTCAGCGGCTGTAGCGTGACATATCGGCCTTCGATCGTGGTGTGGCGGGGCCGTTTCGCCGGAGTGGCATCCATCGCTTCATCTTAGTCGTTGAATTACGATGATCGTCGAACATGATCAACCTGACTCGGCGCTCGTTTCTGTTCGACGGAACGGGGCGACGGGGCGAGAGTCGATTCGGTTTAAGGCATTCACCCCGCTCACAGGAATTGTTGTGGGCTCCGCGCCGCTCTCCCCAGCGCTTCTTCACCCTTTGCGGCAGTACGGGGGCGATCGCAACTCCCCGCTGGCTCATGGCCGTTTCGCTGGCTGTCGCTCCTAGCGACGTCAGACTCGTTAAACGTAGAAGTTCACCCGTTCACGTGCGGACTCTTTAGCCCGCCTCAATTCGCCTATTACACCCCTCACTTCAACTTGTCGACAACTCTAGCGATGCCGGCCATTGCGCAGGCCTCGTCCTTATCGCCTCCGACCGCGCCGCTCACACCGACGGCGCCAATAGTTTCGCTACCTACTTTGATCGGCACTCCGCCGGCCACGCCAGCCGTGCCCTCGATATTGGGCATCGGTGATCCCAAGGTTGATCCCCAAGCCTTGGCCGCTTCCCCGGACGTCTTCCATCGCGAGGCGAACGTGAGTGCTGTATAAGCTTTGCGCCGGCTCAAATCAATCGTGTGCGGCCCGGTTCCTTCATCTCGCATGAATACTTTCAATAAGCCACTTCCGTCGATCACAGTAACACTCGCGTGAAATCCGTCAGACCGGCATCTATCAACGGCCCCCTGAGCGATGGCCTGGGCCATCTCGAGCGAGAGCGCCTTTTGGGTGATGAGCCCTTGCGCAAACACCATCGATGAACCCGCAGCTAGAAAGACGGCAGCAGTGACCGTCAAAATGATGAACCGATTATGCGACACGTTGAGAACCTCCTGAAAGATGTTCTTGCAGCACTCCGCGGAGTCTCAGCTCCGCATGGACAATGCGCTTGGCGCGGCGCCTGAAATACCAGCACCGTAATTTTCGATCTTCACGCCCCTTGGCGTATGTTATGACTTCTCACTCCTCAATGTAAAGTGATCAGATCCGATGCACACGGCGACTCCTGAATGGTAAGATCAACCAAGATTCAGGCGTTGGAATGCTGGCGGGTGCGGCATGAATGTGCGGTAGGCGAACCGTGGCGAGGGGTCGGTTCTACATGCGATCACTAACGAGCAGCGTGGCTTATCGCCGGCTTGATACTAATTTCGGTGCTGCCCGGCCTCCAGTCCAAAATATACGGACAAAACCAGATCCAGGTGTGGCGCCACAGCCTCTTCAACCCACTCCCTGGATCCTGTGCAACTAGTCAATCTTGCGCAAGGACTGTTGCGCGCCAAAATCCCGCGACTGTGCTCAGCGCTTGAGGGCATAGTGCGGGAAGCATCACCGAAACAACGTTCTCGGAAAGGCCGCGCTAAACAACATTAACGGCGACTATTGTTCAGACGATGCTGATGCGCGTACCCGGTCGCCTCGTTGCTTGCAGCTCACCCGTCGCCAGCGCGGTAAACTATGTTGTGCTGGAACCCAGTGCCGCTCCCTCCAGGTACCCAAATAGGCCAATACGAGATCATGGACCTGCTCGGCGCGGGCGGGATGGGCGAAGTCTATCGCGCCAGGCACATGCGCCTCGACCGGATCATAGCAATCAAGGTGTTGCCAGCCGAGAAAGTAAGCGACCCGGAACGTAAGCTCAGGTTTATCCGAGAGGCCCAGACCGCCTCGGGTCTGAATCATCCCAACATCATTACCATCCATGACATTGTTTCTAAGCAGGACAGCGACTGCATCATCATGGAATATGTTTCTGGCACGCCACTCGACCAACTAATCACCCGCGGAAGCTTGCAGCTGAGCGAAACCCTCGACTACTCGGTGCAAATGGCCGACGCGCTTGCCGCGGCCCACAGGGCTGGAATTGTTCACCGCGATCTGAAACCCGCCAATGTCATGGTTACCGGACCCGAGAGCGGTCACCCCGGTGTCATCAAGGTACTCGACTTCGGACTGGCCAAGTTAGCCAACCAGAGCGAAGCCGCGAGCGAACAGGATGCCACACGGACGATGTGGGCGGGCGCTCCCAAAACCGCGGAAGGAACGATCCTGGGGACGGTCTCCTATATGTCGCCTGAACAGGCGGAGGGAAAGCAGGTTGACCACAGGTCGGACATCTTCAGCTTCGGAGCGGTGCTCTACGAGATGGTCACGGGGCGTCGACCGTTTGTTGGGGATTCGAAATTGTCTACCTTAACGACCATCCTGCGCGACGAGCCACCAGCTGTGAGCGGGATTGTGCCGACCGTACCCAGGGACTTGGAGATGATAATTGCGCGCTGCCTGCGCAAAGATCCGGAGCGCCGTTTTCAGCACATGGATGACCTGAAAGTGGCGTTGCGCGAATTGAAAGACGACTCCGATTCCGGTACGCTTTTCGTAACCCCGGCGGTACGGCGCAACCGGAAGCGGCGTGTGATTTGGACCACCGCGCTAGTGATTCTGGTGGCCGCAGTAGCGGCCGGGTGGATGGTTCTGACCCGCAACAAAGCGCCGCAGCTGCCAATGAGCGTGGCTCCTCTTACTACTTATCCAGGCAGTGAACTTCAGCCGAGCTTTTCGCCGGAGGGCAACCAGGTGGCGTTTTCCTGGAACGGCGAAAAACAGGACAACTACGACATCTACGTCAAACTCATTGGCGCCGGAACGCCTTTGCGTCTCACCAGCGATCCGGCGCCAGACTATTGCCCGGCCTGGTCTCCCGACGGTAAGTGGATTGCGTTCCTGCGTACGCTGGATGAAGAGAAAGCGGCTGTGATGTTGATTGGGGCTCTCGGCGGCACGGAGCGGAAACTGGCCGAGATTTATCGTCCGCCTGCCACGTTTGCGCTTCCTCTCGGGCTCTTCTGGTCAGTAGAGGGGAATGCACTAGCAATAGCGGACAAAGGCTCACCAGACGAGCCTTTCGGTTTGTTCCTGCTCTCGGTCGAGAGTGGCGAGAAGCGGAGGCTCACGTCGCCGCCGTCAAACTCGCAAGGCGATGGCGGTCCGGCCTTTTCGCCGGATGGCCGAACTCTGGCATTCAGCCGATTTTCTGGCTCCGGAGCTGGAGATCTCCACCTGCTTGCCTTTTCTCGCGAGATGGCGCCAATCGGTAAACCGAAACGCATCACGTTTGACAACCGGCACACCCTCAATACAGCGTGGACGGCAGACGGCCGCGAGATCATTTTTTCGTCCAATCGGGCGGGGGGTAGCTTTAATTTGTGGCGCATCGGCGTCGCTGGATCCGGGAAGCCCGTACGGCTCGCATCGGTGGGTGAGGATGGTATATATCCTTCGATCTCTCGCCAAGGGAATCGGCTCGCGTATACACGGTCTTTTGTCGACACAAATATTTGGCGCCTCGAGTTGCCTGGCCTGCAAAGCAAGCACAGTTCACCGGTTCCAAAGGGCGCTCCGTTCATCGCCTCAACACGCGCCGAGACTGCCGCACAGTTTTCTCCCGATGGCAAAAGAGTTGCTTTTGCATCCGATCGATCGGGAACCTATGAAATCTGGGCCTGTGACAGTAGTGGTTTGAATGTGGTTCAACTGACGACAATCGGAGCTTATAGCGGAACTCCGCGCTGGTCTCCGGATAGCCAGCGCATTGCATTCGATTCAAATGTAGAAGGACAGTACGAGATCTATGTAGTCAGCGCCAATGGAGGAAAGCCAAGTCGATTAACCACTAACCTGGCTGACGATGCTGCACCGAGCTGGTCGCGAGATGGTAACTGGATCTATTTCGCCTCGACCCGCAGCGGACGGTACGAGATATGGAAAGTGCGGCCGGATGGAGGAGAAGCCGTGCAGATCACCAGGAACGGGGGCTTTGTGCCTTTCGAGTCGCCAGGTGGCAAATATCTGTACTACACGCGGTCTTATGTAACAAGCGCACTATGGAGGGTGCCCGTGGCGGGCGGCCCGGAGAGTCAGATACTCCCGGCCGTGGCTCAACGAGGCTACTCAGTCGTCGATGAAGGCATCTATTTCCTCGCGCCGCCCGAGCATGGTCACAGTTCGATTCAGTTTTTCCGCTTTGCGACTGGAAAGGCAAACGCAATCGCTATTATCGAGAAACCAGTTTTTCTGGGTCTGAGCGTGTCCCCCGACGGGCAATCGATCCTATACTCACAACACGATCAGCAAGTCGCCGATCTTATGTTGGTCGATAATTTTCATTGATTCCCCTCCGAGGTCGCGCTTGAGGCGACTGCAGCGCGACTCCGGTTACCATCCCAACTGGGTGGCTGGCATCGTTCGTCTGCTTCCTAAACAAACGATCCATGTCGTCCCGCAGGTGCCGGAGTTTGGGTAATGAAAGAAGAGTATGGCCACAGTCTGCGGGACCGAGCAAACGAGACTATTAGGTGCGAACTGAAGACAGGATACCGGATTCAGTGAGGCGCGAGAATGCCTGGGCGGTGGCCATTGGGACACCGTCGGAACTGTCTCAGGCCCCCCACAGATCCGCGACTGGCTTGCCCTTCACCAGTTCGCGAGGCTGATTTAGATGATTGAGGATCTGCATATCTGGATCGATACCTAGCGCGTAGTACACCGTCGCCAGCAAATCGGTCGGATGGACCGGCTTCTCTTTTGGAGATGAAGCGGTCGAGTCGGACTCACCGTACTGCATCCCGCGCGCGATGCCCGCTCCAGCCACTACAGCGCTGTAGCAATACGGCCAGTGGTCGCGTCCGTCGGGAGAATTCGAGTTACCCGAAGTCGAGACGCCTAGGCGCGGGCTGCGGCCGAACTCGCCTACCGCCACCACGAGAGTATGCTTCAGCAACCCTCGCTGGTCCATGTCGTCGAGCAGCGCGGACAAACCGCGATCCAGCTTGGGACAGTGCAGGTTCTTCAACGGGCCGAAGTTGGCGGCATGCGTGTCCCACGCGGTGGTCTCAGGATCGCCATTCGCCACTGATGGCCAGTTCACCTGCACGAACTTGGTCCCGGCTTCGATCAGCCGCCGTGCCATCAAAAGGCTCTGGCCGAAGGTGTGCATGCCGTACCGCTCGCGCATCTGCGGGGATTCTTTTTCGAGGTCCATGGCGTCGCGCGCCTTACCCGACAACACCAGATCGTAAGCCTTCCCGTAATACTCATCCACCGCAAACTCGCCCACTGCTTTCTCGAGGTCCGGCATCGATCCATTAATGCCTTTCAGCAGCTCGAAGCGGTCCTTCAAGCGCTCCGGCGGAATTTCTTTGCGCAGCGAGAGATCTTCGAGCTTCACAGATTTTGCCGGGTCCTGATACATCCGGTAGGGATCGTAGGCCTTGCCGAGAAAGCCCGCGCTTCCGCCCTTGCCGATAATGCCGGATTCCTGCAACGGGCGCGGCAATTCCACGAACGGCAGCACCGGGTCTTTGGGCGGCTTGATCTTCGACACCTGGCTGCCCGCCGTGGGGAAATCGGCGGGTGAGGGCGGTTCCAACTGGCCGGACGGCGACACTTTGTCCGGAGGATAACCGGTCAGCATCTGGTAGATCGCCGCAGTGTGGTTAAACAGTCCGTTGGGTGTGTAGCTCATGGAGCGGATGAGCGTCGCCTTATCGAGATGCTGGGCCATCATGGGCATGTGCTCGCCGATCAAGGTACCGGAGATTTTGGTCTTAATGGGCTTGAACTCGCCTCGAATATTGGCTGGAGCATCGGGCTTGGGGTCCCAGATATCGATGTGCGACGGCCCGCCTTGCAGAAAGATCATTATCACGCTCTGGGCGCTCTCCCACCCGCGCGCGCCGGCGTACTTGCTGGCGATCTCCGCGGCTTGGGCGCGCTCGCGCCAGAGAAAGAATTGCGGAAGGCTCAGACCCATGAGCGCGATGGAGCCGATGCGCATTAACTCGCGCCGGGTGGGTCCTTCGCAAGTGTAGGCGGGATGTCCGGGAATGTTCAGCATGACGGTAGCGTCCCTTCTAATAGATGTACAGAAACCCTTTGCTGTTGAGCAACGCCCACAGCAGATCCTGAGCGCGGCCGGCTTTGGAACCGCCCGCAAGATACTTCACGCCCAGATCGCTCTCCGCGGCCGTCGGCATGCGGTTTAACGATGCCAGGTACAGTTCCTCGACGATGGCGCCGTCGCCTTTTCCGTTGAGAACCAGCTTCGCGACGCGTCCCTTCGGATCGGCGACCGCGTCCGAAATGGTCTTTCCGTTTACCAGGTTGAGCGCCTGCGGCAGGCTGAAATCGGACCGCCGCTCGCATTCACATGAAGACTCGCGCGGCGGGCGTCCGAATACGTCCAGAAATCCCTCCTGGCCGATATGCGGATCCACCAGTTGCTCGGCCATCGTGTCCTCGGGAACCTCGGGAAAATGCGGCCGGGCGCCGGCGGCCGACGAAACCGCGTCCATCAACTCCTCTGCCGAAAGCCGCCTCGGCATGGCGTGCGAAAAGTTGTCGCGGTCGTTCTGATTCCATTCGTTGGTGGTGAACGAGGCCTGATAGGCTCGCGAGTTAGTGATGGTTCGCATCAGTTGTTGCAGATCGAAGTTATGGTCCAGAACGTCATTGGTAAGCGCTTCCAGTAAGGCCGGATTGGTGGCTGGATTCGAGGCCCGGATGTCATCCACGGGATCGATGATGCCCCTGCCAAAGAAGTAACTCCAGACCCGGTTGGCGATCGCCTTGGCGAAAAACGGATTGTCCTTGGAGGTGAGCCACTGCGCCAGTGCGTCGCGCCGCCGCTGATCGTCCGGAACCGGCAGCGGTTGGTTCAAAGCCAGCATGAACTCGGGTTTGACCACGTGCCCGTCTTTGGGATGCTTCATCTCGTAGCCGGACCGCTGATCGAAAACGATCTCCTCGCCGACTTCGTAACCGGCGCGCAGACCTACCGCGGAAAAGAACGCCGCCATCTGGTAGTACTGAGTCTGCGTCCAGCGCTCGAACGGATGATCGTGACACTGCGCGCACACCATGCGGACTCCCAGGAACACCTGGGTGGTCTTCTCCATGGTTGGCTTGGCCTCGCGAGTGACGCGGAAGAAATTTGCCGCGGGATCGTCGTAGGAACTGCCGCGCGACGTCAGCAACTCGTGCACCAGCTTGTTGTAGGGCTTGTTCGACGCCACCGAATCGCGAATCCACTGCTGGAACTCGTATGCGCCTTTTTCGCCGAGGTACTTGCGGCTGGTTTGCAGCAGATCGCCCCACTTGACGGTCCAGTGATCCACGTACGCCGGACTGGCGATCAGCCGGTCTATCATCTTCGAACGCTTTACGCGCGACGGCGCCGGATCCGCCACAAATGCGCGTACCGCCTCGGGCGGCGGCAACAATCCCGTGAGATCCAGCGACACCCGCCTCAAAAACGCGGCGTCGGCGGCGACCGGAGACGGTTGAATCTTCAGTCGCTCGAGTTTGGTGTCAATCTGCTGATCGACGTAGTTGTACTGCGGCAATGGCTTCCACGCGAAACCTGCCTTGGGATTCAGCACGGTCACCGGAATCGTAGAAAACTTTCCTGCATACCGAACCAGCAGCGTAGCCTCGCCGACGCGCTCTCCTTTAGCGGCGGCCTTGACATCCACGGACGCCACGTCGGGAATGTTCGATTCAACCGAGGTCTCCCGCGTCACATCACGGATAGCGCCGTCCTGATAGCGGACCACAACTTTCACCGCCGCCGTCTCGCCCGGCTTCGTCATGAAGATTTCCTTGGGCTCGACCTTCATTTCAACCACCGAATCCTTCGCCGGATCGCCAAATGGAACACCCTGCGCGATCCAGTTGTAGATCGTCTTGTAATAATCCGAGTCTTTTTCGAACCGCAGGCCGCCGCCGTGCGCGATTTCCTGCACAGGCTTCGCAAGCATCAGGCTTTTTCCGGGATCGGCCCGGTTGAAGCGGCGTCCGGAGAGATCGTAAAGCAGGGCTTCGTAATCGTACTGCGGATCGTATCCTCGCAGCGAGAGTTTGAATCCGTTTTTCCCTTTCGCCGCGCCGTGACATGGACCCGACGTGCAGCCTGTCTTGTTCAAAATCGGCGCGACGTCGCGCAGGAACGTGACACGCTCCTCCGCCGCGAGCCCAGCCGCGGCCAGACTAACGGATAGAACCAGTTTCAGCAACATTAGCTTTGACCTCATCCACCTCTACCGCGATTGGACGCGACACAATTTCTTCCTGCTTGCCGTCGGCGGTGAGCTTTCCCGTGATGTAAAAATCGTACTTCGCAGGGCGCGTGAGTTTCGTCGTGGTGACCAGGAACGTACCAGCGGTGCGGTCGCTTGAATCGGTCCGCATATCGATCACGCGGATATCCGCCGCCCCCACCATCTCGGCGCTCACGTTCTTGGGCAATGGCAAAGTGGCGTCGGCCGGATTCCACTTCCATCGAAACTTCATCTGATCGCCCTCCTCCATCCGCTTGCGCTCCACCATAGTCACTTCGAGCGTGGCGGCCCCAGGCTTGGTCCGCGCGACGGGTAAGTCGAGCCCTAGCCACGGCGCCGTCAACGGCCGCTGCCGGTCCACCGAACCCTGTTCGGTTGCGCCCGTTACATTCACGAGCATCGCCGGAGCTTCCGCCCGCCGGATGAGACTAGAGCCATCCGCGAGCTTTCCCACGCCCTCTACGATCAAATCCGCAGGCGCCAGGCTGACTCCCGGTTCAGCCGTCAAAATCAGCGTGCCCCGGCTGTTCCGATTTTGAGCCGTTTCCTTGACGACCGCGCCCGCCACTACGTAGCCGCCTTCGACGCGCAGGCCCGGGGGAACGTTAGAAACCCGCAACTGTACTTCTCCGTCGTAACCTTGCCGTTGCACGGTGACCGGCAGCATGGCCGACCCTCCGGCGGGCACGTTAACGTAGGCCGTATTCAAGATCACCCGGAAGTCCTGCGCCACCGATTGCACGTTAAGCCTGTACGCGTAATTGGCGCCGCCACGAAGCGCGAGATCCTCAACCGTTACGACTACGTAGCTCGATCCTTCGGGCACTTTAACTCGCAATATCGGATCGCCAGCCGTTCGGCTCTGGTTCACGTTATACACGTCATCGGCCAGCGGTTCATCACCGGATCGAGCGAGCATTTTGCCTTTCTCGTCGAAGGCCGTAATCACCGCCATCAGCTTGGATGTGCCCAGCTCGCGCGCCTGTATTCGAAGCGCGAGCGGCTGGCCCGGCGTAACGGGTACTTTATAACGGTCCACTTGGCCCGGCTTGGAGAGGCGCCCGTTGATCGTCACCGGCACCGCGATCGAGTCCGCAACGGGTGCCGTAATCTCCGGGTCGTCCCCAACCGCGAAAGGAATAGGGAGCACGGCGCTGTCAGACAGATTCACGAAAACCTGGCGGGCATTGCTATCGACCTTCCGCAAATCGACGGTGATTTTCTGGACGCCTAGCGAAGCCTCCAGCACCTCCCCGCGCCGCCCGCCCAAAGGAAATATTTCCTGCGGATAGGGGTAGGAGCCGACTTTGAGCCGGTAGAAGTTGGACATCTGCGTCGAATAACGCGAATCGTGTACGACGACGTAATAATAGCCGTCTCGCGGAAACGTCACGGCCACCCGCGCATCGAGGCCCAGCAACGGCGCGTCTTCGCTGCGGGCCACCGTTTTTCCGGACGTATCGAGAATCTCCAACACCGGATCGATCGCGGAACCGAGACGCCGCGCTTCCACCTCGAAGACCTGCTTCTCGCCGCTCTTGGCCTGAATCCGGAACACATCGCGCTCCGGTCCTGCGAGCGAGCCATTGAGTGTCAAGGGAGCCGGCGGAAGCGCTTGCGCAGTTTCGATGGTGTCGTTGCTGTTGGCGAGCGCACCGGGCCGTGATTCATCTTCGAGATACTCGGGGAAGGTTCCTACCGCCAAGAGCTGGATGTTCGAAATGCCGTCGGGCGTCTCCACGCGAATCGGGTACGCTCCCACGGCCAGATCGCCGGCGGGCTCGACCAAAAACGTGGCGTACCGCCCTTCCGCCATAGGCCCGGCATGTTCGGGACCGAGCAAGGTGAAGGTGGCAGGCATGCTCGACCGGATTTTCGCTCCCTCGCCCAAGTTCCTTCCGGTGAGGGTGAGCGTAAACGGCCGTCCCTTCTGCACTCCCCGGGGCTGAAGGTCTGTGATGACCGGCTGCGCCCCCAGCGACGCGGCCGCCAGTACTAACAACAACCATCTCATTGAGTACCTCCGGCCTGACCGGGAACCAAGGGAACAGGGATGAAGGCCTTTTCAAGACTGCAGTCAGCGCTGCGATACAACCGCACCTGGCCGTCGAACCCTCCGGTTGCCAGGTGCGCGCTGTCCGACGAAAACACCACCGAATAAATCCCCGCGAAGTGGCCCTTACACGCAGCCGTCCGCGCTCCGGTATCGGCATCGTATAGATTCACACTCGCACCGGCGCCCGCCACGGCGATACGCTTCCCGTCGGCCGACCAATCCACTGCGAAGATCGCGCCGTCCTGCGGCTCCAGCATCCGGACCAGCGTGGCCTCTTCCCCAACTTTCATATTCCGAGGACGGTCCATCAGGTAAACATAAGGAACGCGGTCCGCGCCGCCGATCACGATTTCATCTTTGCTGGGATGCCGGGCCACTGCCGTCAACTCGCCGCGTATCTGGTTCACATTCTCAAGAAACTGCCCGGCGTTGGCGTCGATCAACTTAGCGGCGCTGTCGCGACCCACCGATACAAAGCGCTTGGAGTCGACCCCGAAAACGGTGGCCAGTGGCCAGTTCTCATGGCTGCTGATCTTGTAGAGTTCTTTGCCGGTGGCGGTTTCAAACGCGCGCACGGTATTGTCCACGCATCCTACGGCGACCTTGGCCCCGTCCGGCGAAAGCGACGCGCCGAACACCGTGTCGCTCGACACCTTCGCCGTCCGCAGCAGCTTGCCCTCGCGCGTGTCCCACCACTGGATTTCGCCAAATCGAGCGGGAGTGCCTCCGCCAGCCGTCATCAGGCTGCCGTCAGCTGAGAAGGCGATCGACAGAATCCGTTCCGCGTCGCCCTGCAAACGCTTCGCCAGGCCGCTCCCGTCGGCGTTGTGCAGGAGTACTTCGCGATTGCCACTGACCGCGAGAAATTTCCCGTCGGGCGAAAAGCGAAGCGCGGTGAGCACTGGGGGCTGATGATAGACCGTGGGTTCGCTTGAGGTGGTTTCGCGCGGAGAGTCGTCTTTCGCGCCGGACTTGATCCACTCTCGAATCGTGTCGATATCCCCGTTGGGAAGAGACGCCCCCGAAAGCGGCATCGACGGCTGCATCGCCCCAGTGATGAACTTCACGGCCAGGCTCTCTTCGGGAGCGCCGGAGACGAATGCCGGGCCTCGTTTGCCGCCCGCCTGGAATCCCGCGTAGGTGGTCAAATCGAGTCCGGATGACTTCACTGCCGGCTGATGGCAGCTAGTGCAGTTTTTGTTCAGAATCGGACGGACGTCGCGATAATAGCTGGGTTCAGCCGCACAGAGAAATAGCGGGATCGCAGCAACGCAACTCGTGGCGACGCTGAACCGCATAAATGCTTCCCTTGGCCGAACTCCGTTCTCAGATGCACTTGATAGTATAGTAGATCGTTAAGTCGTTCATCAGATGTCAGCGCCATCCGCTGCGGTTTTCGTTCCCTCCCCCGGAATCCGGAAAGGACCAAGGATCATGAACAGTTCAAGAAGACATCGCAACTCCGGTCAAAAATTGTTCTTGGCAGCGGCCATCGTTTGGACGTCCAGCAACGCCACGGCGGCGGACGTGTACGTCCCTTTCGAAGGCGAGAAAACTACTTGGCATGAAGGGTTCGACCGCTATGACTTTATAATGGACGATGCCACTGGGGCGATCACGCCTATGACGGCCCCGGCGAGCGAGGTAACGAGCTTCGGAATCGACGAGAGTATAAACGGCGGCAAACGCCGCTGCGTAGTAGTCGTCCCCGAGAAGGCGGCGCCCGGCAATCCGTGGTCATGGCGAGCCTGCTATTGGAACCATCAGCCTCAATCCGAAGTCGAGCTACTGAGACGCGGTTTTCACATTGCCTATGTGGCGCCCGACCCCGGCAGACAGGGCAAGGCGTGGGACGTGTGGTACAAGTTCCTGACGGAAGACCACGGCCTGGCGAAGAAGGCGGCCTTCGTCGGGATGAGCAAGGGCGGAGTCAATGCGTTCAACTGGGGTGTGGTCAACCCCGACAAGGTGGCCTGTATCTACGCGGACAATCCAGCGGTCTACGACGAAGATTTCGCCAAGATCCCGGAGTTGGCCAAGCATGACGTGCCCCTGCTGCACGTCGTCGGCACTGAGGATTTTGTGCTGCAGCGGCACACTATGGTCGTGGAGAACATGTATCACCAGTTGGGCGGCTCAATCACCTTGATCATGAAGGAAGGCGTTGCGCATCACCCGCATAGTCTCATGGACCCGGCGCCGATCGCGGACTGGATCGAGCAGCACATGCATCCGGTAGAGCTGAACCGGCCGGCGTTCGCCGATTCAACTTACACCAAGGCGCACTACTACAGCCTTGAGAATTCCCTCATCTACTTGAAGAACGAGGATACGTACGCGACGGTGCGCGGACCGGGATACGTTCCCTCCTACGATCGCTATGACGGTCCGGGGACGGGTAACTTCCACGCTGACGCAATGTCGATCGTGGTTCCGCAGAAGCCGGCGCCGGGCAAGCCGTGGGTGTTCCATGCGAGTCCGCTAGAGCGCGACTCGGCGGTGGATATGGCGCTACTGGCCGAGGGTTACTACATCGTGCTGCCGCCAATCTCCGGGCCTGGGGCCGTGCAAACGCAGTGGGACGAGGTCTATCAGCGGATGGTCGACAATGGATTTGCGAAGAAGGTGGTGATGGAGGGGACCGGGGCAAAGGCGGGCGAGTCGTACGCGTGGGCGATCGCGAACCCGGACAAGGTCTCGGTGATTTACGCCCGGAATCCGCTCCTGCATAGCCTGATGTCGAAGACGCCTCCGATCGACAATCTGGCGCCACTGGCCAAGGCCGGCGTGCCGATTCTACACGACTGCGGGAGCCTCGACCCGTGGCTGAACGACCAGACACGCGTGGCGGAGAAGCGCTACAAGGAGCTCGGCGGGAAGATCACGGTGCTGGTGACCGAGGGCGAGGGTCACTTCCCGGTGTCGCGTAAGGATCCGAAGCCGGTGGTGGATTTCATCCTGAGCCACCAGCGGTAGGCGCACTACCGGGGCGGAGACTTAGGTAAGCCCGGCGGTGTTTGCGGGTGCTTTGGGTTGAAGTCCTTCGACACGAGTTGGAGCATATCTTTAATTGTCTCCTGCCCAAAAGCACTGTGTGCTCAGAACTGAGTACGCCCGGAGCAGCGTACCTTGCTGAGGAGCAGCAGAAGATTCCATCTGCTGTCTTCACCTCGTGGGCCGTTACTTTGGCTTCTTCTCCGGATCTTTTACTGTCAGCCCGCCGGTAATTCCGTCGACTTGGTATCCGGTCTGGATCTTTCTAATTTTGGCGATTTCCGCAGGCGTGGCGGTCTTGGGATCGACATTGGCCAAAGCACAAGTGAACCCCCTCAGGGTGCATTCCGAGGTAGTGTGTTTGATTCCGCGCTGCTTCATCAGGTCACTCATGAACTTCACCACGTCGCCGTGCATGATGACCGCGTTATTTGGCACGAACGTTCCCACGCCGATCGCGTAGTCGATTGGCATCAGAGGCTCCACGCTTGAGCCAAAGGCGCCATCGTTCTTCTTGCCCAGGTCATGAGCTGCCAAATCCGCGCCTTTGCCGACCAGGTATTGGACGATTGCGATGTCGCCGAGGTTCGCGGCGGCCATGAGCGACGTGATGCCGTAACTGTCGGCGGCATTTACGTCCTCGCCCAGATCAATCAGCAGCTTCACTACTTCCAACCGCTCGGCGGGTGTCCTTTGTCTGTTGTAGCCGTTGATAAATCCGGTGCCACAGGCCGCCATCAGCGTGGTCTCTTTGTCGGAAGACATGATGTGAGGATTCGCGCCATGAGCCAGCAGGAGTTTGACCAGCTCGATGTCACCTGAAAATGCAGCGCGCATCAATGCCGTTGCGTAGACGATCCGCGGGGAACCTTCTCGCATATGGGCTCTGGGTGTGGAGTTAATCACAGCGTTGGGGTTTGCTCCGGCATCCAGAAGCTTCTTGATCAGAGGAAGCGGATCGGTTGTTACCATCCATGGAAAGTTCGGGGCTGTTTCCATGTTGCGGCGATCGACCGCCCAGAACAGCGGAGTGAACCGCTGCGCATCGGCTTGGTTCACATTTGCATGGCTGTCGATCAGGAGCGATGCAACATCGTAGCTTCCATTGAAAAGCGAAAGTCCCAAGGCGTCCTTGCCGTCGCCGCCGATTGCATTGATGTCCGCTCCTGCCTTTACGAGAAGGCGCGCGGACTCAATGTCGTCTTCACGCGCCGCAAACATGAGGGGCGTCAGCAAACCGCTGGCGAACTCCTCTATGCCCTGATTGGGTTTGGCGGCAACCGGCGTAGTTCCTTCGAAACCTCTTCCCGAGGCGGACGGCACAAAATTCGATTTGGCGTTCACGTCAGCGCCGTGGTCGATGAGCAACTTCGCAACGTCGGAATGACGCTCGGAAACCGCCCACATCAGCGCCGTAGTACCGCCCCATGTCTCTTTCGCGTTCACCCGCGCTCCGTGATCCACCAGCACTTTCATGGCCCCTATCTTGCCGGTGCGCGACGCCATCATAAGCGCCGTGTCAGCGGATTTGGTCAAGGGTGCGTTCGGATCGGCGCCGGCCGCGATTAGCCGTTCGATGAGGCCGGAATTCCCGTTGATGGTGGCCAGCAGCAACGGCGTCGCACCCGCTTTGTTGGCCGCCGACACATGCGCGCCGGCGCGTATCAGCAGGTCGGTCAATTCGAGGTCGTCCGCCTCCACGGCCCAATGCAGCGCTGTGGTACCGTCGATTTGAGGCGCATTCACGTCGGCGTTTTGTTGTAACAGTGCACGAACGGCCGGCTTATTTCGCTGCATCGCGGCGTCGGCTACTTCGCTGCGGACAGCGGCGGCGAGCATAGCCCCCAGCAGCAAAGCCGTGACATAGCAAGCAATTATGCGGCAGGCAGGGGTCATTTGCCTTGGTTCGTCCCCCAGACTCTAGTCAACCACTCGACCAGGCGTTCCAGTTCCTCGTCGGACAATTGAGCGCCTCTTTCTCTCATGTCCACGAGCGTGGCCCGCCACGCTTCTTCCGCATTCCTCACACCCTGCACGCGATCGAGTCCGTGGCAGCGCGTGCACGCCCGGTCCATTAGCCTCTTGGCCTCGGGATCGGAGAAAAATGTGGTGATCTCAGGCGGAATATAAGTTCTCGGAAAGGGCTTTGCATCGGGACCGAATTTGGCCGCAAGCCAGTCCAGCAGAATATTCCTATCTTTCTCTGAAAGGTCCGGCTCACCGGACTTGTGCTTATCCACGATGAGCTTCTGCCAGCCGGCTCTGTCCTGTGCGTAGAAAGCATAGTCATCGATCCCGTGGCAGGCTACGCAATTCTTGCGGATGACCTCCCACATTGCGCCGTCGGGCCGCTGCACCTTCGGCCGGGTGGGCCTTCCACCGACCTGCCCAGCCAGCGGCACCGTTAGAATCATCAGAACAGGAACCGGCAATTTCATAAAAACTACAGAGCGATCGGCTTCGTGCTGGAACCAAAACTCTCTGTTTCAATCCCAAACTTATGAAGGATGCTGAGCAGCATGTTCGAAGTCCGCTCGGTGTTATCCGGATATACGATGTGGCGGTTCCCTTTGAAATTGCCATCAAGCCCGCCTAGTAGAATGATGGGCACTTTCACGTGGGCGTGGCGATGCGAATTGCCCATGTTGCTTCCCTTGTAGATCAGTATGTGGTCGAGAAGGCTGCCATCTCCATCGGGTATCTTGTTGAGTTTGTCGGCGAAGTACGCTAGGTTTTGAACGTGATACCGGTTCATCTTCGCGTAACTGGCTACATTCTCCGGTTTATCCCCGTGATGTGAGCTCCCGTGCCAAGGACCGTTGAAACCGGATTCGGGGAAGGTCGCGCCCGAGAGGTCCTTGCCCAACATATAAGTGGCGGAGCGAGTGAGATCTCCTTGGAATGCCAGTGCCAGAAGGTCATACATCAGCCGGTAATGGACGTGCCTATTCTCGGGTAAGCCGAAAGGAATTTCTTCGGACGGCTCTTTCACAGTGTTTTCGGTCGCAATGTTGATGTGGCGTTCAATTTCGCGGATGTTCTCGAGGTAAGTGTCGAGGCGGCTCCGGTCACCCGCGCCGAGAGGCTTCTTGAAGAAAGCGATTTCCTGCATGACTGAATCGAGAATGCTGGCGCTCTGTTTTCTTCCCAGACGCCGCTCTTCCGGACTCGCGCCGTCGCCGAACAGACGCTCGAATGCCACCCGCGGATTCACTTCGGTTGGAAGAGGTTGTGTGGGCGAGCTCCAGGAGATGCAATTCGTATAGGCACAGCTATAACCCCAGTTGCAATTCCCGAAATTGCCTACTTCCTCGACGCCCAGCTGAATCGATTCAAGGATAGTATCCCGGCCGTACTTCTTTGCGATCAGCTGATCGATCGTCACACCCAGGTAAGGGCTCACGGCGTTTCTACGCGGCCTGGCGGCGGACAATAGGACCGCTCCGCGCGCATGATCGCCACCCGGTTCGTCCGTTGTAGCCATGGCCTCGGGCATGTCCATTCCGGATATCAAAGTCACGCGATTCCTGAACGGCTCCAGGGGTTTGGTGATAAATGAGAAGTCGAAGTTGGCGCCTTCCTGGAGCGGGCTCCAGTATCCCGGCGCTGCGCCATGCGGATGCCAAATTCCCAAGAACCGCCTCACCGGAGCGGCCGCTGTCTTTTCCAATGGCGTTTGTGCGGGCACCATCGAATCGAGCAGGGGTAAGCCCAGCGTGATGCCGGCGCCCCGCAGAAACGTACGGCGAGGGACGAACTTCTTTGAGATAAACATAATCAGTTGCCTGCTCTCTCTTCCACTTCTTTGGTTCTCATCTGAAACGGGGCACTCTTGACAATGCCCATCAGGATCGACAGGAACCTGTCGTTATCTTTGTCGGCTTCCCGTACGATGGAGCGGATCACGGGCATATCTTCATACTCTGCCCCGCGCCCCAGGCTGAAGGTCATCAACTTCTCCGTGATCATCCGGACGAACTGAGGCGAATACCGCAAAAGTGCCTGCCTTAGCTCCACGGGCCCATTTACTTTGGTGCCGTCCCAGAGCACCGCCGACGTATCCAACGCAACTCCGCCATCTCCGCCTTGTTTGGTTCGCCACGTGGCATCTGCGTCGAAGTTTTCCAGCGCAAATCCGATGGGGTCCATGAGCTTGTGGCAACTGGCACAAGGCTCAGCCTTCCGATGCATCGTCATCTGCTCGCGCAGAGTCATGATCTTGTGGTCGCCATTGCTGCCCTCCAGGGGAGGAACATTGGCAGGTGGTTCCGGAGGGGGGGTACCGAGAATATTCTCGAGCACCCAGACCCCGCGCTTTACGGGCGACGTCCGGAAGTTCTGCACCCACGTGAGTGCAAGAACGCTTCCTTGGCCCAGCAATCCGCGGCGATACGCCAGATCCGGGCCCAGATTCACGCGGCGAAATTGCGAACCGTAGATATTGGGAATACCGTAATGCTTCGCCAGCCGCTCATTCAGAAAAGTGTAGTCAGCGGTTAACAGGTCAACGACGTTGCGGTTTTCTTTGATGATGCTGTCGAAAAGCAATTCCGTCTCGCGCCGAAAGCTCTTGCGCAGCTCGTCGTCCCAATTCGGGTAGAACACGCCGTCGGGCGAGGTCGCCGCCAAATTCCGCAAATACAGCAGTTGATCCCCGAAGTTCTCCACCAGACCATCCGCCTTCGGGTCGGCCAGCATGCGCCGCACCTGCCGCTCAAGTATGGGGGAAGTGTGGAGCTTATTTTGACTCGCAACGGCGATCAGTTCGTCATCCGGAATGCTGCTCCAGATCAGGAAGGATAAGCGGGAGGCCAGTTCGAGATCGGTAATCCGGTAGGGCTGACCGGGAGCAATGTTTTCGGGCTCCCGCTCGGCTCGCACCAGAAACTGCGGGCTGGTCAGAATTCGCCGTAGAGCGAGTTCGATTCCATCCTGGAAGGTTCCGCCGCGACGCCCTTCCAGGTAAAAGCCCTGCACCCACTCCTGGTCCGCCGGAGTAACGGGACGCCGGTAAGCGCGCCTCATCAGCGTCGTCAAGATATCCTTTGCGCACGGACCTTCCTGATCGGCACTGGAAGGACGACAAGTATAAACCCTGCGAATGCTGCGCGAGTCTTCGGGACGCGTAGGATTGAACGGTCCCTGTATTCTAAGGAGCCCGATGGCCGGATAGTATTGCAGCTGTGGGATGGGATTATCTTCTAGAGACTTTCTCTCGAATTGCCGGATCAGATCGAGACTGGGGCGGTAGTTGGTGGCGAGGAAGGTGACTCCAACCATGTGGGAACCGGCCTTCACCGGGACGGTAACGTCGATGGAACCGTCGTGATCCGCGGCATTTGCCGCAGTCAATCCGACGCCAGTGTAGTCACGTAGCTCGACCGTTTCGTTGTCAATGAGAAATTCCAGCCGCTCGCCGGGGATGAATTTGCCCAGCCCGAAATTCTGGACCGAGAACTTATATTCGCCATCCGCGGGGAAGCTGTGACGGACCGCCATCCCGCCGCGCGTGCCAAAAGGCAAGCCCTCGATGTGCTGGTTCTGGGAAGTATCTGCGGGGGCGATATAGGCAGCCTCTGTGGGCGATTTCCAGAAGCCAACCGCTGTACGAGCGATACGCGTAGCGGCAGTTGCATAGGCTTCCAGCAGAGTCGGCGAAATAGTGAGCGAACCCGCAATATTGTCAAACCCGCGCGCGGCGTCGTCGGCCGGCAGAAGCGCCGTAACGTCGATCTGGAGATCCAGCAGGTCGCGGATGGCATTCGCGTATTCGGTCCGGTTGAGGCGATGAAGCACGACAGAACCGGGGTTCGGGTGAGCCGCGGCCTTCTGGTCGATTTGTGCTTCCAGCCAGTCCCTGAGTTCTTCGTACTTAGCGAGCGGAGGGCGCGGCATACCAGGAGGAGGCATCATACCGGCGCGTAGCTTGCGAATGACCCTCTCCCACACTTCCGGGTGATCGCCGGCGGCGTTGATATCTTCCCCTTGAAGCGAGAAGTTATCTGCTTTTGCTTTGTCGTTGTGGCAGGTTACGCAGTACTGATCGAGCAGGGCGCGTTCCGCCGCTGGGGAGGGCGCAGCTTCCAAAGGCCTGCAGCCGATGGCGCAGGCAATAGCCACGGCAACCCAGCTCAGAGTTCGGTACATGGATGCTCCGGCCCGTCAGTTCCTGCGGATGATCTTATCAACTTTGCTGGCGAATTGCGCCGGAAGCGTCCCTGACGAGGGGATGATCCTCGAAGTGCTCGTGCAGATTGGTGTGCTCTTGGCGCTGTCTCTCATTGCGGACAGCGGCAGACTTCGCCTGCGCGGCACTAAGGTTCGCCTGCCTCGTGGCCTCTGAACTGATCGCGCACAGCGATATTAGCTGCTCCAGATCCTGCTTCTGGCAGCTGGGGCATTTCAGCGCAGGAGACGAATGCAGCACCAGATACTCGAACTGGTGTCCGCATTGCCGGCATTTGTATTCAAAGACTGGCATGAGCGAAGTTTATAAAACATGCCGCGAAGACACCAAGATAGCGCAGCTGCCCGCCTGGTACGCTACCGTCGTTTTGCTGAAGCCCTGGCCGTGGCGCCGGCCTTACGCTGTCAGACGAGGGTCTTCAGATTTAGCCATCGTGCGATCTTATCCATCACAACCAGATCGTCGATCACAACCAGATCGTCGATCAAGCCTCCACGTCGCTGTTCATAGTACTCTCAGTTGGATGACACGCTTGATCCAAGCGTTACTGTTTTATGCAGTGTTGTGCTCGGGGCAATCCAAAACTTCGTCCGATATATACAAGCCAACTCCCGCCGAGTGGCCCACATACAACCGCGATCTCCCCGGAACACGCTACTCCCCCCTGGCCCAGATCAATGCGAGTAATGTCTCGCAATTGAAACTTGCGTGGTCCTACCGACCGGGCGAGAGGGGCGGACGGGCATCGGCAGAGGTCACGCCCGTGGTCATTCACGGGCGGATGTATCTCACCGCCGCGAACCACGTGCTGGCCCTGGAACCAGCTACTGGCAAAGAAATCTGGACTTATGAATTGTCGTCCGGCGTTGCCTCGCAGCGCGGCGTCGCGTATTGGCCCGGCGATCGCTACAACCCGCCGAGAATCATTTTCACGGCTGGACGCCGGCTGATCGGGCTGAACGCAAACACCGGCAAACTCGATCCAGGCTTCGGCAAAGAAGGCGAAGTGGACATGGGAGTAGGCTACAACGGCGTCCCCACTATCTTCAAGAATGCCGTCATGGTCGGCGCCGCAACAGGCGAGTATATTCCGCTCGGCGTGCCTGGCGACTCGCGCGCTTATGACGCGCGCACTGGCGCGAAACTCTGGGAATTCCACTCGGTTCCCCGGCCGGGGGAGTTGGGCCACAACACCTGGGAAGGTAATAGCTGGAAGGACCGCTCAGGCACGAATATGTGGGGATTTCAGATGACCGTCGATGAAGAGCGCGGGTTGGCGTACATGACCTTCGGCGCGCCAACCTCCACTTACTACGGCGCAGATCGCAAGGGTGACAATCTATTCGGCAACGCTCTGGTCGCCATCGATACCGCGACTGGAAAATACAAGTGGCACTTCCAGGCGGTGCACCACGATGTCTGGGATTTCGACTTACCACCAGCTCCCACGCTGATCGATATTGTTCGCGCCGGCCAAAAAATCCCTGCGCTGGCGTTGACGGGCAAGATTGGCTTGATGTTTATTCTGAACCGTGAAACAGGGAAGCCAGTGTTCGGCGTAGAAGAGCGTCCCGTACGCCAGACCGATGTTCCCGGCGAACGGCTTGCTGCTACGCAACCGTTCCCGCTGAAGCCGCCTCCTCTGGCTCGAGTGAGCTTTTCCGACCAGGACATCGTGACGGAAGCGGATACTACACCGGAACATGCCCAGGCGTGCCGCGAATTGTTTGAGCGAAGCGGTGGCCTCTACAACGTGGGCCCGTACACACCCTGGCTCTATCACGCCGAGGGAGCGCCGCCGCGTAGCTCGATTGTTTTTCCGGGAGCGACGGGCGGCACAAACTGGGGCGGCACGGCAGCCGATCCCAGCACCGGTATCGTTTACGCGTTCGTGCAGAATAACGGTTCGATCGGCTGGATGGCTAAGCCGCCGCCAGGCTTCCTGGATCCGCTGCTTCACGAACCTTACACGAATCCTTTCGAACGAGGCAGCGAGGCGGGTCCGGGCCCATACCAGCGATTCGACGTCCGAGCGACCGGTCCTGACGGACAGCCAGTCATGGGCGGACGCTGGCCTTGCCAGAAGCCGCCGTGGGGACAACTGGTCGCCGTGAACGCAAATACCGGAGATTTCGCATGGCGCGTAACAGCCGGGATGACCGATGAGTTGCCCGAGGGCAAGAAAAATACAGGGCGGATGGGCTTTGCTGGCCCGATCGTTACGGCCGGCGGCCTCGTGTTTCTCGGCGCGACCAATGACAACCGCTTCCGCGCATTCGACAGCCGCACTGGCCGCGAGCTCTGGTCCGTCCAACTCGAGTATGAGGCGAATGCCATACCCATGACCTACGAGGCAGAGAACGGTAAGCAGTACGTGGCGATCATGTCCGCCGGAGAACCGTCACCTGGAGCCAGCCGGAATGGGCAGGCCCTCCTAGTATACGCACTACCTTAAGAACCTGTGAAACAGTCCTTCGCATCAATTTGCTTTGTCCCGCTTTTGGCTTGCGCCGCGGACCGCCCGTTGGATACCTGGCGTCAGTATTTGGGCGGAGCCGATTCGTCGCAGTATTCCTCGCTCAAGCAAATCAATAAGACCAACGTCAAGCAGCTTGAAGTCGCCTGGACTTACCCGGCCGGCCAGGGCACCCTCTTGTTCGATCCAATCGTAGTGGACGGCGTAATGTATGTGCTGGTGAACCGCAACTCCATCGTGGCGCTGGACGCAGCCACAGGCAAGGAGATCTGGTCGCATCCCAACACCGGCGCGGTGGGCCAGCGGGGCCTCAACTACGGGGAGAGTAAGGACGGTTCTGACCGGCGCCTGTTCTATATAAACGACGGCTTCCTGACGGCGATCGATGCGCGCACCGGCAAGACCATTCAGAGCTTCGGTGACAATGGGCGGACGGATCTGCGTGTGGGGCTTGATCGCGATGTGAACCGCCCGTTGCAGACCAGCAATCCGGGGCGCGTTTTCGAAAACCTGATCATCACGCCCTTGCCCGCCAGCACTGCCAGCTATGATTCAGCGCCGGCCGATATTCACGCCTATAGCACCATCACCGGCAAATTGGTTTGGACCTTCCACGTAATTCCGCGCCCTGGAGAATTTGGTTACGATACCTGGCCTCCCGAAGCCTGGAAGACTGCCGGCGGCGTGCATAACTGGAGCGAGCTAACGATCGATGAGAAACGCGGCATCGCATATTTTCCTCTGGGGACAGCGCGCTACGATTTCTACGGCGGCAACCGTAAAGGCAACAACCTGTTTGCCAATTCGCTGCTGGCGCTGGATGCGCGCACCGGCAAGCGCTTGTGGCACTTCCAGATGATCCATCACGATCTGTGGGACTACGATCTCCCGGTAGCGCCGAAACTGCTCACTGTAAAACATAACGGCCGCAACGTGGATGTGGTCGCGCAAGCCACCAAGTTTGGTTATATATATGTCTTCAACCGCGTGACGGGCGAGCCCCTGTGGCCGATTGAGGAGCGTCCCGTGCCTCAGTCCGACGTGCCGGGTGAATTCAGCTCGCCTACACAGCCTTTTCCGGCCAAACCACCTCCCTTCGCCCGGCTCAGCTTCAGCGAAAAAGATATCAATCCGTTCGCAACCGAAGCTGAGCAGGCCAAGATCCACGAGCTACTCAAGAATTCGCGCAACGAAGGCTTATACACACCGCCGAGCTTCCGAGGAACGGTCTCGCTTCCGGGCCATAACGGCGGCGCGAATTGGGGCAGCGTCGCGGTGAATCCCGAAAAAGGATTTTTGTACGTCATCACCAAAGAACACCCTACGCTCGACAAACTGGAGTTGCCAGCGCCAGCGAAGGCCGGCGAGAACAGTCCCTCGCCGTCTGATCCAGAGAGCTTCATTCGATACAACTCGCCTTTGAATTTCATGACTGTGAGCACGGGCCTCGCATCCATAGGCCCGCCGTGGTCAACCCTGACGGCCTACGATCTGAACAGTGGCGCCATTCGGTGGCAGATCCCCAACGGAGGTGTTTTCGATCTCGAAAAAGAAGGCCACTCGAACACCGGAGCTCGCGATCCGCGCGGGGGCCCCGTTGTCACAGCGGGAGGATTAATCTTCGCCGCGACGGCTTCGGATCACAAAATACGTGCCTACGACGAAGATACGGGCGCAGTGGCGTGGGTAAAAGAGCTGCCAGTAGGATCCGATGGCGTGCCTGCTGTTTATCAAGTCGGAGGACGCGAGTACATCGCATTCTGCGTCGCGGCCGGCAATGGTCTGAACTTTAACTTTGGACTCCGCCGGCCCGATCCGAACGCTCCGACCCCCAACACTTATGTGGTCTTTGCGCTGCCGTCGAAATAAGATGCGCCTGAACAACTGATATGTTAGATTCAAGAAAGTATTTGGAGTATGAAATTTCTTGCTGCAATCGTTGCTTTTATGGT
>Ga0210401_10000825_pt1 | contig 37423 bp, 34 predicted proteins | sample IncBWH32MmetaG_FD_150866 | JGI IMG/M metagenome (GOLD analysis project Ga0210401, IMG submission 150866) | Forest soil microbial communities from Barre Woods Harvard Forest LTER site, Petersham, Massachusetts, United States - Inc-BW-H-32-M | ecosystem: Environmental > Terrestrial > Soil >... | reverse complement strand
AAACTGTTCGTTATTGAGATATTGGAGGCTCGACCAGGCTTGGCCGGCCGAAGGCTGGTAGACGAAAGCAAGAAGAGTCCCCGTGAGAATTTGTAGAACAAAACACAATAGCGTGCCGCTGCCAAAGACGTAAAACCAGCTATTTGTGCTCGGCGGGACTTTATGGCCGCCTGTCGATTCGAACAATTTCGCGATATGCAGGCGGTCTTCGAGCCAGAGGGCGATGGATTTCAGCATGGCTAAGTCCTTACACGTCGTCTTTTTTCAAGGGTTCGGCAAGAGTCGGAAGGTGTCCGCCCAACACTTTCAGCTCTCCGCTCTCTACTTTGTGCTCATATTCGAACAATCCACGAGGCGGTGGACCCGACGCATGCGATCCGTCCTCATAGAACGCTCCCCCGTGGCATGGACACATGAACAGCCGCGACTCCTGAAACCAGCGAACCGGGCAGCCGAGGTGAGTACAATTGATCGCGAAAACCTGGAACGACTGTGAATCGATCCGGCGTACCCAGCATGGAACCTCCGCGGTATCTCCGTCCCACGGCTTGCTGATCGGGTTACGATAGGTCGCGAGGCGCGTCTCTCCCTCGGGAAATTTAGCCAGAGGACCTACTGAAATCCAACTATTCTTTGAGGTTCGCGTAAAAGCCGACAAAGCGTATCCGAGCAAAGGCACGCCAACAAGTACGGCAGCAACGGCATTCAATCCAGCTCCGATCTTGAGCAGAAGATTGCGGCGAGACACGGACGGCGCAGGCACCTCTTTAGTCAGCGTGGCTTTCTTACAGCCACAATCTGAGTTCGTTTCGCTCATGGCAGTTTTGCTCCTCTCTGTGTCAGGTTTATTGGCGTCATACGGTGCCTCGAAAGCCAGGCGACTACGTCGGAGACGTCTTGAGGCGTCATGGTTTTCGAATGTTTTCGCCAGTCTGGCATGCCCCGGTCGCTGCGTCCGGCGATCACTGTCGTCCGCAGGGACTGGTCGCTGACGAGAGCAAGAAAAGCCACATCGATAATCGATCCGGCCTTGCCGCCCACTCCGTCTTCCCCGTGGCAGCTTGCACAATTGTTGTGGAACACCGCTTCACCGGCTTTCGGATCGCCGAGGTCCGCGCTGTAGGAAGGGAGAGCCACGGTGACAAGGTCTTGCGGCCGTGACCATTGCGCGTCCATCTGATTCGCCAATATCGCGATTTGCTGTTCCGTCAGGCCCCCGCCGGCGTTCTTCGCGAAGGCCGGCATCGCGGTTTTGGGCACACCGTTTGCGATGACATCTCTGAGCTTATCTTTGCCGATGACCGCCAGAAAAACAGGATCATTCAACGGGCGGGCTGCGCCAAGGCGGCCGTCGCGACCGTGACAACCCGCGCAATTGCTTCCGTAAAGCGCAGTGAAGTCCGTAACCTGATCCGGGAAGACAAACTGCTCTACCTTGTGGCCGCAGCCAAGCAGCAGGATAGCGGGCGCGACCAATAGACAACGTTTCATAGCCCCGATTTCTCCTCCGGTCCGCGCTGCGCTTCGATCTCCAATCTCTCTGCCAGAGGCAAATTTTGCATGGTTGCGATCTTAGTGGTACGCGCGATTACCTGAGAAGCAGCCAGACCAAACGCGATTTGCGAGCCTACGAACCATCCCCAGTCGATTCGCGCGTTCAGCGCAGGATTGATGTAGCCGAGCGTCGAAGCCACGAGCCCAGACCACAGCAGAGGTGTGAGGAGCCCGCTTCGCCAGCTAGCGCCACGCGGAAACATCGGCAGCGAGACCGCGTAAAGCATTCCGACAAAAATCGAGATCGTTCCGTGGATGAACGTTCCCGCGATCAACCCAGCCTCGCTAAAGTTGCGCAGTTGCTCGACCGGTGCTGCGGCCAACGAGCTTACAATCCCAGCCGCTAGCAAGTTGATGGGATACCAGATACTGCCTTGCGAGAGGAGGCCGAAGAGCATTGCGATAGCCGCCATCGCGACGGCGCCCGCAAGTCCTCCCAAGACACCTGTCGAGTAGGGATGCACTTCGACAGGGATTTGGACGCGGTGGATACTCTGGCCGTGGGCCAGGTGGTCTACAGCTAACGAGCTTCTCGATACCTGAACAACCGGACCGACGAGCACGCTCTCTTCCTTCTGCTCCGGCAAGACATCGAACCACCAGCCAACGCTGGCGCGCAGCAGGACTATGGCTCCAACGACGCTCACGATCGCATGGGTTACTAGGCCGGTAAAAATCAATGCGATGCTGAGCGCTACCATGAACGGCCAAGCCGTCGGCGCGGGGACGAGGATAGAAGTTGGAATTCTTTCGTTCATTGAGCTTTCACCAATAACGTTAGCGTCCGATCACGTAGACCACGGTGAACACCGCCACCCACACCGCGTCCACAAAGTGCCAATACCAGGACAACAACTCGAATCGCCGGGCTTGTCCCTGCATGCTTCCGCGGAGTCCAAGGACTAGTGCGAGCAGCAGTAAACTCAAGCCAATGGCGACGTGACTGGCATGCAAACCAACCAGCGAGTAGAATGTGGTGCCAAACAGATTAGTCGTGATGGTCAGATGGAAATCTTGAATCAAGTGGCGCCACTCGACAGCAGTGTTCCGCAGGAATTCAAAGCCCAATAGAATCGTCGCGCCGGTCCAAAGTTTGAATTGCTGGATCCGGTTGGCTTTCAGGGCACGTTCCGCGATCGCAACTGTTACACTGCTCGACAGCAAACAGATCGTCGCCCAAATCGGCAGCTCCAAAACCTGGCTGGGCGTCGGGCCTGTGAGACTCTTGCCGATGTAAAACACATAAGCGACAACGAAAATCGTGAAGAGCGCAAACTCGGTCGTGAACAAACACAACACGGCGACTCGGCCACGATCCGGCAATGTCCACCCGGGCTGTTCGACCATACCAGCTTGTTCGAGTGCGACCGTTTTTCCTATTGCAGCCATTTTTTCACCGGCGATGGACGGTGTCATTCGTACCTCCAATCCGGATCCTCCGGATGCTTCAGATCCCACAACGGACGGCTGCTGCGTACCTCGGGTAAAACAGCGAAGTTGTATTCCGGTGGTGGCGACGTCGTTGCCCATTCGAGGGTCCACGCGTCCCAAGGATCGTTTCCGGCCGGCGCTCCCTTCCGCAGCGAGCGAATGATGTTCCATACCAGGCAGGCGACACCCGCTGCCTGGAAGATCACGCCGATCGACGCAACCAGATTTAGGCTTTCCCAACCCCGGCCCGGGGCGTAGGTATAAATGCGTCGCGGCATGCCAAGGATTCCGGCAAAATGCAATGTGTCGAAAGTCAAATGGAACCCTATTACCAGCAGCCAGAAGTGCCACTTTCCAAGCGTCTCGCTCAGCATCTTTCCTGTGGCCTTTGGGAACCAGTAATAGATGGCGCCGAACAAGGTGAAGAGTAGTCCACCTAAGAGCACGTAATGAAAGTGCGCAACAACGAAGTAGGAGTCGGTAACCTGCCAGTCAAACGGCGCGACTGCCAGCATGATGCCAGTCAGACCGGCAATCAGAAACTGGAACAGGAAGCCAATGCAAAACAGCATGGCCGTATCGAACCGGATCTTTCCTCCGTACATCGTTCCGAGCCAATTGAAGATCTTGATTCCCGTCGGTATGCCGACCACCATCGATGCGACAGCGAAGTAGATGTTGGACGACGCCGACATTCCAACTGTGAACATGTGATGCGCCCATACACCAGACGACACCATTCCGATTGCGACAGTCGCTCCTATCATTGCTGCCCGGCCGAACATGGGCTTGCGCGAGAACACGGGGATGATCTCGTTCGCGCACGCGAAGCCAGGCAGCATTAGAACGTAGACCTCGGGATGTCCAAACAGCCAGAAGAAGTGCTGCCATAGGACCGCCGATCCGCCGGCCTGTGTGTCGAAAAAGTGTGCGCCAAGATAACGGTCCAGAAGCAGCATCATCTGCCCCGCGGTCAAAGGCGGCAGAATGAAGAGCACCATTGACGAGACCACCAGCATCAGCCAAACGAAAAGTGGCATGCGAGCTAACGTCATTCCCTTGCAGCGCATACTGATGATGGTGGCGATCACGTTAATCGCGCTCGCTGTGGTTCCGATGCCGGTCAGAATGATGCTGAGGATCCAATAGTCGGTGCTGGTGCCGCGCGAGAATGCGCGCTCGGTCAGTGGTGCGTAGGCGAACCAGCCCACATCGGGCGCGGTCCCATGCCCGGCCAGTCCTTCGCCGGCTACGTAGCTGAAGTAGAGCAGTATTCCACCGAAGAGAAATATCCAATAGCCAAAGGCATTCAGCCGCGGAAACGCCATATCCCGAGCGCCGATCATTAACGGCGTGAGGTAGTTCGCCAGCCCTGCAAAGAACGGCATGCCCACCAGAAAGACCATCGTGGTTCCATGCATAGTGAAAAACCGATTGAAAACATCGGGCGGCAGGACTGTTCCGTTGGGGAAAGCCAACTGCCAGCGGATGAATGCGGCTAGGACTCCAGCCACTGCAAAGAAAAACAGCGCAGTCGCAATGTACAGAATTCCCAGCCGCTTGTGGTCGACGGTTACGATCCACTCATGAAGCTTCGAAGGCAGCGGTAGCGCTTCCGTTTGGCCGACAGTTTCCGGAAAATAGGTTGTGGTTGCCATGTCTATTTCAATGACGAGAGGTAGATTACGATTTCGTCCAGTTCCCGAGAGTTCAATTGCATATTGGGCATCAGGTTTCCCCGCTTAATCGCCTGCGGATCCTTTACCCAGGAGCGCAGGTTCTCTGGCGTGTTGGGAATTACACCGGATCCCAAGGTCGACCGGCTCATCAGATGAGAAAGGTCCGGACCGAACGTACCCGTAGCGGGTGTGCCGCTCACGGCGTGGCAGTTTATGCAGGAGAGAGAGAGGAATGTTGCACGCGCGGATTCCATTCGTGGATCCAGAGCGGCATCGAGCTTCTGCGCAGCGGCCCACTTCTCAAAATCGGCAGGCGGCTCCACGATGACTCGCAGTAACATGTTCGCGTGCTGCGTTCCGCAGTATTCCGCGCAGTTTCCTAAAAAGATTCCTTCCTGCCGTGGATCGATCCACATGGTGTTGGTAATCCCCGGAATCACGTCCGTCTTGCCGGCAAGCTGCGGCACCCAAAAGCTGTGCGCGACGTCGGCTGATTCAAGCTTTAGAAGTGTGTGCGCCGGCTTGGCCACAGTGCTCAGCGGTACATGGAGCTCGTTTGCCGCGACAATCCCGAGGTCGGGATACCGGAACTCCCACCACCACTGGTGCCCGACGACGGTTACCTTGAGGGCGTTCGCGGGCATGCGCTTGTTCTGTACTTCCAAAACCGTGCGTGCCGTCGCCATACTCAGGACGAGGACGATCAAAACCGGAATCACGGTCCATGCGATTTCAATCCGGTTACTTCCGTACACCTGGGCTGGTTCGCGACTATCATCCAGCTTGCGCCGGCGGAACCGTACGATGGTGAACGCAAGCAGACCTCCCACCACCAAAAAGATCGCGGCACAGATCGCCAGCATGAGCATCGAAACGCTGTAGACGGAATCCGCCGGCGTAGCCTTGGGATCAAACACATTCGCGACAGGATGTACGCTCTGCCCGAAGGCAACGACACTGATTAGACACCAAAGAGCGGCAACTCGAGGGAAAGAATTCATAGCAAAGCGTTTTTGACCGCCTGCTTCAGAAGAGCTTTACAAGGATGCTTTTGTTGGGATGACGAACTAAAGCCGCGTTCCGCTCTGGTCCAGATTCCTGGACTGGCGTTCGGACCAGAAAGCCGAGAGCATCAGGCCGACGGCGATACCTAATGAGACTTCGAAAAACCGGTGAATCGCAACGAGCCACGCGCTGGTAGATCGCGGCACCAGCATTACAATGGCCAGTGTAATGCTCGCACAGCGGTAGGCACTTCTCTCAACCCGGAAACTGGCGCAAAGTATTCCAACCAGGAAAACGCCTAAATACCGAACGCCCAGACACTCCCGGGGAAGTAGGAAGCAGTCGCGGCGCCAACAGCGGCTCCGATCGCCGTTCCCGCGAAACGCTGTACCGAAACCGGCAATGCAGCGCCCAGGGTCGACTGCATGACAATCAGCGTCGAGATCGCTGCCCAGTAAGCTTCCGGCCAGCCGAATGATTGGGCCACCAGGTACGAAACGATTGCCGCAACCGCAGTTCGAGCGGCATTCAGCAGAGAGGAGGGGTCCTCCCTGGCGACGACAAACTTGCTGAGATGTACGAATTCCACGGCGGCGGATCGGACTATTGTATTAGGAACTTCGCCCGGGCGTTGTTGGTAACAGGCTGAGACTTTCCGGAAATAACTCCGAAGATCCACCGAAAGAGATTCGTGCGGACTTCATCACGGTTGATCTCGTTGAGCATTTCGTGCAGTTCGCCCGGGTAAGAATCGTGGGCGATATTATGGATACCCGCGGCGCGACAGCGTTCTATCTGGACCGAGACACCGGCGATCTGCTGGCCCACGCGATCATCACTTCCCGAGAATAAGTAGGATGGGCAAATCGTGGGAATCTGGCGAAGAAGTGCTGGATCAGCCAGTTGGGACGCGGCGGCGAAGAACGATTCGTTAGCAGCAGGTTGTAGCCCTCCGAAACACAAAAGGTCTTTCATGAACGCATCTACTGTTGCCGGGTCGCGGCTTAACCAGTCGCCGCGTGCGCGCCGGATCGAAAGCAGCGCTCACGATTTCTGCCGGAGTACGTCGACCGGATTGCGCCAGGCCTACGCGTCCGTCGAGCGCGTAGGAGCCGGACAAGGCCAGTCCGTCGATAAGGCTGCCACTGTTGATCACGAATTGCTGCTCGGCGAAAGAACCCATACTGGGCCCGAGAAGTACGAAAAGGCGCCTCGGGACGCTCCTCTTTGGCAATAGCTGTTAGCCGCGCGATACCTCGACGAGCAGGGCAAACCCTCCCGGTCCGAAATCTCCGAAGTTCTCGGGGGAGGTCGCGGTGCGTCCGTGACCGCGGTGGTCGTTACCATAGACCACCAGGCTGGTCTGCACCACATTGCTCGATAAAGCCGGCATATCGACCAATGTGCTCGCCCAATCCATGGGCGATCTGAACCACTCCGCGAACAGGTCCGCAGCTAGCCCAGCGTGTGCACGCGATGCGTAGTCCATCATTGCTCGTGAATTGGAGCTGGTAAGGTTAGTCGGTTGCACTACCATGCTCGTACGATAGGGAGCCGCGCCGACTGCAGTTTGTTGGGCTCGATACCTACGGGCGAATCAGTTCAAAACGGCCGATTCAAACACGAGCGCTCTTTAGCCGCTCCCTTCCCTTAGTGATGAAAATCCCGCCAGACTTTCTCGTACAACTCGGACAGGTAGGCACTCTGGTGCTTGGATCCTTGGGCATTTGGGTTGCCCTGATAAACCAACGCCGCCAGTTAAATGCTCAGATGTTCATCGAGGTCACGGGGCGGTTCCAGGAGCTTCTGCGCTTGTTTCCAACCGAAGCGTGGCTTGCGAATCGCATTCCCTCTCAGCCCCTGCCACCCACCAGCCAGGAATTGACCGACTGCACGTTGTACTGCCTCTCGCTGATATTAGAGGTCTATCAACTACACAGGGCGGGCTATATTACGAAGAATCTTTGGCGGCTTTGGGAACCAGAAATCAAGCACACCTTAACGGGCCCGGTTTTCAAAAGAGAATGGAAGCGATTAGCTGCCGAGTTTACGCACCATCCCGACTTCCTTCAGTACATAAACACGTTGATGGGCTATAAGCCGTACCAGTAAGCAGGCTTATTGAGGGACTTTGCGATCCTTCGGCTGCCGAATTCTTACCAGGCTCCATGGGCGCTGTTTAACATGGTCGGTCAATTGATCCAGATTCTCCGTTGCGATGCGTAGATTCTCTATAGTCTCGTGGATGTTGTCGTCGTTGGCGCGCACCACGGTCTGTAAACTGGCGATTAAGCTCTTCGCCTGCTCCATGGTGGATTGTAATTGCGCGAGGTCTTGCCGAATGGGGTCACGCAGTTGATCGATCGTTGAATTGACATTGGCAACCGTCGCGTCCGTATGATCCACTAGCGGACCAATCTTGGCTATTACGGAGTCCGCGTCCTGGCCGATCAGCAAAACACGGTCCGTTATCTGGTCGATCTTGGGTGACTGCTGAGCCACCAATGAATTGACTCGCTGCAGGATCTCCGCTACCTGCCTGCGATTGGTTGGTCCCGTTGCTTCGTTCAAGTTCGCTAGAAGCGTCTGGGCTTGGCCGCTGATTCCCTTCAGTTCACCTTGCACCTGCGCGATCAGGTCCTCCGCAGTATCCGCAATGCCCGCGAGCTTCCGAGCCATATCGTCGATGCTAACGGTTTCCTGCGAAGCGATCACCTGGCCTGCCTTCAGGCGCATAGCGTCCTGGGCACCGGTCGTAATCGAGAGCGCCGGGCTGCTCATCAGACTCACAGTACCAAGCTTCGCGACCGACTTCTCGTTCAGTGGCGTGCCGTCCTTCACCTCGAACAGGATTTCGATCTTGGTGGGATCCTGGTTCCAGGATCGGACCGCTGTGATCCTGCCAGCTTCGATCCCTCCGAAGAGAACTTCCGATCCAGGTGCCACACCGCCCGCGTAGCGCAAGTAGGTCTTGTACGGCGTCATGTGACGCCCCCACTGCTGGTTACCCACGTAATACACCGTCACACCCAGTAGGATCGAACAAACCAGTACGAATGTCCCAACCTTAGCCTCTGTATTCACATTGTGCTCCCTTCCAGGTACCGTCTGACATATTCGTCAATTCCTGCCGTGTCGGCGATTTTATCCGGGACGCGATCGAAAAACTGTCGGATTCGCGGATGGGTGCTGCTCTGGAGCTCCTCTTTAGTTCCTACTGCTATCAGAGATCCTTTGTACAGCATCGCCATCCGATCCGCGATTCGAAAGGCACTGGCCATCTCATGAGTCACCACAACGACGGTCATGTCGAACGCGCGCTTCAGGCCTAAGATCAGATCATCGAGTTCCGCCGCCACAATCGGGTCCAGGCCGGCCGACGGCTCGTCAAACACCAGAATTTGCGGGTCGAGCGAAATGGCTCGTGCCACTGCGGCGCGCTTCCTCATTCCCCCGGAAAGCGCCTGGGGACTGAGTTTTCCGGATTTCTGGAGTCCGACCACGGCGAGCTTCATCCAGGTCATCAAGCGGATGGTCGATTCAGCCAGTTGGGTGTGTTCTCGCAGGGGTAGTGCAACGTTGTCTTCTACTGACATTGAATTGAATAGCGCCGCATCCTGAAATGCGACTCCAATCGAACGCCGCACTTTTTTGAGCTCCCCAACGGTGCATTTAGCGAGATCTACACCGTTCACAACAACCTGGCCCGCTTGCGGTCGTTCCAAGCCGATGATTTGGCGCAACAGCGTACTCTTACCTGATCCGCTGCCTCCCAGCAATACCATCGTTTCTCCGTGCACGATGTCGAGATTGATTCCGTCCAGTACGCGCTGCCCGTTGTAATTAACCACGATGTCCCGGATGGAAATTACCGGCCCAGCGATTGTTGCTTCTGGCGCTGCGGCCATTTCTTCACTTTCCTCCCGTCAGATAGAAGATTGCTGTGAATCCTACGTCGGCGAGGATTACCAAGAACGTGGATTTCACCACTGCCGCTGTGGCCGACCGGCCAACCGCGTCTGGCCCTCCACGGACACGGAAGCCTTCCAGACACCCGACCTGCACGATGATGGTGGCGAAGGCCAGGCTCTTCACCAGGCCGATCATCACATCGCGCAATACGACGGAGTGCACAACGTCGCGGAGGTAAACGCTAAAAGCCATGTGCGTGCTGAGCTGCATAAAGACCCCACCGGCAAGAATTCCGCAGGCGTTGCTAATGATTGTCAGGCACGGCAGCATAATCAACGCAGCTAGGAATTTCGGCGCGAGCACGAATTCCACTGGGTCGATGGCCATCGTCCGCAAAGCGTCGATCTCTTCGGTGACGATCATGCTGCCGATTTCCGCGGAAAATGCCGACCCTGAACGCCCGCTCACTGCAATCGCAGTAAGCAGCGGTCCCAATTCCCGCGTGAAACCAATTGTGACCAGGTCAGTCACAAATTGCATCGCCCCGAATTGACGGAGTTCCGAAGCCCCTTGCATCGCCAGGATGAATCCCGCGCAAACCGCCATGATCGCCACCATTGGAACTGCATCGACGCCTATCGCGAGCATCTGCTGGACTGCTGATCGCCACCGGTTCCGATTCCCGACCAGCGGTAACGTTGGTCCTAAGACGCCGATGGCGTTCCCAAGCTGAATTACCAGGCCGCCCACATACCCGAGCTGGCGCAGGGTCGCACTACCGAGACGTTCAACAGCGGGCATACTCATTGTGGGCTAACGGGACTAGAATGATTCGAACGCGGCATTTCACTGTTCACCTCAGGGAAGAGATGCAGCAGGCCCGTCGCCTCTAACAAATACCGCGGCCGTTCCTGGAGCCCACTCAGATGGAATATCTTCGCTTGGGCTCGCGTGGCCTTAAGAACCTCAACCAACACCACGAGCCCTGACGTATCGACATACGTGACATCGCGAAAATCCACCGTTAGGAGTTGGCAGCTTGGGGCCTCCAGACGCCGCAGCAAGAGCAGCCGCAACCCGGGAGAGGAGTCTATGGTAATTCGGCCTGAGAGCCGGACTTGGCACTCGGTTCCGCGATCTTCGCAGACAGCCCGAATGTCACCATCCAGCGATACAGGTTTCTTTGCTCTTCGCCAAAGGAAAGCCACAAGTCTCCCACCTGACAGGAGCATGAAGGAATGGCTTTTGTTGGAAAGAAGTCTGAAATGGCGTCAAACAACAAGGTGACCTGTTGCGTCTTCTCCATTTAGGGACGACGGAGATTGCAATGACTTCACCGCTCTCAACTTTTGAAGACAGTATCCTGATCAAGCTCGCATTGGCTGGACAAGCCGAGTCTTTTGCCATCCTCATGGATCGACACTCCGCCGCAGTAAGACGGCGTATCGGCTCGATGGTGAGGAACGCGACCGATGTGGAGGATCTCCTTCAGGACGTCTTTTTGAAAGTCTGGCGTCATCTGTCCACATTCCGGTCACAATCCAGCTTTCGCACGTGGATGTTTAGTGTGGCCGTCAACGAGGTATTGCAGTCCTATCGCCGGGAGCACCGTTGGCGATGGTCTCAGACACAGCGTGATCTCGACGCCCTCACTTCGCCTTGCGAATCGCCGCATCAGTCGCTTACCCGCGCTGAGGCCACACACGCGGTACGCAGCGCCGTTGTTGGACTTCCTGCAAAGTATCGGCAGGTTCTGATCCTTCGTGACCTCGAGCAGCTCAGCATACAGGAAACAGCTCAGTGGCTCCAATCGAGCATTCCGGCAGTAAAGACCCGGCTTTTCCGGGCGCGGCACATGCTCTTGGCAGCGCTGCGTCGATCGAGACGTTAAGCGGCGGAGGCAACGATCCAACGGCAGAGAAGTGCTGCCCTGCGCCGAGCCCGACCACAAACGGGCCGTCCAGTTTCTCGCGCGATATGACTATTGGCTGCTAATTGGCGCCGTACTGGGCAGACAAGCGTGTTTGCCAATCCCCGCGAATCTGGTTCTTGTCACAGCCAGCGCACTGGGGCTCTGGTCCGCCACCTACGCAGCCCTCCGCTACATCTCAGCAGTCAATTAGGCCGCGTTGCCGCATGTCGCGCGGGCGGGGGCTCGCTGGGAACGTTTCGTGCGCGAGTTCAAACTCGCGCGGATCACGCTAGAACAGCTACGAGGAAGGCTGAACGCTGCCGAAGACATTCCGTGACCCCGCTCGTTAAGAGTTGAGTTTGGCTGTCCCAAGCTTTTCCGTACAGCTCGCTGTTCGGCCTCGATCCGCGCAGAGCATAGAACAGGATGTACACGTAGCAGATCACGGGGAGAACGAACGCGTGGTGAAGCCCAACGTGGTCGGCAATCGAGCCCTGCATCACTGGCAGGATTGCGCCGCCCACAATGGCCATATTAAGGACGCCAGATCCATTTCCGGTCAGAGGGCCGAGTTCGGCTACTCCCAAGCTGAAAATGGTGGGAAACATGATCGAGTTGAAGAACCCGACGGCCAAAATGCTCCACATGGCAGTATGCCCGCCGAGCAGCATGGAAGCAGTAACCAGTGTCGCTGCACAGATTGCGCATCCGGCGAGCAGATATCCGGCCTTGAACCGCCTTAGCATGGGCGCGCCGAGAAAGCGCCCGATCATTGCGCCACCCCAGTAGAACGAAACAAACCCCGCTGCGGTCTTTGGGGACAGACCCGCAATCTCAGGCAGACCGAAATAGTTCACCAGAAAGCTTCCAATTGATACTTCCGCGCCCACATAGCCGAAAATGCCAATCGCGCCGAGGAGGAGGTTGCGATGTTTCCAGATCGAATCAGTAATCTTCTCTCCGGGGCGGTACGCGGCAGCTTCGATTCTTGGCAGCTTGGAGGTTCCGATCAAAACCGCCAACAACAACAGTGCGACACCGATCACGGCGTAGGGTAACTTGACCGACGCTGCTTGTTGCACGCGGTACAAAAGCAGAGCTTGCGGAGTGAGCTGCCGTAACTGTTCCATAGCCAGCGGCGCCGCGCTTAGGATGAGTAGTCCGCCGAGTTTTGGAGCAATCGTAGTACCGAGCGAGTTGAACGCCTGAGTCAAGTCTAACCGGCTGGATGCCGTTTCAGGCTTTCCTAACAGATCCACATAAGGATTAGCCGCCACCTGAAGGCCGGTAATCCCGGCTGCAAGTATAATGAGGGCGGTCAAGAACAGAGGGTACGAAGCGGCGGACGCAGCCGGTAAGAACAGGAATGCCCCACCAGCCATCGTTACCAAGCCCACTACCATAGTTCTCTGATAACCGATCGTATTCACGATCCTCGACCACGGCACTGAGAACAAGAAATACGCTGAAAAGAATGCGAACTGGACCAGCATTACTCGCGCGTAACTAAGGTCAAAGATCGACTTGAGATGTGGAACCAGAATGTCGTTCAGGCAGGTCAGAAACCCCCACATGAAGAACAGGGTGGTGACGATGGCCAGAGGACGCGAATAATTTGGGGTTGCCGAAACAGGCGGGCTACTCTGTGCCGCCCCAGAACTAATGGAAATTTCTCGAGTTGCCATATTTCTAACCTCACATTCCGGCTAAAACCACGTTTCGGCCTGTACGCCGTACGTCAATCCGTTCGTCCTGTTCATAAATGGCACTCCGCCCACGAAGCCGCGGAACCCATCCGACCAGTTTGCGTAGGTCAGAAAAGCGCGCAGGACCGGCCGGCTGAAGAACTTTCTGCCTGCTCCGATTTGCGGCGCAATGGTAAACTTGCGCAGCCAGCCATCGTACTGACCGCGAAGGTGCGTGTGGTCGAATCCACCCTCGAACGCCAGGGAGAGATGCTTGGTGAAAAAGATTTCCGGTCTGGCGCCAAACGACACCCATTGGTTCCATCCGTGCTGCGGATTACCATCTTTGTTCTGCTGGTAGATGAAGATGGGCATGATGGCGAACCTTTCGCTAGGCTGAAAGAGCACCTGTTCCACGGCTAACAGCCTCGCCGAGCTACGAAGATACGGTGTTGGATCGTCGATTGACGTACTGAAGTTGCTGGCGGCCCCGGTTCCGTATTGGATTGAAAACGTGTGATAGCCACCGCGCCACTCGAGGCGTTGATGCCGCAGCCCGAAAGCGTATCCATCCGTTGTGGGAATTGTTGTGCCCGTTGGTGTCTTGCCACCTTTCGAGGTGGCGAAATCGAACCATCCGCCCCAGAGACCAAAAGGTCCCTTTAAGTCATATAAGCGCACGTCGATGTTGTTCTTTGCGAGGTACCCGTTTTCCGTGACAATGTCGGGCCGCGCCCCGGACAGGTATGCCAAAGCCATTTTACCGATTCGAACGCTGAAGTCCTCAACGCCCGCGCCGTAGCCGCTCATGTCGAGCGGGTAGAAATCGTCTATATCAATGTGCTGGCGGCGATAGTATCGTTCGCCCGCCCAGAACTTGGCGTCCGGCTGGCTCTCCAGAACATTGCCGGCCTCAATGAATGCTTCACGCAAGCGGAACTGATCGTTACCGGTGCCGCCAGCGAAATTTGCATAACTGGCAGAGTTTGTGGTGTTGGCTTCTACCATGAACTCGGTCTTCATCCAGGCCTTATCGGAATTGTGGTCTGGGTTCAGCCAGTTGTTGACAAAGATGAGCTCCGCATAGGTTTCCGCTTCGTTTCCCAGGCGGTATTTCGCATCGGCCCCAGGGGCTTCGAATGCGACTTGCTGGCCGCCCACGCTGTTTAGACCGTAGCCCGAGCGAAAATATCCGTGGAATTCAAAGGTATTCAACTGTTCCCGCAGCTTCGCGATCTTTTGATCTGCTTCGTTCAGGAAGTCGTAAGTCGGCTCCGAAGGCACCTGGCCCTGAAACTTCGCCCCTACCTGGTCTGACTCTCCGGCGACGGCGTTGTGAGCAGCCTGCTCGGCGGCCAGTTCCGCGGCCGAGACTGTTCCCTCTTTTGGTTTACCGCTTACCTCTTTCTGTTGTTCGGTTTGATTTTCTAGGGCGGCGATGCGTTGCTCCAGATTTCTTATCTTCGCTTGATATTCCTGCTTCAACTGTTCCAACTGCTGGCGGATTTCTTCCGCCTGCTGGGCGTAAATCTTCGGACTTCCCCACAGGAATAAGAGAACAAGAACGCGCCGTTTCGCCATCTCTCGCTCAGCAATTAAGAGGCACACTTGCGACTTCTTGTTGGCGGAGTTGGGCTAGCTAGATGTTCCGGACGGCGCGTACAGTACTACTATGGAGCGTGGACCGACTAGATACGTTCGCCCGGCAAACGGCGGCGCGTTTTGCCAGTCCACGATGTCGTGCGGTGAGTGAAGGTAAGTGTCGATCCACCGCCGCCAACCGGCGCCACTCTGGTCGCTTACCAGCGGCAGCTCAAACTCGAGCGGCTCCCAATAGGCGTTCAGGATCAGGTGAAGCAGTTGTTTTTCCTTCTTTAGCTCCAAGCTGAACGCGACGCTATGCGACCAGTTGCTCCAATCGGGTTGGTTGAGCTTTGCGCCATGCCAAGCCTTGTTCGACTCTCGAAGAAGTTGGTTCAGACTCTCGCGTTGATATTCGGGCTGGACGTCTCGCATTAGCCGCCGTTGAATGAGCAGCTTTACAAAGCGGTGCACGTCGGCATGCTTCGAGACTAGTGTCCAGTCGAACCAACTGGTTTCGTTGTCCTGGCAGTAGGCGTTGTTGTTGCCCCGTTGGGTACGGCGCACTTCGTCGCCCATTGCGATCATCGGCATACCCAGTGAGAGCATGGTGCAAGTCAACAGGTTCTTGATCTGCCGGTTCCGCAGGTTCTCCACCGCGGGATCATCGGTCGGCCCTTCCACGCCGCAGTTCCAGCTTCGGTTGTCATTCGCGCCGTCGCGGTTGCCTTCACCGTTCGCCTCGTTGTGCTTCACGTTATAAGAGACGAGGTCGTTGAGTGTGAATCCGTCGTGGCACGTTACAAAATTGACGCTCTCCTCGGCCTCTCGTTCTCTGTAGCCGTAAATTTCGGGGCTGCCGACCAGCCGGTCAGCGACGCGCGACACCGAGCCGTCATCGCCACGGAAGAAGCTGCGGACGTCGTCCCGAAACCGCCCGTTCCACTCCTTCCAACTATCCCCGACAAAGCTTCCCACCTGGTAGAGGCCGGCAGCATCCCATGCCTCGGCGATCATCTTTGTGCCGGCGAGCACTGGATCCGACTCGATGTCCCACAGCACTGGTGGGTTCGACATGGGCCGACCGGAGGAATCGCGCGCGAGGATCGAAGCGAGGTCGAAACGGAAACCATCTACATGCATCTCCTGGACCCAGTAGCGTAGGCTGTCCACGATCATGCGCCGAACGACAGGATGATTGGCGTTCAGTGTGTTTCCCGTGCCGCTGTAATTCGCATAACGGGAGCGGTCTTGTTCGAGGATGTAGTAGGTGCTGTTATCCAGTCCGCGGAAACTTAGTGTCGGCCCTCTGTGATCTCCTTCAGCCGTGTGATTGAACACAACATCGAGAATGACTTCGATGCCGGCGCGGTGCAGCGCTTTGACCATGTCGCGAAATTCGTCTATCGGCCCGAGTGGATCTTGCCGCGAGCTGTAACCGTGGTGCGGGGCAAAGAAGGAAACCGGCGCGTAACCCCAGTAATTGACTTGCCCCGCCGGGGCATCCTGAGCGTCGAATTGAAATACGGGAAGAAGTTCGACGGCGGTTATGCCGAGTTGCTGAAGGTAAGGAATCTTCTCCATTAGGCCGGCATACGTACCTCGGAGCTTGTCAGCAACGCCGGAGCTGGGATGTCGGGTGAAGCCTCGCACGTGCATTTCGTAAATAATGGTGCGCGAGGATGGCCGCTTTAGCGGTGCGTCACCTTCCCAATCATATGAGTGCGTGTCCACCACAACGCTCTTCATAGCCGCCGCCGTACTGTCAGCTTTTGCGGGAAGGGCGTCGCGACTATAGTTCTTTGGAACAATAACACTTCGACCATATGGATCGAGGAGCACTTTGGTGGAATCAAAACGCATCCCGTTCTCCGGGTCTATTCGACCGTGGACGCGATAACCGTAAATCTGGCCCAGCCGCACGCCTGGCACGAAGACGTGCCAATAGTGGTACGTCCGGTTCGCAGCAGGATCAATCGGAATCACCTGAGGCTGTGGATCGCACTCCCGATCAAAGAGCAATAGCTCCACGGCGGACGCTCCACGGGAGAAAACGCTGAAATTGACGCCGTCAGGAAAGATCGTTGCTCCTAATGGATAACTCTGGCCCGCAGTCTGAGCAGGGTTTGCCGGGGCTGACATCTTTTCGACGCCAGCTTGATTGAGGACGGCATTCATGGCTTCTACGGCCTACGCCCTGCCCAAAAGCTCCTTGGCAACCGCAGCCACCCGGTCAGGCTCAAAGCCGAATTTTCTTTGGAGTTCCTTGAGCGGTGCCGAGGCTCCGAACGTCTTCATGCCGATGATTCGGCCGGAATTGCCGACATAGCGCTCCCATCCGAAGGTCGAAGCCTGCTCCACGGCGATGCGTGCTGTCACTTTCGGCGGTAGCACGCTGTCTCGATACTCTTGCGTCTGATGCTCGAATATGTCCCACGACGGCATTGAGACTACGCGCGAGCGGATGCCTTCGACGGCCAATTTCTCGTGCGCGGCTACTGCGAGACTGACTTCACTGCCGGAGGCAATGAGAATCACCTCGGGATCTCCGCCAGAGGCGCTCGCTAGTACATAGGCGCCGTGCTCAACACCGGACGCAGGCGCGTACTTTCCGCGGTCCAGCGTAGGTAAGAGCTGACGCGACAGCGCCAGCACGGCAGGCTTGTGGCGCAATTGCATGACGTAGCGATAGGCTTCCACGACTTCATTGGCATCGGCGGGCCGGATCGTAACCAGCCCGGGAATGGCGCGCAATGACGCGAGCTGCTCGACCGGCTGGTGCGTTGGTCCGTCCTCTCCGTCGCCCATTGCTTCGTGCGTGAAAACGAAAACGCTCGGCAACTCCATAAGAGCCGCAAGGCGAATGGCGGGCCGTGCGTAATCGCTAAAGATAAAAAACGTCGCTCCGAACGCTCTGAGCTTCGACAACGAAAGCCCATTTACGATTGCAGCCATCGCATGCTCTCGGATACCGAAATGCAAGTTCTTCCCGCCAGGACTATCCGCCTGGAAATCTCCGGCGCCTTCGAAGGTTAACGTTGTCTTGTTGGAGGGGCCAAGATCGGCCGAACCACCAAGAAACCAGGGGATGTTCTGTGCGAGCACGTTCAGCACTTTTCCCGACGCTTCCCGTCCAGCGATACCCTTTGGATCAGCAGGAAAGACGGGGAGGTTGCGGTCCCAGCCGGCGGGAAGTTCGCGGCGCTGCATCAAGTCAATCTCGGCCGCGAGTTCGGAGTACTTGGTTCGATACGCCTCGTAGAGCTGTGTCCAGTCGGCTCGGGCCTTCCCGCCGCGCGCACCCACGCCGCCTGCAAAGTGCTCATAGACACCTTCGGGCACCAGGAACTTAGCGTCTTCAGGCCATCCGTAGCTGCGCTTACACAGGCGGATCTCGTCGTCACCTAAAGGCTCGCCATGAGCGGCGGCCGTGTCCTGCTTGTGCGGAGAACCATAGCCGATGTGACTGTCTAGAACAATAAAAGTGGGTCTGTTTTTCTCCTTCCGGAAGACACCGAGCGCGTGCTCGATTCGATCCACGTCGTTAGCATCGCCGACTCGCAGGACATTCCAGCCATAAGCGAGGAATCGGGCTGCGACGTCCTCCGTGAAGGTGATGCGCGTGTTCCCTTCGATAGTAATGTGGTTGTTGTCGTAAATCCAGCAAAGGTTATCGAGACCCAGATGAGCGGCCAGCGATGCAGCTTCCGAAGAAATGCCTTCCATCAGGCAACCGTCTCCGCAAACGGCATAAATGTTGTAGTCGAATATCTCGAAGCCTGGCCGGTTGTACCGGTTGGCAAGCCATTTCTGGGCGATTGCCATACCTACGCTCGTGGCTACACCTTGGCCGAGCGGGCCGGTGGTGGTTTCAACGCCTGACACCCAATGGTACTCGGGGTGCCCCGGAGCCTTGCTGTCGAGCTGTCGAAAGCGACGAACATCATCGAGAGTTACGGATGGTTGGCCCAAGCTCTCATATTCAGCGTTCACTGCCTGCGTTCCAGTCAGGTGGAGCACCGACCACAGCAGCATCGACGCGTGGCCATTCGAAAGCACGAACCGATCGCGATTGGGCCAGATCGGATCCTGCGGATCGAATCGCATCGCGCGGTTCCAGATCGTATAGACCAACGGAGCGAGCGCCATTGGCGTGCCCGGATGTCCGGAATTGGCCTGCTGCACCGCATCGATGGAAAGAGTGCGGATGGTATTAATGCATAGTTGATCGATTTCGGTTGCATTGACGGGTTGAGCTATTTGCATGACACTCATGTCGGATCTCCCTTACTATGTTTATTGGCTCAAGCCTTATTGCTAACGACCTGGGCTTCGAGCGACGCCACCTTGCCCAGCCGGCGAAGGTGCCGCTCGGCTTGGCTGAATTCGGCTGCCAGGAACGTATCGACGAGATCGCGGGCCACCGCCGGTCCCACGGTCCTGCCGCCCATACAGATGATGTTCATATGGTCGTCTTCGACACCTTGCTGGGCCGAGAAGTGATCGTGAATCAGTCCGGCGCGGACGCCCGGAATTTTATTCGCACAGACCGAGGCCCCAACGCCACTGCCGCAGACCGCGACGCCGCGTTCAACTTTCCCCGCAGCAACAGCGTGCGCGAGCGGGATCACGAAGTCCGGATAATCGTCGCCCGGATTCAAGCTGTGCGCTCCGACATCAACGACCTCATGCCCGGCTTCACGGAGATGGGCAACCAATTCTACTTTCAAATCAAATCCACCGTGATCAGTGGCGATTCCTACGCGCATGTTTATGCTCCTTTCTCGTATTCATCGGCCAACCGGCCCGCGGCTGCGTCGTCCGCGAGAACTATAGCTCGTTCGCGACGAACCCGACCGGCCGGTATGGACTCATCGCCATCGAGAAAGCGATTCAACATCTGGACCTTCTCGCTCCCGGTAACAACCCATAGGACCCGTCGAGAACGGTTGATTATGGGATACGTCAATGTCATCCGCCGCCTGCTCTGGTAGACGCCGGTCACTGCTACGTCTGCGTCTTCGACCTTAAGAACCGGATCGCCGGGGACCAGTGAAGCAGTGTGACCATCAGGGCCGAGGCCCAGGTGAACGAGGTCGAGCACCGGTGGCGAGCCAGCGATCTGCCGGAGACTCGCCGCGTATTGCGCGGCCGCCGCCTCGAGATCAGGCGACTCCACCGGCATTGCATGGATCTGCTCTGGTAGGAGCGGGGCATGATCGAGAAGGCTCTCGCGCAAGTGAGTGAGATTCCGGTCCGGATGTCCGGCAGGAGCGACGCGCTCGTCGACCTGCACCACGTGAACGGCCTGCCACGGCACGTCCTCAGCTCCGAGGGCGCGTAACATAACCCACGGTGTGTGGCCGCCGCTTACGGCCATAAGAAAACGACCTCGTGCGGCCACCGCTGCCCTTGCGTCGGCAGCAATGATTTCCGCAGCTCTTCGAGCCACCGAGTCGGCGTTACCAAGCACTTCAATGTTTATTGCTTGAGTCACGCAGCATGAACCTCCGTGCCAACTACTGGCGGCGTTTTCATCACCGGCGTTTTGATCACAGGATTGTTCCATCCATCCTCCGGAACGATTCTCTTGTCCACCTCCGGAGGTCCCCAGGTACCCGGATCATACTCATGCACTGGAGTGTTCCCTTTCAGCACTGGATCGACGATTCGCCACGCCTCTTCCACATAATCCTCGCGCGCAAATAGTGTGGCGTCGCCGGCCATTGCGTCTCGAAGCACCCGCTCGTAAGCATCCATTTCATTCGCGTGCTCGCCCTCCAGGGCAACCAGCTCCACCGGTTCGCCAGACATCTCCGCGTCGGGCGATTTGACCATCATGCTGTGCGCTATCGTCACGTCTGGGCTGATCCGGAAGCGAAAATGATTCGGTTTTACGCCATCCGTTGGAAGAATCCTGGGTGGTCGCCGAAGCCGGATCAGGAGTTCCGTGCATGTCACCGGCAAGCACTTGCCGGCCCGGATGTAAAAAGGAACGCCCTGCCAGCGCCAGGAGTTGATTTCGAACCGCAGAGCCGCAAAGGTCTCCACGTTCGAATCCGGCGCCACGCCCTTCTCCGATCTGTAGCCGCGAAATTGTCCGCGGACGATGTTGCTCTCACGGAGCGGGGCAATCGCTTTCAGGACCTTGACCTTCTCATCCCGGATCGACTCACTGTCCGTCCTAACAGGCGGCTCCATGGCCACGTTAGTCAGGATCTGAAGTAGATGGTTCTGTACTACGTCGCGGATCGCGCCAGTCTGATCGTAAAAAGCTCCGCGGCCTTGGATTCCGAAGTCTTCGGCCATGGTGATCTGAACATTCTCGACATGAGTGCGGTTCAGAAGGGGCTCCAGGAATGAATTCGCGAACCGCGCATAAAACATGCTGTTGACCGGCCGTTTTCCAAGATAGTGATCGATGCGAAAAATGGACTTCTCCTCGAATGTTCCGAGTAGAATCGCATTCAGCGCCCGTGCAGAAGCGAGGTCAGTTCCGAATGGCTTTTCGATAATCACCCGGGCGCCTTCGGCGGAGCCTGATTTACCAAGTTGTTCCACTACCAGCCCGAACAGTACGGGCGGGATGGCGAGATAGTGAGCCGGCCGCCCGCAGGAGCCCAGCTCTTTCCGGATGGCACGAAATGTCGAGGGATCGTTGTAGTCGCCGTCTACGTAGCGCAGCAAACCGAGTAGTTTGTCGAAGGCCGTGCGATCGACACCGCCGTGCTTCTCGAGACTGTCCTTCGCTCGCGCGCGTAACTGATCGATGTTCCAATCGGACTTGGCAACACCGATAACCGGCATATTGAGAGTGCCGCGCTTCACCATGGCCTGAAGCGACGGGAAGATTTTCTTATACGCCAGATCGCCTGTTGCTCCGAAAAAGACCAGGGCATCAGAATGGGTATCGCTCATAATGTCTCCTCTCAAGCCGCCTGCTTTCCGCCCGATTTTTCAAGATGTCCGCCAAACTGAAAACGCATCGCTGATAGCAGCTTGTCCTCATAATCCGCGTCACCGCGTGAACTGAAGCGCTGGTAGAGCGCCGCGGACAGAACCGGCACCGGCACAGCTTCATCAATGGCCGCTTTGATCGTCCAGCGGCCTTCACCCGAATCGGAGACCCGCCCGGCGAACTTCGAAAGCGCTGGATCCTCTACCAGCGCGGCCGCCGTCAAATCGAGCAACCAGGAGGCGACCACGCTGCCGCGACGCCATACCTCTGCTATATCGCGTAGGTTCAACTCGTACTGGTAATGCTCAGGATCGCGCAGCGGCGTGGTCTCGGCGTCGATCACAGCCTTCTGTTTGCCAATGTTGGCCTGGCGTAAGATCCCGAGTCCCTCGGCGTAGGCCGCCATCAAGCCGTACTCGATACCGTTGTGCACCATCTTGACGAAGTGGCCGGCGCCATTGGGACCGCAGTGAAGGTAGCCCTGCTCAGCGGTGCCTTCGACTTTTTCACGCCCCGGCGTACGGGGAGTGTCACCCATTCCCGGCGCCAGTTGCCCGAAGACTGGATCGAGTCGATTGACCACCTCGGCTTCGCCGCCGATCATCATGCAGTAACCTCGGTCCAGGCCCCAAACGCCACCGCTAGTGCCGACATCCACATAGTGAAGTTTCTTCGACGCAAGTTCCTTAGCCCGCCGGATGTCGTCGACGTAGTACGAATTGCCGCCGTCGATGAGAGTGTCGCCGGGCTCGAGGTAGGGCGCCAGGTCTGAGATGGTTTCGTCCACCACGGCCGCCGGGACCATCAACCAAATCGCGCGAGGTTTTTCTAGCTTCTTCACGAGATCCCTAAGATCAGCGGCTCCGACCGCTCTTTCCTCCACGAGCTCTTCCACTGCTTTCGGTGATCTATCGAAGACCACACATTGGTGGCCTCCCCTGAGAAGCCGCCGCACCATGTTGGCGCCCATTCTTCCAAGACCAACCATTCCAAGTTGCATAACGTGATTCCTTTCCTGAACTTTATTGCTCCGCCAGGCGGAGGCTTGCTCTCAGACTCTTCATCCCCGCGGTCACGCCCTCGGTATCGCCAAAAACGGTCGATCCCGCCACCAGAACGTTAGCTCCCGCCTCGACCGCCAGGCGCGCAGTTTCGGGATCAATGCCCCCGTCCACTTCCAGGTCACACCCCGGATTGAGCCGATCGATCATTTCGCGGACCCGCGTGATCTTTGGCAGAGTGGTGTGAAGAAATTGCTGATGTCCAAAGCCCGGGTCGACCGTCATCACCAACACCTGTTCGATGTCGGGCAGGATCTCTTCCAGTACGGCCGGCGGGGTCGCAGGGTTAATAGCGACTCCCACGTGTTTGCCGAGGTTCCTGATGGTCTGCACCGTGCGATGCAAGTTGAAGTTGCCTTCCCAGTGCACTAGAAACGAATCCGACCCGGCCTCGATGAACCCGTGGATGAAATAATCCGGATCCGAGATCATCAAGTGCGTCTCCAGTGGCAGCCTAGTCACTCGGCGCAGCGAAGCGACGATCGGCGCGCCCATCGAAATGTTGGGAACAAAATGACCATCCATTACATCGATGTGAATCCGGTCGGCTCCGGCCCGCTCCGCTTCGGCCACTTGGTCTCCGAGACGGGCAAAGTCTGCCGCTAGGATCGACGGCGCGATCTTTCCGGCATCTTTGTGTGTTTCCAGGCCTCCGCCGTTCTCGTCCTCAGCAACGTACCGTTTCAAAAGGACACTAGAGGGAAAAATTCCATCACGCGGCACGGGCCTGCTCCTCGAAGATCTGCACAAACTCGCGGTAGCGGCGGGCTACATCGTTTACCGCTTGTTCCCGCGTGATTTTCTTCGCTCGCCAGTTTACGAGCGCATCCCAAAAACTCGTCCGCCCCACCGCGAAGCCAATGAACCCAGGGACTCCGGATGCCATCGCCAGCCACTCGTGTACTTTTTGATCGTCTTCGCCGCGCCCCAGGATAATGCAGCCGACTTTGTCGCGGCCACCGCGACGCGCCACGCCGACCACTTTCTCGCAATCCTTTCGAGCGTCGAGTCCCTCGATCTTCCACACGTCCGGCTCAACTCCCGCGTCTTGCAATTCCTCGATCGCCTCAGCCATGAGCCGGGGACGAAGCTGGAGATCATACGTTTTCTTGTCTCCCTTCAACTGCTCGATTTGTGTCTTTTCGGCCGGCACCAGGAGTTCGAACATAAACATGCAGCTGCTCTTGCCGTGGAGGTATTCAGACAGCCGTCTCAATTTTGCGGCCTGTCGCCCGTTCAGGGCACGGTCACCCTCCGGGTTGTAGCGCACCAGCACTTTGCAGAAGGTCGGTTGGATAGCTTCAATATGTTTGGCGAACTCGTCGCCGTACTCAAAGTCAAACTCTTCCTGTCCGCTTTTTTCGGCTGGGCACGCGGTCGTGTAGCCTCGCATCCTCGCGTTCTGCAGGATAGCCGCGCCGAACTGTTCGTCGACCAGGATTCCGGCCTTCTGCTCTGGTACCCCAGCTTGGAGGGCAACCCTGAAGCCGTCGTAAATCACTTGCTTCGAGGCAGCAATTTGAGCTGTCTGGTGTATTGTCAGCGTGCCGGTCCAGCCGAACAACTTCGTCTGGAACGAGCCTCGATGATCGAAGGGCAGAATGTAAAGAGGTTTATCAAAGCCAACGGTTTTCATTTGGTCTCCTTGTACTTCCGGTAGCGGCGAATCAAGTTGTTAGTCGAAGTGTCGTGGCCGAGCGTGAGTTCTCTCTGACTCTCCAGCTCCGGGATCATGCGTTTTGCCAGAACCTTGCCTAACTCGACGCCCCATTGGTCGAACGAATCGATGCCCCAGATAATGCCCTGTGTGAAGACGCAATGCTCGTAAAGGGCCACAAGCTTGCCAAGTGTTTCTGGTGTGAGACGCTCGACAAGGATGGTGTTCGACGGGCGGTTGCCCTCGAAAACGCGGTGGGGGATGAGCTGATCCGGAGTGCCTTCAGCCTTGACTTGCTCGCGCGTTTTGCCGAAGGCCAGTGCCTCGGCTTGTGCGAAAACATTTGCCAGCAGCATGTCGTGATGCCGGCCGAGCGGATTCAGTGGCTGGCCGAACGCGATGAAGTCGCACGGGATGAGCCTGGTCCCCTGGTGAATCAGTTGATAGAAAGAGTGCTGGCCGTTGGTTCCCGGCTCGCCCCAGTAAATAGGTCCGGTCTGATAGCCAACTTTGGCGCCGCTCAGCGTGACGTGTTTGCCGTTGCTCTCCATGGTCAATTGCTGGAGATAAGCGGGAAATCGTTTTAAGTATTGTTCGTAGGGCAATACCGCAACCGTTTCCGCGCCAAAGAAGTTGCTGTACCAGACACCCAGGAGCCCCATTAGTACCGGCAGGTTTCGCTCGAATGGAGCAACTTGGAAGTGCTCGTCCATCCGGTAAAAGCCGTCCAACATGGCGCGGAAGTTATCCGGACCAATGGCGAGCATAGTCGAAAGGCCGATCGCCGAGTCCATGGAGTAACGCCCGCCGACCCAATCCCAGAAACCGAACATATTGGCGGTGTCGATGCCGAACTTTGACACTTCCGCCCCATTAGTCGAGACCGCTACAAAATGTTTGGCGACAGACTTTTCATCGCCGCCCAGGCCTTTGAGTGACCAAGCGCGAGCCGTCTGCGCGTTGGTCATCGTCTCCAGCGTCGTGAAGGTTTTCGAAGAGACGATGAATAGCGTTTCCGATGGATCCAGGTCGCGGACCGCTTCCGCGAAGTCCGTACCATCGATGTTGGAGACGAAGCGAAACGTCATCGCGCGCTCGCTGTAGTGTTTCAGTGCCTCGTAGGCCATGACCGGCCCGAGGTCGGATCCGCCGATCCCGATGTTGACAATGTTCCGAATGCGTTTGCCTGTATGGCCCTTCCATGCACCGGTCCGAACGCGGTCCGAGAATTTGGCCATCTTTTCAAGCACATCGTGCACATCCGGTACGACGTTATGGCCGTCAACAAAGATGGATGCGCCGCGCGGTGCGCGCAATGCGACATGCAGCACCGCTCGATTTTCGGTGCTATTAATCTTGTCACCGCGGAACATGGAGTCGATCCGCGCTCGCAAGCCGGATTCCTCTGCCAGTTGGAGGAGAAGCTTGATCGTCTCGTCAGTGATGCGATTCTTCGAGTAATCGAGGTAGAGTCCCGCACCCTCGGCGGTCATACGCTTGCCACGCTCTGCGTCATCGGCGAATAGCTGCCGTAGATGCAGCTCACGAACCTTTTGAAAGTGAACTTCGAGGTCCTTCCACGCAGGGCGCTCGGTGAGCGGGCGATCGGTGACCGCGTCTACTACTGTTTCCATATCGGTGCTCCTTTTGTATCGTTAGAAAGATGTTTGGAAGGCGTCGTCGCTGGACTGGGGGTTCGCGCCGCAGTGGCTTTTTCCCAAAGCCGAAACCCTCCGACAAAGGCATTGGCGTTATCGCCCGCCCGGCAACCCGGAGGCAAAGCCTCGAGTTGTTTTACGTTGCCGCCGCCCAGAACCACGTCTTCCGGCTCAAGAGCGGCGATCAAATGGGCTACGACGTCGGCCGCATGGCGCTGCCATTTGTGTTTCCCAAATCGCTCCAACCCTCGCTGGCCAACGTAATACTCATAGGTGTGCCTCTTGTAAGGCAAGTGGCCGAGCTCCATCGGCTCGACGATACCGTCCACAATCATTGTGGATCCCAGACCAGTTCCCAGCCCCAGAAACAGCATCTTGCCGCCTTTGTAGCTCCCCAGAGCTTGCATGGCCGCGTCATTGATCAGCTTCACGGGATGTCCGAAAGCAGCTTCAAAATTGAAGCCGAGCCAACCGCGTCCTAAGTTGTGCGGGTCCGCGACAGGCCGATTGTGGAGAACCGGCCCAGGATATCCGATCGATACGACGTCATAAGTCCAATCGCTGGCAATCTTCTGAACCCCAAGAACCATACTTCGTGGAACCAGAGCGGGTCCGGAGTCAAACTTGCGAGACTCTTTTTGACCGCTGGCGAGAACTTTGACATGAGTGCCACCGACATCGACAACCAACACATTCATAATTGCTTAACTCGCCTTCTTGAGCGCGGCACTCTTCAACGCGATCACGCCCATTAGCTCGTTCCACGACTTGACAAAAGATTTGGCCCCTTCGTCCTGAAGCTGGGCGGCTAGCGCGTCGATATCAACGCCGGCCTCGGCAAACCGCGCGAGCACTTTTTCGCAATTACCGCCGTCTGCGCGCAGGCTCGCCCCGATTTCGCCGTGGTCCGCGAGTGCCTTCAAAGTGCCTTCCGGCATGGTGTTCACCGTAAAAGGCGCCGCCAGAGCTTGGATGTACAGAGTGTCGGAGGCCTTGGGGTCCTTAGTTCCCGTGCTGGCCCAGAGCAGACGTTGCGGGCGCGCTCCTAGATTGTAGACGCGCTGCCAACGCTGCGAGTTGAGCTGTGATCGATATGCTTTATAGATACGCTTCGCGATCGCGATGCCCAGCTGATCGTTGAGGCTGTCGGGCACCTTGTCCGTGACGGCGGTGTCCCAACGGCTAATAAACACCGAGGCGACGGAGTCGACCTTGGGATTGAGCCCGGCATCGATACGCCGCTCGATGCCTCTTAGGAAAGCTTCCGCAGCGGCGAGGTAGTGCTCTCGCGAGAACAGCAGAGTCACATTCACCGGAATGCCGGCGAAGATCGCTTCCTCGATGGCGGGTAAACCTTCGGCGGTGCCGGGGATTTTAATGAATAGGTTAGGTCGCGCCGCGCGTGTCCACAAATCCTTGGCCGCGGCCATGGTGCTGGCTGTGTCGTGTGCCAGAAGCGGCGATACTTCCAGCGACACCCAGCCATCGACGCCGTTGGTCCGATCGTAAATCGGTCGAAACAAATCGGCGGCCCGCGTGATGTCTTCCAGCGCCAGCTCGAAGAAGAGCGTCTCGCCTGATCGCCCGTTCAGGAGTTTCTCCTGAATCGGTGCGTCATACGCAGTGCTGTTCTTAATGGCGTGATCGAAGATCGTCGGATTGGAAGTGAGCCCTGTTACCGACAGTTCATCGATATAGCGCTTGAGCGTACCGCTCTTGAGCAGGTCACGTGTAATATTGTCCAGCCAGAGACTCTGGCCCAAATCGTGGAGTAGTTGTGTCGCTTTCATGTTGTCACCTCAATTTCGTTGGCAAAGGATTTACCTGCCATGGGCGCGTGTGCAAGAGCGCTCGACCGGTTTGCACTGCTTGTCAGGTCTCGGAGCCGCTCGAAAGCTGGTCCGGACAGCATTGTTGGAGTGGCCCGCCAGCGCCAATTATTTTCGGTGCGGCCTGGCACATTCATGCGTGCCTCCGCGCCGAGGTTCAGCAAGTCTTGTAAAGGAGCGATCGCGAGCGCAGCAGGAGACGACCACGCCAGTCGCGTCAGGGCCGTGGCAGCTTCGCAACTCTGGCCGGACGATCGTCCCAAGTACTTCCAGAGGATTTGCCTCTGATCGTCAGGTAATGTTTCGAACCAACCCCGAGTCGTGTTATTGTCGTGCGTTCCCGTGTATGCGACCGTGTTGTGCGCGTGGTTATGCGGCAGGTGCGGGTTTCCGGAGTCGCCGTTAAAGCCAAACTGAAGGACGCGGGTGCCAGGTACCTGATAACGGTCGCGCAATGCTGTCACATCAGGGGTGATCATCCCGAGATCTTCGGCGATAAACGGCAGGGTCCCTAATTCCTGCTCCACCGCCTGAAAGAAATCGGCGCCCGGACCAGGTACCCAACTCCCGGACTGTGCGGTCGGCGCTCCAGCTGGTACGTGCCATGCCGCTGCGAACGCGCGGAAATGATCGAGCCGAATTACGTCCACGTGTGCCAGCAACGCGCGCAGGCGGTCGATGCACCAACGATAACCGTTCTCCCTCAGTACATCCCAGTTATAAATGGGATTGCCCCAGAGCTGTCCTTGCGCGCTGAAGTAGTCGGGTGGCACTCCGGCGACAAAGCGAGGCCGGTGCTGATCGTCCAACAGGAAGAAATCCGGATTGGCCCACACGTCGCTCGAGTCAGGGGAAACGAAGAACGGCAGATCGCCAATTAAGCGCAAACCCTTGGCTCGGGCATATTGCCTAAGGCGTCCGCCTTGGCGGCCCAACAGGAACTGGCCGAAGCGCACTTCCTGAATCTCGGTCTCCAGGTCCTGCCGAGCTTTTGCCATCGCTTCCGATTGTCGCTTGACCAACTCCTCTGGCCAGTCAAGATAATAAGCTCCGTCGTGTTTGGCTTTTAGAGCGCGGAACAGTGCGTAGTCATCGAGCCAGTGTGACTGAGACTGACAGAACTCCTCGTAAGCCGGCCGCAGATCGGCGCGTACACCGCTGCTGAAATTGCGCCAAGCCGTTTCGAGCACGCGAACCTTGAAAGCGAGGACGGCGTCATAGTCAACGGAATCCGACGAGAATGATTGCCCTTCACAATCACTTGCCCGCAACAATCCGTCCTCGATCAGACCGTCCGGACTGATTAGCAGCCAGTTGCCGGCGAAAGATGAGAGCGCTTGATACGGAGAGTTGGCATATCCGGTGGGCCCGAGCGGCAGCGCCTGCCACCAGCTTTGACCTGCGTCGCACAGCCGGTCGATCCACGCGTACGCACCCGGCCCAATATCGCCGATGCCATATCGCGAAGGCAGCGACGTGACGTGCAGCAACATGCCGGCTGCGCGGTATTCGGCCGGAAACAGTGGAGCACTGGCTGGACTATGGTCGAAGCTCATGCCCGCCTTCCGAGGACTTCAGCGCGCCATTAACGATCTCGCGCGCTTCGCTCAAAATGGTGTTCAGATGAGCCTCGCTATGGAAGCTCTCCGCGTAAATCTTGTAGACGTTTTCCGTACCCGATGGCCGGGCTGCAAACCAGCCCCCGGCCGCCATCACTTTTATCCCACCGATTGGCGCGTTATTCCCGGGTGCGCGTGTCAGTTTGTCAATGATCGGCTCACCGGCGAGGTTCGATTCCGTGACGGAGTCCGGCGAGAGCCTCTGCAGGCTGGCTTTTTGCTCCGGAGTGGCCGGAGCATCAATGCGCGTGTAATACGGCTTCCCGAACTTCGCCGTCAGCTCGCGATAGTGCTCGCCAGGATCTTTACCTGTATGCGCAGTGATCTCGGCTGCGAGCAGGTTCATGATCGGTCCGTCCTTATCTGTCGTCCAGACGGAACCGTCGAAACGCAAGAAGCTGGCCCCGGCACTCTCCTCACCGCCGAAACAGGACGAGCCATCGAAGAGGCCGGGCGCGAACCATTTGAACCCGACCGGAACCTCGGACAGCCTTCGTCCGAGCTTCTCCACCACTCTGTCGATCATGCTGCTGCTGACCACCGTCTTCCCTACTGCGGCATTCGCCGCCCACCTGGGACGGTTCGTGAGAAGGTAGCCGATTGCGACCGCAAGGTAGTGGTTCGGGTTCATCAAACCTGCAGACGGCGTCACGATGCCGTGCCGGTCCGAGTCCGGATCGTTAGCGAATGCAACCTGGTATTTGTCTTTGAGCCCAACCAGTCGGGCCATCGCATATGGGCTAGAGCAGTCCATGCGGATCTTGCCGTCGTGATCAACCGTCATGAAGGAAAACGTCGGGTCCATGACTGGGTTCACGACGCTAATGTCCAAGTGGTAAAGCGAGTTGATGGGCTCCCAGTACGGAAGAGCAGCTCCCCCCAGTGGATCGACACCCAGCTTTAATCCGGCGCGCCGTATCGCGTCCACGTCAACGACGTTCGCCAGGTCGCGGACATAGGGCAAAACAAAATCTTCGTAATGGGTAGTCGAGGCGATGAGGGCGCGGTTGTACGGAACGCGCTGCACACCGGCGTTGCGGTTTCTGAGGAGCTCGTTCGCGCGGCCTTCGATCCAGTGCGTGACGTCGGTGTCTGCGGGGCCACCGTTTAAAGGGTTGTACTTGAAGCCACCATCTTCCGGAGGGTTGTGCGAAGGCGTAATCACGATGCCGTCGGCGAAATGCTCCTTGCGGCCACGGTTGTATACCAGAATCGCCCGCGAGATAACCGGAGTCGGAGTCACACCGTTGTCTCGCTGGATGATGGTTTCCACTCCGTTGGCGGCCAGGACCTCCAGGGCTGTGCGTTGAGCAGGATCGGACAGCGCGTGTGTATCCTTCCCCATGTATAGCGGGCCATCCGTTCCGTGAGCGAGCCGGTAATCACAAATGGCTTGAGTGATGGCCAAGATGTGTGCTTCGGCGAAAGATCCCGAGAACGGTGAGCCTCTGTGTCCGCTGGTTCCGAAGCTGACCATCTGGTTCGGATCGCTCAGGTCCGGCCGGCGTTCAAAATACTCGCGTTCAAGCCGAGCCAAGTCGACCAACATCTCTTTTGGAGCGGGCCGGCCAGCGAGTGGTGAGATGTTCGCGCCGGGATGCGTCTCTACGACACTGGGCATGGCTTTAGCTCCCAGATGTCAGTTGCGTATTCGGCGATGGAGCGGTCACTCGAGAACTTTCCAGAGCCCGCCACATTCAAAATGGCCTTCTGCGCCCAGGCATTTGGGTCGGCATACAGTTCACCGAGACGGTGCTGCGCCTGAAGATAGGACGTAAGGTCCGCCAGATGCATGTAGTGATCGCCGTGCGTGAGCAGTGTGTCACGCAATGGAGCGAAAATACCGGGTTCATTGCGGCTGAAATGATCCGAAAAGATGAGGTCTAACGCGGCCCGGGTCTCAGGCTCGTTTTCATAGTGCCAATGGGGGTTGTACCAGGCGCGGCTGGCGGCCACCTGTTCCGCGGTGAGGCCGAACATGAAGAAATTATCCTCGCCGGCTTCCTCCGCCATTTCGATCGTGGCGCCGTCACGCGTGCCGACCGTGAGGGCTCCGTTCATCATGAACTTCATGTTGCTGGTGCCGCTGGCCTCATATCCGGCTGTCGAAATCTGGTTGGAAACATCACAAGCCGGGATCAGCCGCTCGGCTAGCGTAACGGAGTATTCAGGCAGGAAGATCACCTTAAGGCGACCACGCACCGCTGGATCCCCATCAATGGTGCCAGCCAGGTTGTTAATGAACTTTATGATGAGTTTCGCCAACTGATAAGCTGGCGCGGCCTTGCCGGAAAAGAAGAACGTTCGCGGCGCTATGTCTAGGTCGGGGTTTTGGCGGACCCGGTTGTAGACAACTACGATCCGCAAGGCGTTCAACAGTTGCCGCTTATATTCGTGGATGCGCTTGATTTGGGAGTCGAAAATCGTGTCAGGGTCCACAGATACGCCGGATGTTGACTTGAGCCAATCCGCAAACTGCAACTTGGCCTCGCGCTTTGCCTTGTGGAAGCCGGACCGGAAACTCGTGTCGCTGGCCAACGGCTTGAGCTTGCGCAGTTGGCTGAGGTCCGTGATCCAATCGTCCCCAATAGCCTCGGTAATGGTGCGCGAGAGCGACGGATTGCATAGCAGCAACCAGCGTCGCGGCGTGACTCCGTTGGTCTTGTTACTGAAACGCTCGGGAAAGATCTCGGCCAAATCCTTGACCGTCGTCGTGCGTAATAGTTGGGAGTGAATCGCAGCCACACCGTTGGTACTGTGAGATCCAACAATCGCCAGGTTGGCCATTCGGATCTTCCGCCCAGCATCCTCGTCCACCAGGCTTACCCGCTGAACCTTTCCCTCGTCGTCAGGAAATCTGTTCCGCACTGAAATGAGCAGACGGCGGTTGATTTCGAAGATGATCTCGAGGTGCCGCGGCAGCATCAATTCAAACCACGCCAGCGGCCATTTTTCCAGCGCCTCGGGTAGTAGCGTGTGGTTAGTGTACGCTAGTGTTCTTTGTGTGATATCCCATGCCTCGTCCCACCCGAGATGCACGTCGTCCAGCAAGATCCGCATCAACTCGGGGATCGCCATTGTTGGATGCGTATCGTTTAGTTGAATCGCAACCTTCTCGGGAAAGGCGCTCCAATCTGCGTTGGTGCGTTGGAAACGCCGCACCAGATCAGCCAGCGAGCAGGCGACCAGAAAATATTCCTGCACGAAGCGCAAGCCCTGCCCCATGCTTGTTGAATCGTCCGGATAAAGTACCCGTGTAAGAGACTCAGCTTCAAGAGTCTCGGCCACCGCACCGACGAAGTCGCCGTGGCTGAATATCTCAAAGTCAAAGTAATCCGGCGCCGCTGCGGCCCATAGCCGGAGCGTATTAATGGTCTTGCCGCCGTACCCTACCACTGGTCGATCGAACGGGATCCCGATCAGCGTCGTGGGTCGGCCGGGGCGGGGGTGCAATGTTCCAGCCTGTATCTCGAACGAACAGTTCAACCTCACTTCCACCTTTTCATGCGGGCGGGCGACCTCCCAGGGGTCCTGGCGGCGGAGCCAGTTGTCCGGATGCTCTCGTTGCCAACCGTCCTCGATCGTTTGTTTGAAGATGCCGTATTCGTATCGCAGACCGTAACCCATCGCCGGGAGTTGCATGGTGGCCATGGACTCCAGGAAGCAGGCTGCCAAGCGGCCGAGCCCCCCGTTGCCAAGGGCGGCGTCAGGCTCCTGCTCCAGCAGCTCCACCCAGTTGAGATTCTCTTGCCGGACGCCTTCGTTCGCCAAAGGATTCAGGAGCAGATTCGTAACATTATTGGCAAGCGAGCGGCCGATGAGAAACTCCATCGACATGTAGTAAGCGCGTTTTGGGTTCTTGCGCTCGTATGTTTTCTCGGTAAGTGTCCACCGCTGCGAAAGAATGTCACGCACGGAGCGGGCGAAAGCCTCAAAACGATCGCGTCCGTCAGCTCCGGCCAAATCGATGACGTTGTCAAAGAGGAGATGGCGCTCATACAAACCGGTGTTAGTGCCGGCGAAATGTATCGGACCGCTGCCGTACTGATCAAGCAGCCTCGAAGCTGGTTGAGATTCCGTCCCCTTCAAGGACTCCATCACGTTTTTTGTAGCCATTAGGGTTTCTTTCTTTGAAATTGAATATCGGTCCTGTCTCTATTTCGACCCGTTCGTGTGGACGTGATGAGCGTCGTTCCACAGCCGGATCACAGGACGGGAAACATCGCCGTCATATCCTACCGCGCTCAGGCTCGCTGTGCTCAGGAGAAACGACATGCTATGCACTGATGGTTCGACTCCTATCCACCGCGCGGCCAGCATCCGAATGAAGTGTCCGCTGGAGAAGAGCAGCACGTCCCCTTGAACCGCTCGTACGCGGCGCATCACATTATCAGCCCGTGAAATTACCTGGGCCGGCGATTCGCCTCCTGGGCAGCCGTCGCGGAATAATTGCCAGTCCGGGCGCCTTGCCCGGATCTCTGCCGAGCGGAGACCCTCATATTCGCCGTAGTTCCATTCGACGAGATCGCTATCGACTTCGGCCACGGCCCCGAATCCAGCCAAGGCGCAGGTCTTGCCGGCGCGCTGCAGAGGACTGGTGAACACCTTGGCGAATGTCAGACCCGTGAGCCGGTCCGCTAATGCTCGCGCGTTGCGTTCACCCTGCGGAGTGAGGGGCAGATCGGTAAGGCCTGTATGCTGACCTGTAAGGGTCCAGGGGGTCTCGCCGTGCCTGGCGATGTAAATGACAGGAAGATGACTGTCCATAGCCGTGCCCGCGCGGCCCTCTTACTTCCCTGAAGATGATTCGGCTTGAACAAGAGACGCAAGTTTCGATACAAGCGGCTGAGCGGCCGGTGGTGTACTGGCGCCTTCGACGATTTCGCTGTTTTTAATGGGTTTGCCGTAGAGCGCTTTATCGCCGGAATCATCTGGTTTCAACGTCACCCCATCCAGGTCAAAGCCGGCGAACGCTCCCTTAGTCTGGGCGAAGAAGAGTATCTTTGAGTTGGGGTCGCCGTGGGCGGACTTTCCATTTCCCCAGGCAGCCGAAGCATCCGAACCGATAGTGAACCGATCCGAAAGCAGCTTCGAGCGTCGCTCCTTGTCCAGCGATAAGATCACGATGTCGATCTTTTCGCCGCCGAGCTGTACGCCTAAACTACCCCCTTCCAGCGTTACGGCGCCGGGTGCTGACCAGTTATCACCGTTACGGCAGGAGATGAATCCCCGACCATAGCTAACACCCACCACTGCGGCGCCTTTTTTGAAACCAGGAATAACTGCCACGCAGTCGGCACTAGCGATCCGTTCCGGCCCGATGGTGTGGCTCGAGGGATCTGTGAGTTTGTTAAGAACCGCCGCAGCCTTTTGCAGCCTCGACGGTATATCTTCCGCTACTGCCGGCCGAATGCCCCCTGCCATTGCTAAAACGAGAAAGGCATACGCGGCGTTCATGCCCTTGTTTGATCTGAGTTGTGAAGTGTGCATTGATGAAGTACCTCCTCAAAGGGAAAGAGACTCGCAGGCGATCTCTTGTTTGAGCCACCTCAAAAAATCGCCAGTGTAGCCGAAATAGGATAGTGGTCTGAGGCCAGAATAGCGTTGTGTACGAATCCCTCCGAACGGACTCCATCGGACACGTAGATCCGATCGATACATCGCGCGCGTCGAAACGGCCGCCTGGCCGATGTAGTCGGGAGCTCAGGCAGTTGAACAGCATCATGGAATCCGGCCCGGTGGAGCGTTGCAGCAACCGCTCCATTGCCGGCATCCAGATTGAAGTCCCCACCCACAATCACGACAGAAGACGCCGTGTGTCGCGCGGCGTCCTTCAACGTCTCCCTAAATTGTTGTAATCGGAGGGCGTCATTCCCTTTGCTTTCCAAATGCAGGTTGTAGGTCACGAGTCTTAGGTTGTAGACGATCGCCTCAGTAACCAGAGCGATCCTTCCTCCAAGCCGCCGTTGGAAGAGTTCGATATGAGGTACATACCAGCGGGGCTTCCAGAAATTTGACTGACGCTCGAAACGAATGATCCGACCATTCGATAGCGGCCATGGGGAAAGCGTCACCTGACCGTGCTGGGCAGGCGAGCGGCCTGAACCCGCGTGTAGCTCCTGGAATTCCGTTCCGAACACGTAATTCAGTTGGAGTGACCGGGCAAGCTCGCGGGCCACATCACGATGTTGCGTCCGGCGCGCCTTCAGGTCCACCTCTTGCAAAAGGATCAGGTCGGCCTCCGCGGCTCGCAGGAAGTCAAGAATCGCGGAAAATCGCAGGCCTCGCTCGACATTCCAATTCACCACTCGGACGTAGTCTCGCGACCACGGCTGCTGGCGTCCAATCGCGAATCCTCCAGAAATGACCTCATCCATCGGAGAGATGTTCGGCGCTCCGTTAGGAGGCAGGAAGGCTTGGCAGCGCAGAGCTTTGGACCGGAGTAAACGTACGGTGAGAGTAAAGGGCTATGAGCCACACGACGTTGGCGCCCACCGCGGAGAGAATGAAAGCCACTTGCGTGATGTTGAAAAGAGCGAAAAACAGAAGAGCGTAAGGCAAGAAGCACCGGCGGACAATGAACTCAGTATGCCGGCCAATGTACAAGAACGGGTTAGACCGGCGACTGGCTGCCTGCGTCTGCCAGATTGTCAGAAGCTGATCAGGACGCCCAGCGGTCAGGCGATGCCGCTGAAGTCCTGTAACGAAGAAGCTCGTCACAGCTCCGAAAAGAAGGAGTCCACCCCATACCAGATAGCTTCGCGTGCCTGAGCTCCTCACCAGCCCAATCGTCATGCCGGCGAAGATAAACAAATAATAAAGGTAGTCGCAAATCGTCTCCAACCAGCAGCCGAAGTCGGATTCCTGAAGTTTCAAGCGAGCTACCTCGCCGTCGCATCCATCGAGAATACTCGCGAAAAGCGATAGAACCGCGCCGGCTAGCATATTCCGATAGCCACCAAATGCGAAGAACACACCGGACATGAAACTGACGCCGAGGGTAAACAGACTGACCATGTTGGGCGTGATCGGGAGCTTAATCAGCTGGCGGCTGATCGGTATCGAGATTCTTCGATTCGTTCTGGCGAAAATTCCATCCGTCGGTTTGACGAGCCAGCGGTCCAGCTTCTGCTCGGCCAACGCGCGGTCTTGCGGGGTGAGAATGCGTTGCCACTTGTCTTCCTGTACTGGCTCGCACTCTACTGACCGGTTTGACGTGAGCCAGCCATGCAGTTCCTCGATGCAGTCGATGTTTGCCGGCGAGTGCGTCGCAATATCCATGGCCACATCTCGAGAGATCGCGTAGATGCCGGCCAACTGGCTACCGGTAGCGAGCGCCAAGGCATCGCCGTCTCCATTCCATTCGGCTGCACGCCGATGCAGTGACGGATGATATGTTCTGTCCCCAGCGATTAGAACCAGATGTCCGTCCACTTCGCCACCGAGTTGCCCTACTAAAGAAGGAACGGATGTCGCCCCGGCGCCGAGCTCAAGCCACTCGACGGACGGAGGAAGACGTCCAGTACTCTGCAAATCGCGCTGTACCCAACACCTCGTTTCTGGGCTCAAGCCAACGACGATTCTCGCAGCACCCGCTTTTTGGGCTCCTAAAATTGCTCGTAGCAAAACCGGGAGAGCGCCCACCTTGGGCAGTCGCGCTCCAAAACTGCCATCGCTATGCAAATTGTGGGCAAGAATAACGGCAACGTGTCTCTGGCCGGTCGTCGTCGGATTCTTCGGGAGTTGAATCGGGACCTGAAAACGGCCCTCCGACTGGCCGCGCTTTTTTGACTTAGACAACATGACCAGGCAGATGCCACCAATCGCCGCGCAGAAGAGCGCTCGAACTCGTCGAGTGAGTCCTAGGGTTAACCCGGCGGAC
>Ga0210401_10000824_pt1 | contig 37425 bp, 30 predicted proteins | sample IncBWH32MmetaG_FD_150866 | JGI IMG/M metagenome (GOLD analysis project Ga0210401, IMG submission 150866) | Forest soil microbial communities from Barre Woods Harvard Forest LTER site, Petersham, Massachusetts, United States - Inc-BW-H-32-M | ecosystem: Environmental > Terrestrial > Soil >... | reverse complement strand
CAGGATGGCCAGGGCATTGGGGTCGATGGCGGTCACCTGGTTCCCTACAATTTGTACGGGTAGATTCGGGTTGTTCTGCGGACAATCCGCACCCGGACATACGTCGTTGAAATTTCCGGCGCGTTCGGCATTGGATGGAACTGGAATGTTGAAGGTGTTCGGGACGCTTTCGAGGCGCCATTCTTGCGACCAGAAGAAAAAGGTTTTGCTCTTGTCCGCGTTGTAGTGCCCGGGAATGTAGACGGGCCCGCCGAGGGTATAGCCAAAGTCATTTTTGTGATAGGGCGGAGCGGAGGAGGTTTGGTCGAAGAAATTACGCGAATTGAAAATGTTGTTGCGATTGAATTCGTAGATGTCGCCATGGAAACTGCTGGTGCCGGACTTGAGCTCGGTTTCTACGGTGCCCGACGCGTTGCGTCCATATTCCGCGCCGTAATTCGAGGTTAATACGCGGACTTCCTGGATGGCGTCAACGCTGGGATAGACGTTGAGCGAGTTGTTGCTGCCGTTGTCCATGTTGTCGCCGCCGTCGAGTTCCCAGTTGTTGTTCTCACCGCGGCCGCCGTTCACGGAATAAACCGTGTTGCCTGCGATACCGACTGTGCCTTCGTCCTGGCCGGTTTGATTATTGACGCCGGGAGTCAAGGTGATGAGCTGTGCGAAGTCGCGTCCGTTCAGCTGCAATTGGGTGATTTCGGAGCCAGTGATGGTGCCGCCCACCTGGGCTGATTGCGTTTCCACTTGGGCGAGTCCCTGGCCCGAGACGACTACTTCGCTGGAAAGGGAGCCCACTTCGAGGGTGACGTCCACGCGCGCTTTTTGGCCGACGCGCAAGACCACGCCCTTGGCTTCGTACATCTTGAAACCTTTCGCGGTGATATTGATATCGTAGGCGCCGTTCGGCAGGTAGGGGATGACCCAATCACCGTCGCCATTGGCGGTGGTGGTCTTGTTCATGCCAATGGTGGCGTTGCTGACGGTGACGGTGGCGCCTGCTACGACGGCGCCGGTAGTGTCGTGGACCGTGCCGTTCAGCGTGGCGGTGTCTTGCGCGAAGGCGGCGTTGGAAGCGACGAGGAGAAATGTGAACAGGCAGCAAGCTTGGCGAAGATATTTCATGTACATCTCCAGGTAGCGCGAAGTGCGCGCGGATTTTGCGGCCCCAAATGCCAAAACCCGAAGCTGCTGGTTTGCTGCGACGCGCGGAGGTGGTGACAGAGCAGCTGGCGGGCTGCGCTGAAACGAGCGCGGGAACAGCTTTCGCGGCCAGCCGGCTTTAGAGACGTAAAAGACGCCACCCCAAACGTTTTATTAAATTTATTAAAACTGATTTATATACGGGAGTGGGGAGATGTCAAGCGAAAAACTTGGGGCCATTGAGGGGTGCGCCGGAGTCGGCGACCATGATGGCAGGGCGCGACTGTTTAAGGTGAGCGAGGTTGAAGTCTTGGCAGGCTGGGGCGCAGCCCGCGTGTGGTGGGCAGGCGCATCGATCCTAGATGCGGGCTAGAGCGGGCGGTTCGCGAACCGCCCCTACGGGAAGTGTGTTAGTTTTCGGGCGTGAAGTGCTGGGACAAATCGAGCGTGGTCGTGGAGTTGGCGGTCGCGGTCCTTGCGTTGGGGGTGGTGGCGCCGCGCGCTGGTGCTGGCGCGGTGGTGCGATTGGCGGCGCAGCAAGCTACTCGGTCTGGTGCGGGAGCGGCGGCGGCGACGGATTTGGCGGGGCTTTTTGCGGAGGGGGAGGCGGCTTTGCGGGCTGGGGAATTGGATCGCGCGGCGGCGGCGTTCAAGAAAGTTTTGGCGGCGGACCCGAACGCGGCGGGGGCTTACGCGAATCTGGGCGTGGTTGCGATGCGGCGGCAGCAGTGGGGGCAGGCGCTGGAAATGCTGCGGAAGGCGGAGGGGCTAGCGCCGAGCGTGGCGGGGATTCGTTTGAATATTGGATTGGTTTACTACCGGCAGAACGATTTTCATGCGGCGATCGCGCCATTTGAATCGGTGGTGCGCGACCAGCCGGGGTCGGCGCAGGCGCGATATTTGCTGGGGCTTTGCTATTTTTTTACGGAGCGGTACGCGGATGCAGTGACGGCGCTGGACCCGATCTGGCCGGCGGAATCGGGGGACTTGAATTATTTGTACGTGTTGGGGAACGCGGCGAACAAGGCGGGGCAGGGGGAGATTGAGGAGCGGGCGCTCGGGCGATTTGTGGAATTGGGGCGGGACACGGCGGAATATTATTTGTTGATGGGGAAGGCGGCGCTGAATCGCGAGGAGAATGATAAGGCGATCGCGGAATTGCAGCAGGCAGCGGAGTTGGATGCGCGTTTGCCGTTTGTGCATTTTAATTTAGGGCTGGCTTATCTGGCGCGCGCGGATTTTGAGAAAGCGCGGGACGAATTTTTGCGCGACGCGGAGATCGAGCCGGACGTGGCTTTTGATTACGACCGGCTGGGAGTGGTTTATTCGTATTTGCAGGAGGATACGAAAGCTGAGGCGAGTTTTAAGCAGGCGCTTACGCTGGATGCGCATTTGTCGAGTTCTAATTTTGGGTTGGCGCGAGTTTATCAGCGGGAGGGGAAATTCTCTTTGGCACTGGGGGCGGTGGATGCGGCTTTGCGGATGGATGCTGATAATGCGAATTTTCATAATTTGAAGGGGCAGATTTTGATGCGGTTGGGGAAGACGGAGGAGGCGCAGAAGGAATTGCAGGTCGCTACTGCCCTGCTGAACGCAAGTCGCGAGCGGCGGCATAATGAGTTGAATGAGGGGGCTTTGCCGCAGCCGGAATTGACGGCGGAGCCAAAGGTGCAGTGAGTGGCGTGCATGATCGATTATTTTTGCGAGTTTAGAAATTTGGCGACTTCGCGGGCTGTTGGCATAGAGGGTTGGGCGCCGTTGCGAGTTACGGAGATTGCGGCAACGGCGGAGGCGTAGCGGGCGGCTTCGAGGGGAGGCTTGCCTGAGAGCAGGCTGACTGCGAGGCCGGCGTTGAATGCGTCGCCGGCGGCGGTGGCGTCCACGGCTTTTACGGCGAAGGATGGGACCATTTGGCGGAGGCCGTCGGCGGTGGCGAGGTAGGCGCCTTGGGCGCCCATTTTAATTACGACATTTTTGGGGCCGCGCGCGAGGAGAAGATCGGCGCAGCGCGCGGCAGTCGCGGGGGTGACCGGTTCGGTGGGAGGGAGGCCGCAGAGGATGCGGGTTTCGCTTTCGTTAGGAGTGATCCAGGCTACGACGTGGAGCAGGCCTGACGGTAATTCGCGGGCGGGGGCGGGATCGAGAATCAGCGGAATTTTGTGGCGATGCGCGAAGACGCCCACGGTCTCGAGAGTAATTAGCGGGATTTCTAGTTGGGCGAGGATCACGCCCGCTTTGCGGAGTAGTGCGGACTGCGCGGCGATGTCTTTCGGGAGAAGCTTAGCGTTGGCGCCGGGGACTACGACGATGTTGTTCTGGCCGTCGCTGCCTATATTGATTAGCGCGACGCCGGAGGAACCTTTTACGGTGCGGACGGAATTTACGGCGACGCCGGCTCGGCGCAGAGCGCTTTTGAGCGAGGAGCCGAAGGAATCGTCGCCGAGTTTGCCTAACATGCTGACGGGGTGGCCGAGCTTCGCGACGCCTACCGCTTGATTTGCGCCTTTGCCGCCGTGGAAGGTGCGGAAATCCTTGCCGATGATGGTTTCGCCGGGGAGGGGGACGTGATCGGCCGTGGCGACTAGATCGAGATTGATGCTGCCCACTACTACGATTGGTTTGCGCATTTTCTTGGGGGCCTCCGGGTTTACGGTTTACGAAAAAACGCATCGTGCATTCGGAGCGGCGGTTGTTGGAGCGACGTCGGTTGTCGCCGCGACGCCGATGGCGCACTGAAGTGCGCCGCTACGAGTTCGAGCGCAAAGTCAAATACGCCCGCCTAAAAATCAGGCGGCCGCTACAAATTCAAAACACAACAGCAACTGCAGAAGCAACGTCAAAGGCGCCGACCTGAAGGCCACCGCTACAAAGGTAAAGCTCTTGCACACATTTTTCCGCGAGCGGTGCAGCGGACAACGCTACCACCAACCGCCTCGGGCGTGGCTTGCGCTTTGTGGGCGTGTGGGATGAGGGACAGGTGCGATTGGCATGGGGCTCATGCTAATCTTTGGTGAGTTTTTGTGCTGAATTTCTCGCGACCTTGCCCGGGTGGCGGAATGGCATACGCGGAGGACTTAAAATCCTATTTTATACTTCACTGAGATTGAGTAAGTGCTTGCTATAAAAGAGTTTATTGACATAATGCCCTACCTTCGATAGTGTTACACAACTCTTTCACATTTCCGCTTTTTGAAGGAGTAGGGGAGGGCGCCCGTAATGCCCGAGCAATACACTATCCTCGGCGGAAAAGTTCACGTTTACAAACGTCCACACAGTACTCTCTGGCAGTGTTCCACTTATTTCGCCGGCAAAAATCGCCGCACGAGTACAAAAGAAGAGAGTCTCTCGAAGGCCAAAGACGTTGCTGAGGATTGGTTTCTGCAGCTGCGCGGAAAACTTCGCAGCGGAGAAATCAAAACTGAAAAAACGTTTCGCGAAGCATCCGAACAATTCCTGCGTGAATACGACATCATCACGCAGGGGCAGCGCAGCAAGGTCTATATCAGGGGCCAGCATTCAAGGTCGCAGGTACATCTCGTGCCGTTCTTCGGCGCCTTGGGCCTTTCAGAAATCACGGCCGGCAAGGTTCAGGAATACCGCATTCATCGCCACGAGGAAACCCAGGCGAAGCGCGGGAAACCGCCGGCGCACAACACCATGCATCAGGAAACCGTTACTCTTCGCCAGACCCTGAAAACCGCTGTCCGTCACGGCTGGCTGGACCGCCTGCCCGATCTCTCTGAGCCGTACAGATCATCGCCGAAAATCTCGCACCGGGCGTGGTTCTCGCCGGAAGAATACAAAAAACTCTACGAGGCCACGCGAAAGCGTGCACATCAACCAAAGCAGGAGCGCTTCCGATGGGAATCGGAGCAACTTCACGACTATGTACTGTTCTCCGCAAACACGGGGCTCCGGCCCGATGAGGCACGGCGACTGCAGTTTCGCGACGTGACGATCGTTGAAGATGAACCAAGCGGCCAGACCATCCTTGAAATCGAAGTGCGCGGGAAACGCGGTGTCGGGTACTGCAAGAGCATGACGGGCGCTGTGCGTCCGTTCGAACGGCTCAAAGCACGACCCCGGCCGGTCGCAACTGACGGCCTGCGGGAAGAAGGGAAGGGGGCTGAGACAGCAAAAACGGATTCAGTCAAACGCTGCCTTCCGCAGCCAACAGAGCTTATCTTTCCGAAATGGCAGCGTGAGATTTTCGACGCCGTTCTTGAAGAGGAAAACCTGAAGGTCGACAGGGAAGGGCGGCCGCGAACGGCCTACAGCCTGAGGCATACGTATATCTGCCTGCGCCTCATGGAAGGCGCCGACATCTACCAAATCGCCAAAAACTGCCGCACCAGTGTCGAGATGATCGAGAAATACTACGCGTCGCACATCAAGACGAATCTTGATGCCGCTGAAATCAATAAAATGCGGCCAAAACCAAAAAAGAAACAAAACCAATTGAGAACGCAAATCTCGTCAGAGCATCGGACGCCGGAAACCGACGTGTAAATTTCTGCCGGCTGCACTATGATGAGACCTGCAACAGAAAGCCACGCGGGCGTGGCGGAATGGCATACGCAGCGGACTTAAGGAAAACTTGAGTGCTCGCCGGGAAATCGGCGATGCAGAACTGCCCAAAGTCGGGGGAACCTGAAATGGCAATCCCGAGCCAAGCCTCGACGGAAATTCTCGTCAGGAAGGTGTAGAGACTAGACGGGCAGCGCCTAAACCCCGCACGTTACGGGGCAGGGTGAAGGGATAGTCCAGACCGCAAACCCGACATTGAGCTGACAGCTCGTCGTCAGGACGGCGAAAGCCGCAGACGGTAAGAAAATCCGCAGGGCCTCAAGGCTCGTGTGGGTTCGACTCCCACCGCCCGCACCACTATATCTGGCATCCCTCTAGCGCACCTGGATGATCGCCGCTTACGCATAGAGGGAGACAACATGCCCGACAAAGCGCAACCTGTTCCCACGCCAGTTTTGGATTGGATCGCCGCAGCAATTTTGGGGAGCTACACCGAACTTCTGGCCGCAGTCCTCCGGAAGTTCGGAACTGACATGCACGATCCGATGGTCCATTGGAGCCTTCAGGCCGTTTTGCTCGTAGCCCTCATGACCGCGATCATCATCGTACCGATCTTCCTGATGTCGAGGGCGTTGGAAAAGCTCGTGGACAGAAGAACCGAAAGAATCATTTTCATTCTCTCGGTGCTAATCTCCGCATTTTTTATGCCACCGCTCTCCTGGTTCGCGCACCTCGCGTCCGGTCTTCCTCCGCTCCGCTGATCTGCGGTGTACGAGAGCGAAGGCCAGCGCTGCTATTCTGCACGGCAAAAACCAACCATTTACAAATCCTTAACGGCTTCCCGGTTATGCTGGAAATAAGACCTCTGGTGGGGATGCAACGACCTTATCGCAATTAAAACTTCGTTGCAGGCCGCACGTCCGCCCCTTACTGTCAAAAATGAGTTCTGGGCGATTTTTTTTACGGGGAAGTTGGATTGTCACCGCCGTCTGTCAGATTTTGTCTTCTGTGTCCCATCGCGACCCTGTTGCTGGCGGCGCTTTTTTTACGCCCGTCCGCGCGCAATCTCCGGTCCCTCCGCCAACGCATGCCGGGAAAAACCTTGGCGACACGCCGATCGAACAGGCCGGAAACGCAGACTCTTACAGCTGGAAGCATCCCGTCGCTGTCCTCTGCACCCTGAAAACGACCGATAACGCCGACTCGAGTTATCAAACCATACCCATCGCTCCGGGCCGGAAGCCAGCCGACCTGTGCGGCAAATCCCATTTAGCCGGCTTCATGTACGAGAGTCTTCCTCTGGAGACCGTCGGGGTACAGCTTCCCCGCACACATTGGCTTCGTACGACTGGACACCCTCCTTGAAGGTCCGCATCACAAGACGGGAAGACCGAAATCCGAAATCTGAAATCGGCAAAGTTCTGATTTCAGGCTTCAGAATTCTGACTTCGGTTCTTCTGCTTTCATCCATCTTGTTACCATCTTCCGCATACGCCGCCTGCTCAAGCCCGGCGGGCAACGCGGGAGATATGCTCTATAACTTCGGTTATAGCGTCATGCAGTATTGCAACGGGGGCTACTGGGCCAGCATGGGCGGCACGGCCGGGAGCATGGGAGTATCCGGGGATATCACCACCGGGCTCGTCGGGTATTGGAAGCTCGACGACGGCAGCGGCACGAAGGCGACTGATTCCTCCGGCAACGGCAACACCGGCACGACGCAACACAGTCCGACCTGGACCACCAGCGGCAAAGTCAACGGCGCGCTAACGCTGAACGGCACCAATCAGTACGTGAATGTGGCCGATGCGGCATCGCTCGATATTGCCGGGTCATGGACGGTGGTGACGTGGGTCAATCCCAGCGCTCTTCCGTCCTCGGGAAATATTTCCCTGCTGGCAAGCAAGGAAGCCTCTGTGGGGACGAATTACGACCTTGTTATAGATAACGGACACTTCAATGCGGGACTGGGCTGGGCGGTCGATTTTAATAGTTCAGGCTGCTGCGACGATCATTTTGCCAAATACGTCACATCCATCAGCACCGGGACCTGGTATCACGTCGTGGGCGTCTACGATTCCGTAGGGCAGACGGTGACAGTATATCTAAATGGAATATCTGTCGCCAGCAGCAGCGTCGCTGGCTCCCCTCCGGAATCGAGCGCTGGAAATAATCTGGCGATAGGAGCTATTGGTAGCGGAAGCGGGTTTTTTACGGCAGGCACCATCGACGAGGTACGCATCTACAACCGCGCACTGAGCGCATCCGACGTGCTGATGCTCTACGACGCCACGGCTACCGCCTGCGCTGGGCCGGTGGGATATGCGGGTGACCTCATCTATAACGCCGGAACCAACCATGTCCCGCAGTTCTGCAACGGGACGAACTGGATTCGGATGGGTCGCGTGCCCGGTGCGGGCGGCGGCGGATGCTCCGGCCCCACCGCCAGCGAGGGTACTTTCATATTCAACGCCGACAAAGGCGTCATGCAATATTGCGACGGCACCAACTGGATGGCGACCGGCAATCTTCCCGTCGCGCCAACCGGACAAATCGTCTGGCTGAAATTCGACGACGGCAGCGGAACGAGTGCTTCCGATTCATCTGGCAACGGCAACACCGGCACGCTTAACAACGGTCCGGTATGGACAGCCGGCGAATTCGGCGGAGCGCTCAGTTTTGACGGGGTTGATGACTATGTGAGCGTCCCGTCCTTCGCGTCGGACAGTTCCGCGGTGACGTACGCTTACTGGGCTTACTTCCCGAGCGCCGTTACACAAGCCACGTATGCACGGACATTTCAGACAGCTCCGTTTAACCTCGATCCGGGAGGTAATCCTGGTGGTGACAGTCACGAGGTCAACCCCAACGGGGACGGCTCGAACAGAATCAAGTTTGTGCACTGGACTTCGACGCCATCGGACATCGGCGAGATCACCGTCAATGTCGGCGCGTGGAATCATATTGTTGAAGTGGCAAACGGCGATAGCGCAACGGTGTATCTGAATGGCATTCCGGTTGTGTCAGGCTCCGGGAGTCGGACTATAGTCAATGCACCTGTCGCGATCGGGGACGGCGGCGGCAAGAATTTCAACGGCAAGATCGACGATTTCCGCATCTACAACCGCGCCCTGAGCGCGTCGAACGTCTATGACCTCTACGCGGCGACAGGCGGGAAGGCGTCCGTACAGATCGGGCCGGTTGACCGATGGAAATTCGATGACGGCAGCGGAACGACCGCTTCCGACTCCGGCATCTACGGCAACCCCGGCACGCTTAACAATGGTCCGACATGGATAGCCGGCGAACTCGGCGGGGCGCTGAGTTTTAACGGGACTAACCAATATGTCGGCATCCCTTTGGCTACGGCGGCGAATGGAGTCCAGACAACGTATGCTTACTGGGCCTATTTCCCGAGCGGCGTGACGCAGACCCAGTGGGCGCGGACTTTTCAAACGGGTACGAATTCGGCCAATCCCGCAGCAGGCATCAGTCACGAGGTCAATCCCGGCGGGACCGGATCGAACACAATCCAGTTCGTGAACTGGGCCGCAGGCGGCGGTAACGCGACCATTGGCAGCACCACGGTCACCCTCAATACGTGGAATCATTTCGTTGAAGTGGTGGATGGTAACAACGCGACCATCTATCTCAATGGGGTTCAGATCCTGTCAGGATCGGCGTCGCGGGGGGGCAACCGGTGATTCGCCTGTCACAATCGGCGGGGGCGGCAATAACTACTTCAACGGCAAGATCGACGACGTCCGCATCTACAACCGCGTCCTGAGCGCATCGGAAGTGAAGAGCCTCTATATCTCGGGCGTCCCGTAAATTTCTGAGGGGATAGTCCAGATCGCGAACCGAGCGTAAGCGCTCCAAGCGCTGCGGCCGGACGGCGAACGAGAGAGTTCATTCAAAAGGTGCAGGTCAGCGCCGGCGGGAACCTGTCACTTCTTACCCAAGTGGTTTTGCTCCAAGAGTTCTGACACGTCGTGCTCGACCGCATCTCTTTGTTTTGTGTTCAGCTTCTTCTCAAGTTCTCCGTCATTGGGCGGACAGTCGTCGTCGACGATGAGGCTCGGATGTGGTCCTTCCTCGGCACAGGTTCTTACCCAATAGTAGGCTTGCCTGTAGCGTTTTTGCTTCAAGGCGAACTCGTATAGGTGGAATTGCGCGTGGTGGTTTCCCTGTGCTGCAGCGAGCGCATACAGACGATTCGCCTCCGTCCGGTCAGCAACCACGCCGCTGCCATCAAAATACCAATCCGCCATCACCGCTTGCGCGTCGGTGAACCCCTGATCCGACGCCTTCTTCATCCACGCCGCATCTTCTTCAGAGCGCGCCCCATCGTAATAAGCTTTCTTGAATTGCGCGGGTGCGTATCCCATTGCGGCTAACTCATCACGCACGGCGTCTCTAAGCATGGGGCGCATATTGTCATCGGACTCATCGAGCTGTTCCCTGGCCGTCATATTACCGTCTCGGGCGAGCGGCAAAAGGATGTCTACCGCTTTTTCGTAGTCACGCGCAGCCAGCGCTTCCTCGCCATCTTGGAACGTGAAGGTTTTCGGCCTCAGGTACCACCACAAAGCCGCCGCACAAATTATCAATGCGCCAACTCCGATTACGGCCTTCCTCCTGTGTCGCTTCGGGGCCGGTATGTTCCAAAACGCAGTGCGCGGTTCGGTCGGTACCGGCGTCCCCGGGCTGTATTTCAGGAAATCATTCTCAACCAGGATCGCCATAACGTCGGAACCGAGAGTCGTCAAAACGGTGTCTGGAAACCATCTGGTCATTTTCGTCCATGCGCAAATCCAACAAGGTACTGCGGCTAGGAACAGGATTGCGGACAGCAACGTTACGAGAATGGCGCCGCCTCCATTCTCGCTTCCGACCAGGTTCAATATCACGGAGATGACGGACAGCGAAACCGCGCCAATGGTCAGAAAATTCCGCAGATCAGATTTTCGTTCGACTGCCACATCAAGCGAGCCAATATAAGGTGTCGGTTCCTCCGGCAGTTTCAGTATTCGCGAAGGGGCGGCTCTTCGGAAGGAATTCAACTTAGCCGATACCTCACACGCGCACAATGAATCGCGATAGACTTGCGTTCGGAACAGATATTCCTGATCGGCGTAGTCATTGATTTCCGCCCCACGCCCGGCAGGGAATCGATCAGCCAGAAGCTCTTTGACTTGCTCCCGGACCTTTTTAATGATGTCGGCCCTTGGAGGTGCTGGAAGATTTATAGAAAAAGCTTTCCGCGACGAAAAAGCAGCCCCTTCGGCCTTGTCAACGGCCTCGATGACTTCTGATCCGCCTTCTTTAAAAACATGTACCAGCCAGAGAAATACAAACAACGAGCAAAATGCGAAGAAACCTCCGCTTCCGGGATTTTCGTTTGAGAACTGCTTGATCGCCTCTGACAGAACGCCAAAGAGGGCTCCAATTCCCAGGACTTTCTTCCAGAACTGATGCCGCTCGGGCTTGATAAAGTCGAACATATAGCTCCTCAAACCAGCAACTGCGGTGCCATCAGAGGTTCCACGGCGCGCTTAGTCCCTGCCCTGAGAAATCTCGGCCAATAACCATAATGTTTATTATCACCTCAGCGAAGAGTGCCGGGATTTTGACATCCGGCGCTGGAGTACTCTATTTATTGCGGTTTTCCTGAAGCACGCGCGAGAGCTTTTTCGTGTCCTGCAATCACGTCTTCTCGACTGGAATAGCGCTCCTCTTGCTTATCGTCGGGTCCGCCAAGGATCATCGTTCCCCAAAGGATCGGCGCCCCTTGGCCCCAGCTGCTGTCTACGGCGAGGAAGGCGGTAATCACTGAGATGCCGTTAGGAAGCTTGTCTTTCCTCAACACGCGAGTGCCCGATTCAAAAAACTGCGCCCATTTGAGTAGGTCGGGCTCTGGAATTGGCCTTCCTTCTTCATCGAGCACGTAATACAGGCATCTTTCGGTGTTGAGCATCGGCTGTAACAGAAGGTTGAAAGGTCCATATGACAGCCCCATGCCGGCATAGTCAAGTCAACGTGTGGCTGTAGCAGGCTTCCAGGCAAGACCGCGCGAGTGATGATCTGAGGCCCCTACTAACTTTCCGTAATTAACATTATCACACCGGGATAAAACGCCAAATTTTCGCCCTTCTGAACGCGGCTAACCGGTGTAGCCTATTGCTCATTGATCAATTGCAATCAACCTAATAGCCGGGACTATCCAAATCCACAGCCTCCCGCTAAACTCACGCCTGGATATAAAGTCCTAATAGTCGATAATCAGGTCGCGCGGCGGGGACTGCCCGCCTCCGCCTTGCCCCTATTAGCTTGGAAACACGACGCAGCTGGCGCTAATTTCAATAAGGCGAACATGATCCCGGCGCGTACAACGAACCGACAAGAAGCGCTTGATCCGTTGATAAGCCGTCGCCTTATCGAACTTCGACAGGTCGCTGTCACGCTGAAACAATTGCGGCTTAGCCCACTCGAAGTTTGCCGGATGATAATTGACGGCCGCGCTCTCGACCTTACAACGCGGGCGTTCTTCGCCGGTCTGCCGGAGGATGAAAAACACTATTGGATTTCGAGCCTGTATGCCCTACTTATGCCAGCAGCGCGCCGGCGCAAGCTCGCGGCTTATTTCACGCCCCCGCATTTGGCCCAATATGCTATAGATTTGCTGACCGCAGCAGGAATTCAACCGGGCAAGGACAGAATTCTCGACCCCGCTTCAGGCGGCGCGGCGTTTTTGGTACCGCTTGCCGCCCGCATTGCCGACCGAGCGCGGCAGCGTGGCGCTACTGCCGAAAACATCCTTCGCGCAATTGAATCCACCTTGGCCGGAGTGGAGATCGAGCCGGGTCTCGCAAAGCTATCAAAGGCGCTGCTCGCCGATTTGCTTGGGAGTGAGATCCGATCCGCAGGCCGAAAACCAAACGTATCGATCAAACAAGCGGACACGCTCAGGTTACCCGCTCCTGACATTCTCTACGATGCAGTCATCGGCAATCCTCCATACGGTCGTGTGTTTCGACCGACCAAAGCGATCCGAGAGGCATTCGCTCCTGTCATTACCGATGGCTACGTCAATCTGTACGTCTTGTTTCTTGAGCAAGCCCTGCGCGTCGTAAAGCCCGGAGGGGTCATTTGCCTGATTATTCCGATGTCTTTTGTTGGCGGACCGTATTTTGCATCTCTCCGGAAGCGCATTCTAGAAACGTCGCACGTTCTCAGCCTTGATCCGATCGATAAGCGGAGCGACGTATTTCTCGATGTGTTGTACGACGTCTGTGTCCTTGTCCTCAGAAAAAAAGGACTTTCGGAGCGCATACCGGTTCCCACATGCTCCCTGCTCATGATCGGGCAACCGAATAGGGTGCTGGGAAACCTTGACCTTCCTGAAGAACCGACGGGACGGATGTGGGCGCTGCCGGATGAGAAGCAGAAAGACGGATTATTCCAGACCGGACTGGAGACTCTGCGCGATTACGGGTACGTAGCGAAGACAGGCTATTTTGTGTGGAACCGTGAACGGCATCGGTATCGGGTAGGCAAAAAGCCGCGCCCGACTGAAGTTCCGCTTTTCTGGGCGCACAATATCAAGCCCAGAACCCAGTGCAAACCCTACGACGGTAAGCCTGGCGCCGATCGCATCGGCTTCGTGAAAATCAAAGCAGACAGCACGGCCATCATTCATTCAGATGCAATCGTCCTCCAGCGAACAAGCAATAAACGGCAGAGTCGTCGGTTAATCGCCGCCGTCGTAAGACAGTCGACGGTTCCAGGCGAGCGTGGCTTTGTGGGCGAGAACCACACGATCATCATCGTTCGCGATCGAAAAAAGAGAGCGACGGTCAAACTATCGGTCCTCTGCCGGCTCTTGAACACGGCTGCCGTTGACTCCAGATTCCGCCGAATTTCGGGCTCCGTTAGTGTATCCACCAAAGTCCTAAATCAACTTCCGCTTCCCGCGGCGGACCAGGTCCGCTCGCAGTTCGTTCGGGGTTGCGACGATGAGCTGGCCGCTCAGCTTTGCTATGGCGACTCACTGATAACGACTAAGGTTTTCTCGGGCAAGCGCGCAGGTGGATGAAAGATGGCGACTGCTCAAGAACCTCCTCCGAAGAACGTCGCCTTCAGTCCCGGTGAGGCGCGAGGCGTGACGCTACATCGTCACGGCGGAGCCGACTCCTACGATCTCGGCCTTACAGCCAAGGCCGTATTGAAGGCGTTCGAACGAACGATTGCTGACCGTGAGAGCCATGCACTGCTCGTTTGGCCACAGTCAACTCACGGAATTTCGGTAATACACGCGTTGGCGGCTCTCGCGCGGATTCCGGGGTGCGACACTCATCGTCTTACGACCGTGCTCTTTCCCTGGAACAGAAACGCCGGTGCGTCCCAGAAAGCACTTTTAGTTGATCGTGAGCAACTCGTAGCGGCCGCCCTCACCCCACTTAACCGAATCTATTCTGACCGCCCGCAACACTCCGCTCTTGGCTACTTGCTCGCGCTGCACAGTCTCAAGCACCTCGCAACAGGACAGCAGGGGAACCGACGATACAAGGCCGTCGAAAACGACCCAAGCCTTTTGCATCCAACGCTGTTTGAGATCATGCCCCAGGCGGGCATTCAGGCATCAGAAATCCTCACCTCTGAAGATCACTTTCTTCGTCGATTGAGAAACCACACATGGATCGGCGAGCGCAACGATCATCTCGCCACTGCGAGCGATCCATCGACGACGCCTTTCTACCTCTTCGGGATTCATGCCGACAATTCGACCGCAGAGCTACTCCGGAGAGCCATGCTAGAGATTGCGGCAAGCGGTCGCTCACCGGACGTGGTTTTGATCGACGGAGGCCGGCGCGCTAGGCATGCCTTGGGCGACGGCTGGCGAGAGGTGCTTGTGCAATTCTGTCAAACTCTCACGGAGGCGTACGGCAAGGCCTCTCCACCTGCACTCGCTATCACGGACGACGTGTATGCCTTACAGACCATACGTTGGAAAATACTCAGCCAATACGACGCTTCGCGCGGGGCTCTGCAATCCCCGAAGCTTCCCGCCCCAGCAAGTCTGGTTGTTAATGTACACGCCGATATACTGGATGCGACCCCGACTGTCCCCGCGTGGCTTGAGGACCTGTCCGTCGAGGCGTATGGCAGCGACTTGCTTAACTTCGTCACTACAGGTTTCAAGCTGCGAAAATCCCTGCTCGCCGCCGGCGAAAGCGAGATCGCTTCCGCCGTGGAGGCTGCGGTCGCAGCTATCCAGAACCTGACTGGCCTTCCCGGTCCGGTTAGACCTTTTCGCGATTTTCTCGTCGATAACCACGAAGCTTATGAGGTTCACCGTCTGGGCGAAAGATTCGATCACCTAGCACCGCGCGGGAAGATAGCGAGTGCGATCAAGACGGGAATTGCGGGAGCGAATCACGCACAGCTCTCACATTTTCTGGACGCTTATAGCGATCTTTGCACCGCCGTTGCCGCCAGCAATCCCGGCACCCGCTTCTTTGACTCCTGCCTCACCAAGCTGGCCGCCGCGTCCTCAAAATCGCTAGTTGTTTTCTCCACCGATCTGATTCGTGCCTTCGCGGAGTGGAGAATTCAAAATGACAGAGTCTTCGATGTCGTCAGAACAGCGGTCGGTCGAAATATCCTTCTTGTCCGCGCGCGCGATGTACATGAGGAATTGGAGCACGCCCGCGCCACGGGTGTTCCATTCGAGGAGATTGTCCTGATCGAGCCGTATGCGGACGACTTCCTCAAGACTCTTGCTGAGCCCGCGTTGCCCAAGCGCGCCCGGATCTTATGTCACCTGGCGCGCGCCAAACAAATCCTCGACCGTGCGAAGTCTCTTTTGCAGATCGACGGAGTCGCCCCGATTGAATGGAATCTACTCAAAGTGCAGGAATGCTTCGAAAACGCTCTGACGGGCCATACCGCTGACATTCCCGATCTTGACGCCCTCCTGCTTGAGCCTCGCATAAGCACGATAGACCTCGCAGGACCACGCACCGCCTACTCTGGCCCAACGCGCATGATTCGGACATCCGGCTATATCCGCATTCGGGCCTTTGACGGCACCGAACTGGCCGTTTACGATCCGGACGCGTTGCCGGTTTTTTCCCGACGACTGGCCAAAGACTTGAAACCCGGAGATCAGATTTGCGCCTTCAGCCCCGATTTCATCGACGAGGCCCGCGAAAAGCTCAGGCTGAGCGCCACTGCCCCCGAAGTGCTTGCGCTCTATCACCGCGCGGTTGCCGATGCTGCCGCAAAACTACTGGGACAGAGTCTTGACGAAAAGGCTGAAACCCTCCGCCGCCTGATTCTCAAGATCGAGCCCTCTATCACGCTCCCGCAATCAATTCGGCCGTGGATTGACGTCGCGGACCTGCCTGACGCCCCGCGCGACGAGGTACGGCCGCAGGCTCCCAGGAGCCGCGAGCACTACTTCGTCTTCATGAAAGCCCTCGGCATCGCCGACGAACTGGCCAAGACCTATTGGGACTTTGGAATATTCTGGACGCGTTCCATTCGCATCAGCACGGGGAGCGCATTTCATCAAGTATTTCTCGGCGTGCTCATCGATCCGGACGGAACGATTTCGCGGTTTCCCCAGGCCGACCATCAAGATATCTGGCGGATTCATGAGACGGCCGAGGATCATTTGGTGAGTGTCATTTCCAATGAGCCGGAAGGGCGTACCGAATGAAGATCGCAGACCTTGGGGCCTCTCAAATAGCGGCAATCAATCTTGACGACGCCAAAGAGGCCATTGTCGACGGACTGCTAAACATGACGTGGCAGCGCACGAGTGGCGCCGGTGCCGAAGGCGAGCTCGTTTTTGCCGTCAAACCGTCACTACGCTTTGTTTCGGGATTTCTCCTGCCACGATTCGAAGAGACTGGACAGCGTGACGAGACATCCGACATCCACATAAGCACCCACGGTCTCGATCTGCAGATTGCGTCCGATGCAAAGGGCGAGATCACGGTCGCCTCGGAATTCGCGATTTACGTCCGCGCCTTGCCGAGTTGGGAAGAACTGACGACGCCTCGCCATGCGCTATTTCCCAATCATCCGTTGAAACGAGATGTAGAAACGGCGATCCGCGACGAAATGAGGCGTCTGCTGAACGAAGCACTTGCCTCACAGGAATCCAAACCGCCCGAACAACAGCGCTCGCGCGGCGATCTACAGCAAGAGATTTACCGACAGCTCTTGGCTCAGCACGGAGTCGAGGTTGCACCAGATGTCAAAGTGGCTGACGCCGGCGATGCTCCGGATGAGTCAGAAGAGGCGGCAGAGGATCGCGCCGAAACAGACGGCGACGGCACAGACCGCCTTGTTGCTCAACGAGGTCGTTATATCTTTCACGATGACACGGCGGCGCAAGAGATCGACATCCCACAAAAATGGAAGCGCCTTCCCATCAGCCTGCCGGTGCTAAGCGCGGAGTTATCGGATGGCCCCGCTGTTCAGCGGGCAGTTGACGCCTGGACGGCCCAGACCCGCAACGCCATCATCAAAACCGTATCGGACTGGATCAGCACGTCCGACGGACAGAATTGGGCTTACAGGCCTCGCAACATTCGCCCCAGCGATATACGCTCGGAAGCAACCTGGCAAAACTTTCTTTCCGGTCTCAGGACCACGCCTCCCACCGTGCAGACCCTTGCGCCCGATCTCAGTGGCGTTTCTCTGTCTTTGCAATTTGATGCTGATCTTAAAGACCCCCGCCGCCGCAACCTACGAATCATGCTCGAAAACAATAGCAACGCGGTTCGCAAACGCCTGCGGCACAGATTCGACCCATGCATTCACCAAGTGCGGCTCAGTGTCACGCTGCCGGCGCGTGCACATCTTGCGCTAAAGCTGGACCGCGTCGAGCCTTCCTATCGCTTCCGCGATTTTCTCACTTATCCAGCCATCGGCATAAACTGCGGTGTTGTGGAGAGTCGCGAACGCGACCTGTTGCGGCTCACGACGACCTGGATACCGCGATACACGCAGCCCCGTATAGTTCCGACCGTTATCAAAGACGTCCCAACAGATTTTCGAAGCCTGGGTGCCGATAACTTCGATCCCGCCACTCTGGAGCCCCTCGTCGGCGCCTACAAGCGTTGGATAGATCACGAGAAGAACAATCTTGATCCGGCAGCCGGGGTTGAAGACGAGGACCATGCCAAGAGAGAGAAGGAACGCTTCAGCGGAGATATCGCGAGCTACACACACGAAGCCGACAGAATTGCACTCGGGATAAAACTCCTGGAGTACGCGTTTGAGCGCTTCCGTGTCGATCCCCACTCCCGAGAGGCATTGCCTTACCGTGCGTGGCTGCTTGTTAATCGCACGTTTCAAGAAGCGGGACTAGCTCGTGGCGTGGTGAGTTGGCGGTTGTTCCAACTTACGTTCATCCTTGCCCACGTCCCGACGCTCGTTTCGAGAATGCCTGAATACGCAAAGACCCCTTGGTTCGACCATGATTTTGACGAAGAAACTGCCACGCTTCTGTATTTTCCGACTGGCGGCGGGAAATCTGAAGCGTTTTTCGGACTGCTCATTTTTAACCTTTTTCTGGACCGCCTGCGCGGCAAGACGGTCGGCGTCACAGCTCTCATCAGATACCCGCTCCGCTTGCTGACCTTACAGCAGGCACAAAGGCTCTTGTCTATCCTCATGCGCGCCGAGCTGCTCCGACGCAAAGCCTCGTTACCGGGTTCGCCATTCGAAATTGGTTTCTGGGTCGGCAATGCGAATACCCCGAACAAGTCGGACGATCCCCGTCTTGATTCCGTTCCCAACACGGATGACGCGGAACACCCCGACGACGAGGATGCTGAACGCGACTACACTGAAGCCAACCGCAGCTTTAATAAAATCCCTCGCTGCCCGATTTGTAATCAAAGTACCGGGCTCAGGCGCATTCGGTCGGGCACTGAACCTGAAATCGGCATCTATTGCTTCAACCGCGAATGCCAGTGGAACATCGAAACCGATACCGCTCCGCTCCCCTTCCTGATAACCGATCGCGACATCTATCGGCACGCGCCGTCCGTTCTACTCGGTGTGATCGACAAGCTCGCTCTTATTGGCCAGCATACGGCAACAATCGGCCGCGTCATCGGGATGTTCGGCTTTGCCAGGTGGGGGGAAATCTTCACGGGACGTTTCGTCACACCGACGAGACTCAAAGTGAGGGAAGGCCCGGCCCTGAACGGCTGCGAACCGGTTGCGCCTGCTTATCGCGATGGGGTCGAAGTATTTTGCGACCCCTTCCCGTCCCTCATCATCCAGGATGAAGCCCACCTGCTTGACGAGAGCCTCGGAACTTTCGCCGGCCTTTTCGAGACTACGCTCGAACAGTTGTTCGTTCGCGGTGCATCTCTCCTCGGTTCCAGAGTGGCGCGGAGCCCGATTCGCGGCGAGCCACCGAGACTTCCGAAAGTCATCGCGGCAACGGCGACCGTCAGTGTTCCGGAACACCAATTTGGGTCGCTGTACCAACGCAAGCACATGCGTTTTCCGTATCCCGGCACGTCAATCTACAGATCGTTCTATGCCGCGCCCGCGCTGCCATCAAATACAGCGAGGCGCGGAATTTCCGGCGACGTTCCACGCTCCCCGGAAATAGAAGCGCCCTGGATGCGGGTTTACGCGTCAATCATGACGAACGGACGCAATCACACCGTGACCACCGTCGCCGTGCTCGCCGCCTACCACCTCGCGGTGACTGAACTCTGGGAAGATTTGTTGACCGGACAACGTACCGAGCAAGTCGCGCATCGACTTGTCGATTCGCTAAGCCCGAGCCCTCTGCGCCAATTCCACGCGGAGGCCATCTCCCGCTGTGCCGACCAAGGGCCAGAGCTGCTGCTGACTTTGCTCGACCTAATGCGAATTTCCCTGACATATGTCACTAACAAAAAGGGCGGCGACCAAGTGATCGACGCGTTCACTGAGGAAGTCGCTAAAGTCCACAAACGGCACGGTCGCCACATCGAGCAGTTTTTGACGCGCTTGATTTCCGGGGGCATCGACGTCGCCGAGATTCAAGACATCATGCGCCAGGCGGATGGCGGCGCTGCAGCGGGCGAGGAGTTTGTCGACCTCGGTCAGGCGCTGCGAAACATTGTCGCCACGTCTGCAATTTCGCACGGCGTCGATGTCGACAAATTCAATGCGATGTTCTTCGCCGGCATGCCGAACGACATCGCGGAGTTTATCCAAGCCTCTTCCCGCATCGGCCGCAGGCATGCCGGCTTCAGCTTGCTGATCCCTACCCCGCACGCTCGGCGTGACCGTTACATCGTCGAGACTCACGACGTATTTCACAGATTTCTTGAACGGATGATCGCTCCTCCCGCAATAACGCGATGGGCTCCGACCGCACACGACCGCGTTCTGACAAGCCTCTTCCAAGCGTGGCTGACGGGGTGGATCGAGCAGGAGCTTTTTATTCAAGAGGACGACAAGGCCCGAGCCATGCGCTTTGATACCGTGAATGACGTGAACCGGCTTCTCACAGGAACTCAACTGCCAAATGCCGCTAAGGATTTCATGGATTTCTGCGTACAAGCACTCGGCATTCCCGGTCGCGGTGAGAACCGTCTGGGCGCTGCTCCCCATCCTTCCTATTACGAGGACCGAATACGCAATCTCGCAAAGAGGCTAACAGATGAATTTCGCAGCGAAAACGCAACAACGAGGCTTGCCGATTATTGGGAGAATGCCCCCGTAGGACAGAAGCCAATGACTTCGCTGCGGGATATCGATGAAGCTGGACGATTTGTGCCGGCACGGTCATTCGGCCGTCCCCGTCTGCGAGGAGGTCTGGATGAGAAATCGTTAATCAACAATGCGCTCCGGATCGTCAGGCGCCAACGGAGCGGTGTAGGTGAACTCGACGGAGAGGACGGGGACGCATAGCTCATGCAAAGGTCACGCACACAGATCGCAACATCCTATGCGCCAGGTGCGCTCTTCACCTACGAAGGCGGCCTGGGCTGTTGTGTCTCCGTTGCAATTTCGACCCCCGTAAATCCGTCATCACCCGCAGTCCAGAAGCAGATGTTTGAGCATCTCTCCGAATACGTAGAGAGCTGGTTTCAACGTGCCGCCAATTGCCGGCAGACCCCTCAAGTATTGCCCGAGCAATGCCTCGACGGCGCTTTCCTGAATCATCAAAATGAAGCTTTCGTCGATCCCGGAAACTTCACCCTCAATCAGCCCAGTCGAATTGGTTTCGTCCCCGACCCCTTGGTTTTTGTATGTTCGGATTGTGGACTGTTAACGGAATTTGATGATGTCGAGGATCTTTATCGTCGATGGCCACACGCGGAAAGCCGCACGGATTGCCCGCACGGTGCGCCCGGCGGCCGTCACAATTGGCGACAGATCGATGTCATCTATGCACACTGGTCCGGCAACTATGCGGGCTTAAGCCCCCACCGTTGGTTGATGGCCCCCGACGGTCGAGTGAACAAGGTGAAGCGATGCTCCAATTGCGGTCATGGCGAGTACAGGCTTGTTACAAAAGGCTCGCCGTTCTTCAGCGACTGGCGCTTTCAATGCGTTCAATGCGCAACAGCAAAGGAAGTCGTTCAGGCTGATCGTCAAACGCTTGAACTTCTTAAACCGCGGATGGATGCTGGCCACGGTAATCTTCCGAAAGAGTGGAATATGCTTCCGGTGTCTTACCGGGCCTCTTCGGTGTTCTACCCTCAAACGGACAGCTTCATTCTTTTCAAAGATGCGGAAGTCACAGGTTTGCTGGCGGCAGCTCGCCGATCTGATCTCGTTCAAAAGCTCATGACGCTGTATGACTTTCCGGGAGTTCCCCTAACGCATGACGATGTTGTCAATCAGCTCGAAGAGAACGGACGGAACGCTGAAGCAAGCACCTACAAGCAATTGGTCGACGTTCTCAACGCTTTGCCGCCTGCCATGAAGTCAACGATAGAAGCTGAGCTAAGCAAAAAGAGAAAAAGCTACGAAGACCAAGGTTTGATCCGCGTTGTGCATCAGCAATCAACAGCGCTGTCGTCGCAGGTAGAACTGAATCAAGAATGGGCCAGACGATACAATCCTGTGCGGCTCGCGGTCGAGCACGACTCGTTTTGCAGCGAAGTTGTCAAAAGAGAAGGCACGAACCCCAATCTACCGGCGATTTCAGTCGTGAACCCTGAGGTTTGCAACATTGATGCAACGCAGCCTGATGAACGCCGGTCATACGTCACGGCCGTAGAAAAGTACATGCGCCGCCTAGGGCTCGACGACCTTGTTTTTCTTCGCGGACTGGATATCTGCGAGTTCAGCTTCGGTTTTACACGCGTAAGCTCGACCCCTTCTACCAAGGAAAAAGACTTGGAGATGCCCGTCAAGCTTTGCGCTTTTGACCATGTAGAACGAAATAAGCGCCCGATATATCTGCTTGAACAGAAAAATGAAGGTTTCTATCTACGCCTCAACGAAAACCGCGTCGTCGAATGGTTGACGAAAAATCGCCTCGGAGAACGATTGCCGCCCCGGGATGGGATGCGGATTGGCGGATTGCTTATCGAGGAATACCAAGATTTTGGGCGGTTCCTTGAGAATTATCGCGAGCGTTCATCACCACGCACGCCGCGATCAGTTTCCAACTATGTGTATCTCCTGTTGCACACAATGGCGCACCATTTCGCCCAAGCTGTTGTCGAGTTTTCAGGGCTCGAACATGGCTCCATCGGAGAATACATCTTTCCGGCCGACCTAGCGTTTCTGGTTTATCGCAAGGGAATGACACCAGACTTGGGCAATCTGTCCGCGATGTGGCGGAACCAGGCACTCGGAATTTTTGAACGACTTCTTTCCGACCGAACGCTTAAGTGCGACAGCGGAACCTTATGCGATCAGCGCGGCGGCGCATGCCCAGCCTGCATCATGGCACCCGAGGTCACATGTATCGCCGGAAACAATTTGCTCAGTCGGGCCGCTCTGAATGGGGGCATGCCTCCCGGATGGGATGCGGACCGCAGCGAGCTAACAGGGTTTTTGAGAATCTGAGTAAAGGTGTTCAGCATTCTCGGTCTCAGGTAGGAAGACCAGTTTCACGACTGGGGCTCGTCCGATTATCGGCGCCGCTTCTTGCTTGGCCACCGCAGATTCCCGTCCAGCTCTTCCAGGCCCAGTTCTTCTTCGTCTTCGCGGAGTTCTTCTCTTTTAGCCGGGGGAACCTCGTCATTCTCAAACGACAGTAGCGTCAGAGTCTGATCCCATTGCGGAGAATGTCTCACTTCTTCCAGCAGCACGCCGCCGCGTTCCCAATCAGCGAACCAGATGTCCGCATCGACCCTTTCTGGCCCATCAGATGCGACACCACTGCGTGCCTTTTCTGATAAAGAGCCGCGCGGCAAGTCCAGACGCGGCTGAATCCACGCATACGCGTCGCGCAAGGAGTCGGACCGCGAGGCATAGCGCACCTTGCCCTGTTCCGAGAGTACAAAAGCGCAGGGGTCCGGATGCACTGCGGCGAACCGCGACCCGGTTGCGGTGACAGACGCCAGAAAACGACCGGCGAGAGTTTCGATGGCATCCATCTCTACCGCGCCTTCGTCCGCCAGCGGTTTGAACAGCCTGTAGGGAAGTATGAGTTCGGCTGCAAAAACGTCGCAGATGATTTCCTCAGGTGGTCGTTTCGCATAACTCCACCACGGCAGCGCGCTGTGGTCCGACTTAAGGCCCAGCACGATATGCGCAAGCTCGTGGCAGATCGTAAATCGTTGGCGCTCGGGCCGGTCATTGGCGTTGACGCAGATATAGTGCTTTCCGCCATTGAAGAAGGACCAGCCCGGCTCACCCGCACCCAGATCGGTTTGCGGCCGCAGCACGGCCTTGGCCTCCTCAACGTAATCCTCGACGCGAACTGGTATGCCGGTCGGGTTCACTTTGCGCACGAACTCACGCGCCTTTAGAACTGCCGCGAATTCATCCATCAGTTTTCTCATCGCCGAGTATTCTGCGAACGCGATCGACCAGCTTCGGATATTCCGGCCGCACGCTCCCGCGATAAACCGCGCCGGCGGCAGCACTAAAGACTTCCATCGACACTGTCGGCTCCCCAAGAACATAGGCGACAAGGCCCGCGTCGGTATCAGTGTGCCCGGCAACGTAACGGAGCATATCCGCTTCGCGTTTTCCCGGTTTCAGCGCGCGGATTAGTTTGGAGAGAACCTCTTCCGACGGAGCTTCCTTATCCCCCGTCTCAAGGCGATAAATGTATGCGTGATCTATGCCTGCCAGCAGCGCGAGATCGCGCAACGATAGCCCGCGCGCCTCGCGCAACTTCTGAAGCAGCAATCCTAATGCCGGCTGAGCCATCAGCCCTCCTTGACAATAAAACCATTCAGGTATACTGTTGTCTGGTGGGACAACGACTACATCGAGACGCAAGGCAGGGTTGGGTATTTGGCGGTGATCGCTTCTGAAGCATCGTTGTCCTTTCGGACAGCACACTATGGCATTTCGCCACTCGGAACGCAAGTTTTGGTGACGAAAGCCTCAAAGGGTAGCCGCGCGGAGGACAGACCTAATGTCGAATTTCACAGTTCGAATTGAGCTTCACGACGCTCAATGGGCCGATTATGAGGGACTCCACGCAGCCATGCAGCGCGTGGGGTTCACACGCCAGGTCACGTCCGACGACGGACGGCGATATCAGATGCCGTGGGCTGAATACAACGGCACCGGGGCGCTGAGCAGCATGCAGGTTCTGAACGTAGCTCAGACTGCTGCCAACAGCACCGGAAAACGCAACGCGGTTTTTGTAACCGAAGCCGCGAGCCGCGCCTGGTCCGGCCTGCAAAAAGCGGGATAGTCAAAGAGGATTCGGGTGGCGTGGTTGTCAGACGATTAGAAAACTCTTTTTGGAGGAGAAGATCATCATGTCCGAGCACGAAGTTCGCATTCACATTGATCGTCAGCCGTACGAGTCACCCGACCCCACCACGGGCTCGGCGCTTTATGTTCTCGGCAAGATTGGCGGCCACCGCGAGCTCTTCCGCGAGGTCAGCGGCGACCAAGAAGACGAACTTGTGCCCAACGACGGCGCCCCGGTCCGGCTCAAGAAGGACGAGCATTTCTACAGCGAGCGGGACTTTCACATCATCGTCAACGCCCGACCCAAGGTCGTGACGGAGCGCGTCCTGTCATTTGACCAGATCGTCAAACTTGCCTTCGAAAACCCACCTTCCGGCCCGAACATCATGTTCACAATCACGTACCGGAATGGACCGCCGAAAAACCCCGAGGGCTCGCTGCTCGAAGGCCAGTCGGTCAAGATAAAGGACAAGATGGTCTTCAATGTCACTCCGACTGATAAATCGTAGCCCTGATCTGAAGAAGCTCCGCGACGAAGGCTACGACATCGAAATCCGGTGTGGTCACCTGCTGATCAAGAGCGTGCCGTATGTTAATTCCGGAAAGCAGATCAAGACCGGCACGCTCGTCTCAAAGCTAAATCTGGCCAACGACGTCACGGCCCGGCCGGAGGACCACGTCGCCTTTTTCGAGGGCGAGTACCCATGTGACAAGGATGGGGCGCGGATAGCCAGAATCGAGAACCAGTCGGAGCGGAAAAATCTTGGAACGGACCTCGTGATCGACCATACGTTTTCCGCGAAGCCGATGAACGGTGCCTACGAGGACTACTATGCGAAAATGACGACGTACGTTGCTATCCTTTCCGGACCGGCCCAGGCAATCAACCCTGCGGCCACGCCGAAAACGTTTCCGCTCATAACGGCCAAGGAAGACGAATCAGTCTTCAACTACATCGACACGGCGTCAAGCAGGGCCGAAATCAACGTCGTCTCGGCCAAGCTGGAGCTCGACAAAATCGCGATTCTGGGCCTCGGTGGGACCGGGGCCTACGTGCTGGACTTCACCGCGAAAACCCACGTTAAGGAAATTCATCTCTTCGACGGCGATACATTCTTCCAACATAACGCTTTCCGATCACCGGGCGCAGCTTCCGGGGCTGATCTAGAACAGAAACTGCCGAAGACGGAATACTTCCGGCGCTTATATTCAAATATGCGGCGCGGCATCGTCAGCCATCCGGCTTACATCAATGCTTCCAACATTGAAGAACTGCGACAAATGAATTTCGTATTCCTTTGTTTCGACGCCGGCAAAGAGAAAGAGTTGGTTGTGGAAAGCCTGGAAAAATGGGGAATTCCCTTCGTCGACGTGGGCATCGGTGTCTATCTAGCGGGTGAATCCTTGGGCGGCATCGTCAAGACCACGACGAGCACTCCGAAGCAGCGCGACCACGTAAGGACCAAAAACCGCATTTCCTTTTCTGCTGGCGACGGCAACAATGAATACGACCGAAATATTCAGATCGCAGACCTTAACGCGTTAAATGCGGCGTTCGCCGTTATCAAATGGAAAAAGCTGTTCGGTTTTTACCACGATTTTGAAAATGAGCACCACTGTACGTACACCATTGACGGCAACAAGCTAGTGAACGAGGATCAGACATGAAGCAGCAGACAGCCCTTACACATGAGTTCGTCGAGTATGTGCCCAACGAACTCAAGGACGGGACGCTCTATGTCTCGATGCCTTTCGCAACCGTAGCTCACAAATGCTGCTGCGGATGCGGTAAAGAGGTTGTGACGCCGCTGAGCCCGACGGACTGGAAGCTGATTTTCGACGGGGAATCCATCACGCTCGACCCGTCGATTGGCAATTGGAGCTTTCCCTGCAAGTCTCATTACTGGATACGCGGCGGCAAAGTCCGATGGGCCGGTGCGTGGTCCCAAGAACAGATCGACGCCGGACGAGCCAATGATCGACTTGCGAAAGAAAGATATTTTGAAGCGGCGAGCACTGCAACCGCTGCCTCACCAAAGAAACAAGGACGACGTCTCTGGCGGAAGCTCAAGTGGTGGTAGATCACGCTGACGCAAGCGCAGCCTCCAGCTTTTCGTGTTCTCGAACCTGTCTGGTCTAGCCTGCCTTCTCGGGGAACAGCCCCGGCATCCAGCGCGCGGCGAGCGTAGCGGGGAAGACGAGGCGCAGGGGCGCGCGCGCGCCGTCGGCGGCAAGCACACCGCGCTCGACCAACGCGGCGACAATGCGGCGCGCATGGCGCTCGCCCGCGCCCACCGCGCCCGCCGCGTCCGCGCGCGGCAGTTCGCCGCGGTAGAGCACCGCTTCGAGAATATTGCCTGACTTTGGCGGCAGGGTGCCGAGTCTGATTTCTTCTTCCGCCCACAGAAGAATGCGCGTCCGCAGGCGATCCGGCTGCATCAGCTCTTCCATGAATGTGACCTGATCGATGCAGGTTCTGAGAAAGAAGTCCGTGAAACCGGCGAGCGCTTCCTCGCTCAGGTTGCCCCGCCCGTCAAGATCGTTTCGGCGCGGCTGGTCACACGCCGCAAGATGCCCCTTGTACGCATCGACATTGCGCGCAAGTCCGCGCGCCACCGACCACACGGCTCCCGTATCGAGCGTGTTGAGCAGCATCGCATGCGACATCAGGCGGGCGACCCGGCCATTGCCATCAACGAACGGGTGAATCCAGGCGAGGCGGTGATGCGCCGCCGCGGCGCCCAGAATTGATTCTGTCTTGTTGACGGTCCCGTATACCTCTTCGAAACGCTTCATGAAACGCGGCACCGCGCCGGGGCTTATGGCGATGTGATCGCCGACCCTGACATCTCTCGTCCGCAACGCGCCCGGCACAACTCGTACGCGTTCCTTCGTTACCGGGTCTTCAACCCACAGCAGGTCATCGGGCAGCTCCTCGCAGAACCGGCGATGAATTTCCCGGATGCCGTCGCTCGTGACCGCGCGTCCTGTGATCCCGCCGCCATCGATCCACTTTTGCACGGCGATATGCGCTTTCGCTTCGAGCTGCAGGTCTCGCTTGCGCGCATCCTTACTGTAGTCGTTCTTCAGCGCGCGCTCGATATCCACCGGGTGCGTGTCGTGCCCTTCGATTAGGTTGCTGTAATAACAATTCATCGCCCGCACGAGATCCGCGAGGGACGCCAGCAGGCTTTCGGGCAGGCTTCGGCGGAATCCACTGGATTTCTGTGCCAGGTCGAGGGCAAGATCGGTCAAGCCGGGCCTGTGTCGTGAGCCTTCGGCAAGGAGCAGGGGCTCCATCAGGGAGACGAGCTCGCCGCGATCTTCTGCCGCTTTAATGTCCGCTTTTAAGTCCGCTTTAGTGTTCATGTCAAGCCGAACTTTATCATATACTTATACAGATTTCAAAGGTTATTGCGTCCGCATAAATGTCCGCTATAAAGTCCGCATCTACAGGAACTTATCGGTGTAGGCCGCCCTCGTAGATTAGAACCTTATTATAGATCAGGACCGAAAATACGGGCGTGCCGGCGTGCCGCCGGCCGGGCTTTACGCGCCCTTCGGGCTCCCCGAGCCTTTCGTCTCGGCCATCTGGTGACAATCCCTCACGCGAGAAAGCGGGGCGTGCCGCCCCCTTCCGTCAAGCACTGGACGCGAGGCGCGGGCCGAGGGGTGTCCCCCACCTTCCTCCGCGATGCTCCGTGCAGGCCGGGTGATCCCCCTCCCCTCGTCCCGGTGCTGGACGAAAGTCCCCGCTCATTGGCGCTGGCCTAGCAGGGTTGCATGCGCAACCCCGTCAGCAAGGAGAGAAGCCCGTGAGTGATGAGACAGCAAAACAGATCGCGAAAATGAACGACCGTTTCCGCCTGAATGCTTACGTGCCGTGTTTCGGGCCTCCAGCGGTTCCCGGACACATTGTGTGCACCGCGGGGATCGCGGCGCTGCCGCCGGAGACGCAGATATCTATTCGGGCGGACGTCGCGGACTTTGACGATTTCACGGAAGACAACGATCCGCACGGCGAACATGATTTCGGCGCGTTCGACATGACGGGAGCCGGAAAGGTTTTCTGGAAGATCGACTATTACGCCGACAAATCCTGCGCGACCGGCTCTGAAGATCCTGCCGATCCGGCGCGGACCTTCCGCGTACTCACCATCATGCTGGCGTCGGAGTATTGAGTCATGGCCGCAGAAACCGCCACCTTCAATTCCGTAGCCGGCGTGGCCATGGCCGCCACCATCATCATCGGCAACAGCAGCACCACAAGCAGCACCACCACCATCATGATGGAAACCAGATCCTGTTCAAGGGCGACTGGAGATTGGGCCTTCCTTCATAGCCCGCGCAGCGCGGCCGTAGTTCTAATTCTTATCCAGCGATTATGTTAGTCTTTCTCAACTATGGCTACACCTGACACCTGCATCGATAAAGCCGCCGACTTTTATCTGAAGGAATACGAATGTCTCCGCAGGGAAATCGAATGGCTCCTCAAGGATTACCGTGACCTTGAGCGAAACGTTGTGATCGCTGTCGGGCTCACATGGGCCTGGCTGTTTGAAAAAGTGCCGCCTAAAGGAGCGTGGTTCATTCCGTGTGTTTTTGCGGTACTGGGAGCTGTGCGGGCTACGGGGATCATCAAGTCTTTTGGCAAGTATCACAAATATATCAGCCGGATCGAGGATGCGTTTACCCGGCCGGCTGATCCCGGCGGCTGGGAACACAGCACGCCGCACGGCAGCGGAGTGTCGAAGGGCGCTTACTTGTTCTGGTTAATTTTGATCCTGGTCACCGCAGGCGTCGCCATTTACCGTTGTGTTTGAATTCCACCAAGCCCCGGTCGCAGCATCCTCTGGTAGCTACTCGTCACACTAAGAAGCGATGAATCCTCAGCCCGCATCCGTCACCGGCAGCCTTGACGCCGTTCTGAGGACCGGGACCTGGTAATAATCCACATTCGCGGAAGCGCCTTTCAAGGTCATGATCGCGAAGCCGTGCGCGTAATCCGTCCCGTTGTCCCCCAGCACGCCCTTGCGGTTCCATTTCGGCAGCGGCGCGCCCTCGAATGTCTGCAAGCCGGATGCATTCTTGTACTTTTGCTGGTCCGTGAAAACAGGAACGGCCGACGCTCCGACGCAGCGGCCCCGCTGCAAGCCCATGTAAGGGTCGTACACAGCGAGCGTATGCTCGTGGCCCCAGAACCACCAGGCGATCTTCGGCAGCACGCCTTGGAAATTCGCGAAAAGCGCCGGGTTGTAAGCATAGGGTTGTGATCCCACGCTTCCCACCGAGCCAAACGGCGAAAATAGCTGATGATGTGAAAGCAAAACCGTTCTGCGATCTTCGGCTTCCTGTATCCTGGCCAGGTGCCAGTCGGATTCAGACCAGCCGCCTACTGTCATCAGGCTCGTCATGTTGGTCCCGACAGTCAGCGGATCGTTGTCATTGTGTCCCGTATCCATCGCGAGAAACTGCCAGGCCCCATTTCGCAGACAGAAATAGCTCGCCTGCTGGCCGATATGATCGACGAGCCAGTAGTAGCCATTGCCGCCCGAATACATGTCGTGATTACCGCACAGGCTGAACAACGGAATGTCACTGCCCAGGACTTGCCGGCAAATATCCAGGAAGTTCGACTGTTCTTCCTGTTGTGTGCCCGCGTAATAAACGTCGCCGAGATGAATCAGGATTTCGGGCTTAAGACTAGCCACCTGCTGCAGCAGATTGATCGCGACCTCGTCACCGGTGCCCCAATCGCCGATGATGGCGATTCTGGATTTCCCGTCAAGATCGAACACCGGATTGATGTTGGCGCGATATGGACGATCGCCGCCAGATGCCTTGAATGCGTAATAGGTCGTCACGCACTCGCTCCACCCGAGTATGTCGCACTCCGCGTACTTCAGTTCACCCGCCAGTACCCGGGCCTTATCATGATCTCCTTTCATTTCCGCCAGAAGGAATTCCGCAGCGGTCCTCGCGCAGTCGAGAGCTACGTTTTCTAGGACCTCACCCAGGGACAGAGAAACCGAATCGCTTTCGAGGAGCCGGACATTCCGTTCGCTGCCATGTTCCGACAGGGCGGCGGCGACCATGTGTACCGGTGACATCAGATCGTCCGCGGCCGCGAGCGGCCGCGTCTCCACTCTCTGAGCCGTGACCATGGCCGTCCGCAATTTCACGGAGTCGCGGCGGGCATGGACTTCCGCCACGGCCGCCTGCCACAACGACAGCACCGGATTTCGGTAGCTATAAATCTGAGACATGGCAAATCCTCTCTTCTTCACCTTGCATTAGTGAGACCTCGAACCCTTTTCACCGACAATCGGAGCCCGTCACCGCCTCAACAGCCGGTCGGATGTGCGGCCTAGCACACCGCGAAGATTGCCGAGGCTTCACCGTCCGGTCAGTGCGGGAATGCGAACGCTCAAACCGATTGCAAAGGACGTCGTCCAGTGAGTTTGGGTTGGCAGATTGCCATTGAAACTTGCGCCAAGACTCTCCCCGACCGTCAGCCCTTGTGTGAGCTGGGTGTCATGCCCGAAATGAGCCAGAGCGCTCACCATAAGCGCGCGCCACGAATACGATAGACCCGTCGCAAAATCAGCGCTCACGGTGTTCGGATTTATTCCTATTGCTCCCGTCCAGTAAACGTTGGACTTCCACCGTCCCGGCAGATCGTTAGTGAGGCGGTAGTTCGCGGCGGCGAACGGTACTACCGTTGGATGTAAGACGTTCTGGGCAATGATTTTGTTGGTGATCACGGCATTCGTAAAAACAGGAGCGACGGAAAAGGACCGTATAGGTAATGTTGAGAAGAAGACTCCGGCCGATGCTTCCCACCGCAAAGAGGACTGGGCGGCTCCCCGAGTTTTTGGCGCGGTCTCGGCGAAGTTGATCGTGATGGTCGCCAACAATTTTTTCTTCGTAGGATCGGGCACGGCCTCCTGGGGATTGGAGACGAGATTCAGCATGTTCAGCGCGTACGTGATCGTCCGCGTTGTCATTTTTTGATAGATCTTATCGTCGTCCTGGCCTGATTTTATCCAGATGCAATGGTGCGGCGGCACGGCCGCGTCGTCCATCAGATAACTGCAATCGCGAAACTGATCCCTGTAACCGTTGTCGTAGGCATCAAGATCCTTTATGCGTGAGCTGTAACCTATAAGGTCAGTCGCCAATGCGTCAGCGAGTTTTTGCAGGTCAGTTAATTCCAGAATCGCGCGCCCGTCCGCCGCCCGTTTGTCTGTGTCCGTCGTCGTTTTTAATCCCGGATCTCCCGAAATTGACGAAATCCGTGCCGAGATGGCAATGTCCGATCTGATGAGAGGCGTAATATCTGCATTGATCTCGTCCAGTGTTTTCGTTGTCGCTACGCCGCTCGTCGGCACACGCGCATCGGGCGCCACGTAGGGTTCAAGCTGCTGATAAATGGATATCGCCTTCAGCGCTATCTGGGCGATGCAATCTCCCACCGGTTGAATTAACTGTGAGACGGTCCCGGCAGTGGGAATGGCCGTGTCGGTAATCTGAGACAGTGCGCATTTGTCGGTCGTTGTCTTTGCCTCAGCAATGAAGTCGAAACCACGAATCTCCCCAACCTTTTGTAGCGAAGGCAACAAGCCTTGGACGATGCTCGACGCAACATCAGGTGTAAGAGCTGCTTGCCCAGTTTGATAATCGAGAAAGTATCGTTCAAAGGGATTCGGATTCCTGACGATGACAAACAGAGACTGATTCGAATACATCTGGATCGTCGGCGCCGCAACTGGATTCTGCCTGTCAATTATCAGCTTGCAGTCAGTATTGGTTTTGGCCAGCGAGCATTCAGGCAGCTTTTTTATGTCCCCGAGATTCTCTTGCGCCGCTTGCGCGTCCTTCGCGGCTTGCTCCGGCGTTGGTTGCTGTGCAGGCGTGACCTTAGCCAGAAAAAACAAGGCGATAAAGATTGCCGGAAAAAGCGGGCACCGGCCGATCTTGCGATAGGATGTGGTCATCGTGAATCCTGCAGTACACTTCGGTGCATGGGCCTGGGGGTACCGTAATGACACGGCGCAACTATATAATACAGTCCGGTGTGCAAGACTAAGAGAAATGACAAGGCTGCGTCCTATTCGTCGGCGAGTTGTTGACCGCTAAAGCTATCGATACAATCGGAATCGTTTTTGGGATGTCTTCGACCGAGAAAATATGGCGCTATCACCGCAACTCAGAAACTTCTGCGACAGTTGGCGAAGAAAGGCAGCAGCCTACGCCCTAGACGATCTCGGTGATGCGTTCGACCGTTTTTTCACCTCATATGTCGTGTTTAATCGTCTCTATGTCGAAGCAACCTACCGTCTTGCACGGCGCGATGCTGTAAGACTGCGCGATGCATTCCCGGATTCGCAGGCCGCCCAGGACTATGTCATCCAGTACTGCAGCGCCGCGGTGCTGACTCGATCCTGGGAAGGCAACGCTGCGACCGCCGAGGCGATCCACCAAATCGCCGAGCATCTGCGCGAGCGTCGATTTGCGTTGAAGCTGGACCCCGTGACGGGGCAGCGCCGATCTGACAAAGATCGTGCGCTCGCAGCTGCACTCGAATCGCGAGGCAGCGGTCAGCGGGCGAAGGGCGTGCTCGAGGCCCTCTATGCGATTCGCTGCAATATGTTTCATGGGCAAAAGGCCTTCGTTGTAGCGCAGCTTGCGCTTCTACGGCCTGCGATTTCGCTGCTTGAAGGCACTATCGAGACGCTATCCGGTGAACTCGAACGCTTGGATGACTAAGTTACCGTTGGCATACGTATGTATGGGCCTGAAGAAAAAACTGGCAAGACAATCCCCACACTGGCACAATACCTTTTCTCGCCGCCCTGGCGAGCCGTCTATTGTCCGCACTGTTCTGATCGGGCAGACTCAACACAAGGTCCGGCGATTCTGGACCCCTTCGCACGATGCGTATCTGTGTTCCCGCTTTTGAGTAACAACGATGAGGTGAAAAAAGAAAACCCGCGACTGGCGCGGGCTTCCGAAAACTAAATCCGCTTGTGTGCGGCGACTGGACATCCCCACACTGGCACGACTCCCGAACGAGTGCAAGGCTCTTCTTGCAACGAAATTTTATTGCCCGATAAAACCGACTTTTCCGACGATCATCTTCCGAATTTTCATTCTTTATCCACTGCTTACTGCTTCGCATCGAACGCGCGGATTGTCTCGCGCAGATTCTTGCGGCACGCTTTTAAAACGTGGAGACCCGATTCCGGGCCCGCGACTCGCCTTATGCCGATGGCGTACTGCAGGCCGAAAAACTCGCAAAATTCATAGAGCAGGGGCGTGGCAAAACCAGCGTCGGCGCGTAACTGAATTCGGACCTTAGGAAATTCACACTGGAGTCGCGGGACGATGCGCAACAGCAAGGGGATGATGCGGGCGTGACTGACAACCCTGCCCGGCCGCAAGCGGGCGGCCAGCAAACAACCACTGTGACGCTCAAAGATCAGCAAGGTGATGATACATGTGCTGGCCATAGCCACCGTTAAAGAAGCTGAGTTGCTGCTGCCCGTGAGTGGGATCGTCGGTGGAATCGACATCCAGCAGGATCTCTCCTCGCTGGCGAACTTGTTTCCCGCAGATCTTCACAAACCAATCCAGTAGAGCATCCTGTAGCTGGAGGAGTTCGCGAGGCGAGGGCGAGTTCTTCCAGCGGCTGAGGGTTGGTTGTGATCCCAGAGCCTCACCCAGCGGTTGATCGGCCAGAATCTGAAAAGCCGGGTCGTGCCGCAGGCGATCGGCGTCGTTGGCATCCTCGTAGCCCGCGATAATCTGGTAGAGGCGTTGACGAAACAACGACAACACGGAATGACGAACGCGCTCCTCTGCACGAGGATCACAGAGACGCTGTGCCAACTCGCCAGTAAGACCATGCCGTTGATCAAAGGCCCGCAACGGCAGAAGACCGGCGTCAGAACTGATCTGGCCCCCCGAAAAATCAGCTCGAATGGGTCGGTGTCGGTAGAAGGAAAACAACAGCTGTGATATACAAGATGTCATCTCTGGGTGCTCCGAAAGAGAATGCTGGGTTCGCGAAAACCCAGTGTTCATCAATCTTTTAGAGCACCTTTTCTTTTTCCGCCAGCAAAATCGTGAATAATCCAGGCTAGGGCGTCGGCTAGTTTGCCGCCGCCTGCGTACATGAGGGCGTAGGCGAGGAGGAAGGCGGATTGGAGGTTGGAGAATTGGACGTTTGTGAGGGGGCTGTCTTGACTGATCGCTTTTATGGCGACTGGGAGAGTTTGGCGGTCGAGATAGCTGATGGCGATCGCGGCGCTTAGTAGGATTGCGATTCGCCAGCGTAACATTTTGGGGTTCCCCGGGATTCTTGAGGCACAGATGGCGCGGTGAAGTGCGCCGGAACCCTTCGATCCGGCGCTGCCGAATCTCAGCGTGAATCGCCCCATCGGGCGATTCACAAATTCAAGAGCAAAGTCAACAACGCCCGCCTCGAAAGCAGGCGGCCGCTACAAATTCAAAGGCAGATACAAATTCAACTGCTCGCTCTTGTCCACATATTTATTCGCTGGCGCTTAGTGATTGTCGCGGGCTACTGGAGCGCCGCTGCCGCCTACTAGGAAATCCAGGTCGGCGCCCTGATGGGCTTGTTGGACATGCTGGGTGTAGAGCTTTACGTAGCCGCGGGCTGGGTTTGGCGGCGGCGTCCATTGCGCGCGGCGGCCTGCGAGCGTAGCTTCGTCCACATTTAGGCTGATTTTTCGGCCGGACACGTCGAGCGTGATTGTGTCGCCGGAGCGGGCTAGTGCCAGCGGGCCGCCTGCTGCGGCTTCGGGCGAGGCGTGCAGAACTACTGTGCCGTAGGCGGTGCCGCTCATGCGCGCATCGGAAACGCGGACCATGTCTTTCACGCCTTTGCGCAGAACTTTCGGAGGCAGGGGCATGTTGCCGACTTCGGCCATGCCGGGATAGCCGCGGGGGCCGCAATTTTGCAGGACCATGACGCAGGTTTCGTCAATGTCGAGATTTTCCTGATCAATGCGCGCGTAAAAATCTTCGATGGAATTGAAGACCACGGCGCGGCCGGTGTGCTGGAGGAGATGCGGGCTGGCGGCGGAAAGTTTGATGACGGCGCCATCGGGGGCGAGACTGCCACGGAGGACGGCGATGCCGGAATTTTGTTTAAAGGGATTTGCGAAAGTGTGGATTACTTCGCGATTCCAGCAGGGGGCTTCGGAGACATTGTGCCAGATAGTCTGGCCATTTACTGTCAGCGCGTCACGATCGAGCGCGCCATTTTCGCCGAGTTCGCGCAGAACGGTGGGAAGACCTCCGGCGTAGAAAAAATCTTCCATTAAGTAGGTTCCGCTGGGCTGGAGATTCACCAGGCACGGGAGGTGCGACGCGAGGGTGTCGAATTCGGCGAGAGTCAGGGGGACGCCGATGCGTCCGGCGATGGCGATGAGGTGGATTACGGCGTTGGTGGAACCGCCGATGGCGGCGTTGGCGCGAATCGCATTCTGAAATGCGGCGCGGGTGAGGATTTGCGACATGCGCAGATTTTCTTTCACCATTTCGACGATGCGGCGGCCAGTGAATTGCGCGAGAGTGTGGCGGCGCGCGTCCACGGCGGGGATGGCGGCGTTTCCGGGAAGGGCCATGCCGAGGGCTTCGACCATGTTGGCCATGGTGGAGGCGGTGCCCATGGTCATGCAGTGGCCTTTGGAACGGCTCATGCAACTTTCGGCTTCGAAGAATTCCTCGAGCTTCATTTCGCCGGAGCGAACTTTTTCGGACATTTGCCATACGCCGGTGCCGGAGCCGACATCGTGGCCCTGAAATTTTCCGGAGAGCATGGGCCCGCCGGAGAGACCGATGGTGGGGAGACCGCAGGAGGCGGCGCCCATCAGCAGGGAGGGCGTGGTTTTGTCGCAGCCCATCAGGAGGACTACGCCGTCAATGGGATTGCCGCGGATGGATTCTTCGACGTCCATGCTGGCGAGATTGCGGAATAGCATGGCGGTGGGACGCAGCATTGTTTCGCCGAGGGACATCACAGGAAATTCGAGTGGGAAGCCGCCTGCTTCCCAGACGCCGCGTTTTACCCATTCGGCGATTTCGCGGAAGTGCGCGTTGCAGGGAGTAAGCTCGGACCAGGTGTTGCAGATGCCGATGACCGGGCGGCCGGTGAACATGTCGTGCGGCCAGCCTTGATTTTTCATCCAGCTGCGGTAGATGAAACCGTCGCGGTCTTTGCGGCCGAACCATTCCTGGCTGCGCAGTTTTTTTGTGGTCATGGGTGGTGATCTCCGCGCCGGATGGGGCGCAAAACTTCTTGTGGTTCCGCGCGCGTTGCTTTGGCGAACTGAAAACATCTTCCCGCTTGCTTCTGATAGCTCAACGACAATTTTTCTAAACGGACACGTGCTCGTGAGTTTTTCCACGGCGTGTGCGGTTCGCCGAAACAAATCCGCCGTCCCGCAATATTCCATTGCATCGGCGCGAAACAAAACGCTGCGATGATATCGCAAAATGAATCAGGTGGCTGCGCCAAGTCAAAGGTGATCTGCGGAGATGCGCGGCCGGTGTTGGTGAGTCTAAACCCGGACCCTTCAAAAAGAAGCTGTGAAGAAACCCTCTGAATTTCCATCTTGCAAAGAAAGAAGTCTGCCGTAAGCTCGCGGCATGAGCCAAGAAAATCCGATGGGCAAACAGCCAGTGATTCGCTACGTGAACCGACAGCAGCTGAGCTGGCGAGCCGTGGATGTGGAACACCTGCTCGGCGCAGGCCATCCGGCGAGAGCTATTGGGGCACTGGTAGGGCGCCTGAACCTGCGTGCCTTTTACAAGCCATCGAGAGCAGTGCAGAAGAAGGCGGGCGTCCGGCGTTCGATCCGCAGC
>Ga0210401_10000823_pt1 | contig 37458 bp, 26 predicted proteins | sample IncBWH32MmetaG_FD_150866 | JGI IMG/M metagenome (GOLD analysis project Ga0210401, IMG submission 150866) | Forest soil microbial communities from Barre Woods Harvard Forest LTER site, Petersham, Massachusetts, United States - Inc-BW-H-32-M | ecosystem: Environmental > Terrestrial > Soil >... | reverse complement strand
TATCGGGTGGAATTTCTCAATGCCGTACCCAGCAATCCAATGCCGTAGCCGGGATTTTCGACCGTGAGTGAACGCTGAGCAGGCCACGAAACTGATAATGCAGGAGCCGACCTGACTGTTACACAGGGAAGGCTGCCGACAATGGAGAGCGACGAGCGAACGGCTCCATTGAACCTACCGGAGTAATGGCGACGGCATTTAGTACCTATATAAACAAATCGTTGCCAGATTTGTTTATATAGGTACTAAAATTGACGGCGAGAACCGAGCTGCGGCAGCCGCTTGCTGGCCGAGGCGAAGGCCTTGAACGATTCGGATGTGGTGAAGGCGATGAACAAACTCGTTCATTTGCTTTGTACTTGCAAGGCTCGATTCGTCGATAACAAAGAGCCGTTTCTGTTTGGCGGGAGTTTATGCCTACGCCGCAAAGTGCCTAAGCCAATGTAAACCTTTTTGTAAACCCTCTACCCCTCGACAAAAATGTAAGTGGTTGATTAGAAATGGTCGGGGAGAGAGGATTTGAACCTCCGACCCCCTGGTCCCGAACCAGGTGCTCTACCAGGCTGAGCCACTCCCCGACGAACTCGTAAGTCTGCGCCAAGAGGAAGGAAACGCAAGCACGCGCAGGCTTCGGAAGGACTAATTATAACATCCAGCACAATGCCAGCTATGGGCTCATTACGGCCGCCGGCGTGTGCAGAGTTCGGCGGTTGAGATGAAAAACAAACGCGGCACCCGAAAATGTCGTATAACTGGAGATGATTTTCGAGCACGCTGCCGGGACTGGCGGGGCTCTGGCAAGTGGACAAATTCCCCTTTAGATTATCGTTTTAATTGATGATTGCTTTTACCGCAGATTGTCTGTATACACCGCTGGAACGCGTGGAGCAGCCACTGCTTCTGGTGGAAGACCACGCGATCGTCGAGTGCGTATCGCGCACCGCGCGTCCGATACCTCAAAGAGCCCGCCTGGTGGATTTTGGCGATGCCATTCTGGCTCCGGGCTTCGTGGACATTCACATTCATGGAGGAGCGGGACACGATTTGATGGCGGCTGATGCGTCGGGATTATCTGCGGTTGAGCAACTGCTTTTCAAACACGGCGTGACCAGTTACTTTCCGACGACCGTGACCGCACCGCTCGATCAAACCTGGTCCGCGCTCGACCGCATGGCGGACGCGATTGAGAGTGCATCGCGGGACGATGGCTCGCACACGAAAAGAGCCCAGCCCCTTGGTATCCATTTGGAAGGCCCTTTTCTCAGTCACGCGCGCCGTGGCGTGCATCCGCCCGCGAACCTGCTGTCGCCCACCCTGCCGACCTTCGACCGCTTCTGGCAGGCGGCGCGTGGGCACATTCGCGTCATGACCATTGCACCCGAACTGGAGGGTGCGCGGGAAGTTATCGCGGAGGCCGCACGACGGGGGGTCTGCGTCAGCCTGGGACACTCCGATGGCGATATGAATTCGACCCGCGCCGCTGTCGCTGCCGGAGCGCGGCATGCGACGCATACGTTTAATGCGATGCGGCCACTGGACCACCGCGACCCGGGAATTATCGGCGAAGTGCTCACTGATTCGCGGCTTTCCGCTGATATTATCGCCGACGGAATTCATCTCGATCCCGCTATCGTCGAGCTCTTCCTGAAAGCCAAAGGGGCCGATGGTGCAGTGCTGATCACGGACGGGATTTCTGCTACAGGCATGCCCGAGGGACGCTATCGTCTCGGGACATTCGAAGTGGAAGTGAAAAACGGCCGATGCCTGGTGGACGGCAAGTTGGCGGGGAGCGTATTAACCATGGATCGCGCAGTGCGCAATGTGATGCAGTTCGCTCACTGGGATCTGCAACAGGCGCTCCGTCTGGCCACGCTCAATCCAGCGCGGGTGGCTGGACTGGCGAATCGGGGCAAGCTTGAGGCTGGCGCCCAAGCGGATTTCGTTGTATTGAGTCCCAGCGGCGAAGTGAGAAGCACAATCGTTCGCGGCGATGTAGCTGAAGCGCAAGCAGGAGCTTAGGAGACAGGATGGCAGACAAGGGCGGATTTCCTCATCACATGCTGAAGGAGATTTTCGAGCAGCCGCAGGGATTGCGCGACACCATCGCGCCTCGCGTCTCGCTCGAAGAAGGATTGGTCCGTCTGGACGACGTGCGCATCACCGTGGACGAACTGTGTTCCCTGCAGCGGATCAACATCGTGGCTTCCGGAACCAGTCGCCACGCCGGCATGGCGGGGCAGTTCATGATTCAGGATCTGGCAAATGTGCCGGTGGATGTGGACTATGCCAGCGAGTTTGAATATCGAAATCCGCTAATCTGCCGCAACGAACTTACCATCGTGATCACGCAATCCGGGGAAACCGCCGATACAACCGCAGCCCAGCGTGAAGCCAAGGCCAAGGGCTCGCGTACGATTGCCATCTCCAATGTGATGGATTCGACAATCGCGCGTGAGGCGGATGGCGTGCTTTACACTCATGCCGGACCCGAGATCAGCATCGCGTCCACCAAGGCATTCACGGCGCAGATGGCAGTGTTGTTTCTATTCGCGGTCTATCTTGGCCAGGTGCGAGGCAAGCTTAGGAAAGAGCCGGTCGAGCGGTATATTCGCGAACTACTGGAATTTTCTGCCAAGATCGAGATAGTGCTTGAATCCGCGCCGGATTGCAAAACACTCGCTGACCAGTATCACCAAGTGGGAGATTTTCTGTTCCTCGGGCGTGCTATTCACTATCCCGTTGCTATGGACGGCGCGCTCAAATTGAAAGAAGTTTCCTATATCCACGCCGAGGGCTATCCCACGGGAGAAACCAAGCACGGTCCCAACGCGATGATCGATGAGAATTTGCCCGTTGTCATCATTGCCACCTGCGATCGCGACGATCCAGGATCAGTGCTGCGTTATGAGAGGAACGTTGCGAATATCAAAGGGTTCAAACGGCAGTCCGCGCGAGTGATCGCGATTGCATCCGAGGGTGATGAGGAGATGCGCAAGCTCGCCGATCACGCTATTTTCGTTCCCCAGGCGTCGGAGTTGCTGTCTCCTATACTGGAAATTGTGCCGTTGCAGCTTTTCGCGTATTACATGGCGGTGCGAAAGGGCTTGGACGTGGATCGCCCGCGTAATCTGGTCAAGTCTGTAACTCTGGAGTGATATTTTTACCCGTCCATGTTGAGACTCGAGCTCTTGTTGTCCATTCCTCGAGCGGATCGCTTTCGTCAATATTTCTCTCGTAGGTGTTTGACTACACACAAAATTTAAGATGGCCCCGCACAGGCGAGGACGCCCGCGCCTACATTGTTTAGTGAGTGAACGACACATTCAGCCCGGTGGTTAGGACGATGTCATTCTTTTTGAGCGCCGGCGTGCCCGCGGGCTGAATCGGCGGATTGGTCACGTAGATATCGCTGAACGCATTCTGCCATCCCAGCCACTTGCTGATCTTGGTTACGCTGCCAAGATTGACGGCCGTTCGATACTGCCCAACATGCTGCGTTAGGTCGGGGTAGTAGTAGGCCTTTTCAGTAACGATGGTCGAAGCCCCAAACTTGTGGCTCAGTTCCTCTCCCAGCGAAAATGCCAGGAAGCTGTTTGTGACCGTGACGTAATCCTCTCGCGTGTAGTTAGGGCCTGCCAGGAAGTCGAGCGTTGTCTTGTCGCTGTTGATGGCGTGGAATCCCAGACCGCCTCCTGGAACGGATCGAAGATTCAACTGTTGCAGAGCATCGGTTTGGAAATCGGCGCCGCCGTAGCCAAACAGCCGAGACGTGAAGTTCCGGGAATACCGCGCCCCCGCCTGAATCGCGTTTGCGGTCGTAGTCGGAGTTGCACCCGGAGCATTGTTGGTGGAATACACTGAGTTTGCATAGAGCGAGACGTCGTCGTGGGTTGTTTTGCGATCGGCGGTGAAGGCCAAGGCCAAATTCGAAGTCTGACTGTTTCCCGCAGTGAAGGCAAATCCGACGTTCGCTCCTCCCTTCCAACCCTGCAAAAGTCCGGGATGGAGCGATTTTTCATAGTCCGCTTGTTCCGCGTCGCTGCGTAGAGCGGTCACATCCGCCTTCGACACGTTTACGGTTCCGCTCGCCGGAGTGACCACGGCGAGACTGCCGTCTGTTGTCGTCACCGGACCGACTACGGTTTTTCCGTTTGACAGCGCTACATGCAGCGGCTGTGTGGAAGTGACTTCCTGGACGGCGGGCCACTGAACCGTAACGTCGCCCGCAAACTCCGTTTTAATCAGCAAGGTTTTATCGTCTGATTTTGTGATCGTCCCGGTCAGCCGATCGCCATTCTTCAGCACCACTTGATCGGCGAAAAGCGCGGAACAAAACGCGAACACTGACAACGCTACCGAGAGATGCAGCTTACGCATGACATTTCTCCATCTATGAATTTGGACTTTCGTTTGCGGGACCCGGTGGATGACAACAACAGCGAAGAGATTAACTTACCGCAGATGCAAGAATCTCGCTATAGGGGAAACCCCGAAAGACTCTTGCTGTGTTGGGATTGACTCGCTGGCTGAGCGGGATGTGCTGCTTGTCTTCGAGACAAATGCGAGTGGTGCCGCCGCTTGAAGAAATGATGGATCGCTGAACTAGCTCTTCAGTTCGGTACTCTTCACTTCGGTGCTCGGAGTTTTTGCTTGCTCAGAGGTTCCATCCTTCATGCCCTCTTTCAAAGCGCGAATACCCTCGCCAATTCCTTTTCCGAGCTCCGGAAGTTTCTTGGGGCCAAATACGAGCAGGGCAATAAAGAAGATCACCAGAAGGTGCATCGGTTGAAAAAGACCTTCAAACATACAAAAACCTCCCGCAGACACAACTACTCTGTTTAACCTTACTCAAGCCGGATTGTTCCGTCAACCTCGGCACGTTTTCCCGTTTTCCCTCCAGTCCGCCGGAACCCGGCGAGAACCGGTGCCATGTACAGCATCGTTTCAAAGTGACGCACGCACTATACCCGGGTCTCACTTTGAAAGGACGGCGGGCTGATCGTCGCGAAAAAAGACCCGTCTTATCTTTGCAAGTCGCTGATTTTAAACACTCCTCTTTGGTCGGCCAACTGCACATAGGGATCAGGCCGCCGTTCAGACATGAACTTCCGTGCCTTCGTAAAGCGGCATTGAGGCTCCTAGAATGGCGAAGTCCCAAGTTTTAGAACGGCCGTTCAGCCGTCTGGAGTTTTTATCATGACTTCCACCCCCACGACACCGGTCGGACTCAGGAAAGCAGTCTCTCCGACAGTCCTCCCTTCTAACAATGACACTCAAACTATTGAGCGAGCGGCGAAAGCAACTCCACCGGTCACACCTCAGATCGTTCCCAAGCAAACCGGTTACGGCATGCCTTGCGTGAATTGCAAGACCTATTACGCAGCCGATCTGAAGGCGTGCCCGGTATGCAAAGCAGCGGAGCGCATTTCACCGATGGCAGTCCCGGCGCGTTCCACTGTCTCGGCCGCCGAGCTATGTCCTGATCCGATCGCCCTCGAAGAGGAACGCGAACGGTTCTTGCGCGACTTCAAGACACAAGTTTTTGCGTCCCAGTTGCCGATCAACGCGAGCGGCAATCTGCCTTGTGCCCACGAGGAAAACCATCCCGGCGGCCCCGAACCCGCGGTAGTTTGCCAAGGCTGCTACGATCATTTGCAAGAACGGGTGGACGTGCTGGAAGCCGCACTGCATATGGACTTGAAGGAAGCGGCGCAGATTGTTTACGACGCGGTGTGGGCGGATCCATCAGATGCCACCAAGACATACGAAAACGCGGCTCACGCTTTGCTCGCTGAACTGCGGAGACGCTCGGGAGTCACCCAGGTATTCGGTTTGTTGCAGCCTCTGTCGGACTAACCTTTGAAGCCCCTCACTGTGCCTTCAGACTGACCCACTTCTTGCCGGCGTAGAGACGGTATGAGCCCGGGTTCGCCGAGCTCTGGTCCGCGACGATCGTCAAAGGGACGGCCCGGTGCAGGTTCTCATCCAGGTGCGCTGCAACGGTGAACAGGTCGTTGGCTCCTACGTCCATCACTAGAAATTTGCCATCCTTGCTGAACCCAAAGCCGTATTCGCCTGGCGGAAGATTGGTTCCCTCGACGTACAGCTTCACTTCCGTGATCAGGAAACCTTGATATTTCTCCGCTACGTCGGTTGAATAGCCAGAGGTATCGACCAAGCCCGCCAACACGAACTTGCCATCAGAAGTGCGGAATCCCGCTGAATTGCGAAGCTGCACCGGCGCGCTCTGACCACGAAAGAAATAGCTCGGCGGCACTACTCGTTTGACATCTTCTACGCTCAACACGCCGGGACTTGGCTCCGTGGCTGAGACCAGCAGAGTGGCCAGCAGGCAGAATGAAAAGACTACGACGTGCATGCCTTTGCGCTGCATGATTCCTCCATCAATTTTGAATGCTGCAATTGTGAATGCGATCGTGCATAACTTTACGCCGGTTTAACTCACCCCCGCAATCCAACACGAATCAGTTCGCGGGCGCACCGGCGAACCGCAACCTGCCGAAGGCGCTGGATACGTGAAAATTCGGCTGCGGCGTGTACGTGGCCTGCCAGGCTAGATAAGCTCGCGGCTCTTTCCCGCCTTCGACTCGGTAAAAGTTAGCCCGCCAAATTGCCTTGGGATCAAAGTTTGTAGTAAGCGATTTTATGGGGATTGCCAACTCCGCAGTCCACGTACGTGATTTGTTATCCACAACCACTGAGCGCTGCAAACCGCTCTTCAGACCTGCCAGCCCGCCGGGAAAAATGTCGAGATCCACCCACATGCCGTTCGGACTCACTTCAAATTCCTTGTAGAAGCGCTCACGCGACGGATCGGGTTGCAGAAACGCTTCTGCTACGTCGCGATCCCAGAGATGGTCGCGACGGCCATTGGGATCGGAGTCCTCGAACACAAAAAGCTCGCGGTAGCGGCACTCGAATCTCAGATAAAGATATTGGCGCGACCACAAAACCCGCACCTGAGTTTCGCGTGCGGGATCGGCGTTCTTTCCCTGCCAGTCCGAAGCAAAAGCGATCGGGATTGCGTTTTGCCACGCATCATCAGGATGTGCTGCATCGAGGCGAACGGCATCAACGTATTTCGCGACAATCTCGCCCTCCACAACATCGCGCATCACCTCCGGCATTTTTTGGGCAGTCATGTTGGGAACAGCGAGAAAGGACAGAAGCAACATCGTAACCCATGACCGAAAATAAAACGGGTGGGGCTGGCTCCCCCTGCCGGTTCCCACCCGTACCGTAGATCTTTCATATTGGTGCATCCCACAGCTTAATTGGAATTCAAGGTCGCGCCAAAACGCCACAAAGGGTTATGAAGAAGTTGCGACTTTTGGATGGCGTTTGGAATCTCCATGATTCGTGCCTTCAATTGATAAAGCGATTTTTTTGCGTCGAATTCCCTCACCAAAAATCAGGGCTCGGCAAGAAATATTGTTTGACCGCAAGATCCGGATGGCCCACCGGGAAACGCCGTCTTATGCTTTCAACATTATGACAACCAATGCGATACTCAACCTGACGGAAGCGACGGAGATGGCCCACAGCAATCAGGACCGCACCGAGAACAAGCCGAGCGCGTACTGGCAAGCAGTTCTCGACCGTGACGCCGGCCAGGATGGAAAGTTTGTGTTTGCCGTGTCTTCGACTGGCGTGTACTGCCGCCCCTCCTGCCCGGCCCGCCGTCCCCGCCGCGAGAACGTAACTTTTTTCGGACAACCCGACCAAGCGGAGAAGGCCGGCTATCGTGCCTGCTTGCGCTGCCGTCCCAAGGCGATCGGAGGCAACGGTACGACCGAAATGGTCAAAGCGATGTGCCGCTATATTGAGCAACACCTGGATGAACCTCTCACTTTGGCCCGGCTCGGGTCAGAATTTCGCCAGAGCCCGTTCCATTTGCAGAGAACATTCAAGCATGTGCTAGGCATTACCCCTCGGGCGTACGCCGACTCCTGCCGCATGAGCCAACTCAAGGACAATCTTCGCGCGGGGCACTCGGTCACTCGATCCATGTACGACGCGGGTTTCAGTTCCAGCAGCCGTTTATACGAGCGCACTTCGTCGCAACTCGGCATGACGCCGGACAAATACCGCCGCGGCGCGATCGCGGCGTCCATCCGCTACACTTTCGCCGACTCTCCCTTGGGACGCATGTTAATCGCGGCCACCGACAAGGGGATTTGCGCGATCCAGTTCGCCAACTCCGACGCGGAACTTGAGCAAGGACTGAGACACGAGTTTCCATTCGCCATCCGGCGGCGCGACGACGCTGCCATGCAACACTGGAAAAAAGATTTACTTCGCCAGATGCGTGGGCAACGTTTGAATACCGCTCTTCCCCTGGATATTCAGGCGACCGCCTTTCAACGACGTGTATGGTCGCATTTGCAATCCATTCCCTTTGGGGTAACACGTTCCTACGCCGCCGTGGCGAAAGCGATCGGTCAGCCCACTGCGACACGGGCCGTAGCCCGAGCCTGCGCAACCAACCCTGTCGCGGTCGCCATTCCATGCCATCGCGTCATCCGGAAGGGTGGCGACATGGGCGGCTATCGCTGGGGTCTAGAGAGAAAGAAGGCGCTACTAGATCTGGAAATGCAGAATGCATGAAGACGGCTCTTAAAGATTCGCTCGATGGAGGACGGGCGTCCCCGCCCGTCTTCCACAAAGAAGCCACCCCACTCACTTCTGCAAGCCTACGTAAACGATCCGAGCCTGCTCCAGCAGGTTCAACACAGAGATCTTCTCTGCCTCCGTGTTCCAATCCGGATTTGACTTCGCGTTCTGAATCATGCGGTCAATCCAGACGATGAAGTAGGCAGCATCTTCGGTTGGCTTCGCCACGGAGCCCGCGACCGTCACGTAGATTGGGCTGGTCGTCGCATACGGATAGGCATCCAGCACAGGATGCTCGGCCTTTTCGCTCCACGCACGCAGCAGGCACCATCCGCTTTGCGAGAGCGGGATTGCATCTTCAATGTCGGCCGATTCGCGATCGTCATTTAACTTCAGCTCGCGCACCACGCGGCCATTGCAAATCACTTCCAGATGATCGACTGGAACAATCGAACGAAGCCAGCCGCTAAACTTTACTTTGGTTTCACCCGGGGGCAAGTGAAGTTCACCTCCCACTTGCTGGCTGCCGAGAATAAATCCCAGAAGTGGGCCGTTGGTGGCGAAGGTGTGTCCCTGTTTGAGCGAACTCAGCCAGGACTCAATGTTCAGGGGCCCATTCGGTACTTCGGCGTAGACGCGATTGAGGCCAACTGGCCCGCGCAGAGAAGCGAAATTCGCCATAGCGTCCGTACCGGCCGCGGCGGGCAAGCGAAACCCGCAGTTGAGTAATCGATACCACACTGCCGCGGTAGATTTGTGATCGCTAAATCCGAGCACCTCGATGTAATTCACCTTTCCCAGCGCAACGTCAACCGGCAGTTCATGCGTGAGAGTGGCATCTTTCGCGGGATCGGGGAACGTGTCGTAGGGATGGACATATCCGACCAGAGCGTGCTGCTCGTGCGCCACGTCGGCCACGTTAGCATTGGCCGGGAACAGACTGGCAGCGGCAGTTCCCGGGTAGGCGGCATAACCGGGAAGCAGGAAGTGGTTGGTGAGATGAAGCAACCCGAGATGTCCCCAATAGCTGGTGTGAAATTCCTGTCCGTGGAACAAGAGAGTAGTGCCCGTGGATGCGGCATCGGCGTTCGAACTGAAGTACCTGATGTCGGGGATGCGCTGCTCTTTGTTTACGATTAAGTCCTCGACGATAGAAAGATTCTCCGCCGTGGCTTGTGCAACTAGATTCTTCGGCGTGTTGCGATAAGCTCCGCCATAGTTCATGTGCACATGCACGTCTCCGCTGACCCAGCGGGAATTGGGCCGCTGAGGCAGGTCAAGCGGTCGCAGCGGAATCGTAAGCTTCATAGTTTGATCGGCCGCAACCTGGACAGACTTCTTTTCGACGCGATATTCGAATCCTTTCATGACTTCTACGTCGACTCGCCCACGTGGAACGGTTAACTCGGCGTTGCCAGAAGTCTGAAAGTAGTGCGCTTCAAAACGTCGCTCGGTGCGGACGAAGTTATCGTCCGCGTGCATCCAGGCATCATCAGGCGCGAATGCACGCCCATCCTCGGCGGTGACAAAGATGCGTGCTGACGTGGGTTGTCCTGATGAATCGAGTATTCGTAGCGAAAGACGACCCACCTGCCGTAAGTAGTGCCTGTTGCGGACAATAACCTGGCTCTGAGCACCGCCCGGAATTTCCTGCGTCCAGAGGGAGGTGTTCCCACCGCGATTGGAGATGAACGCAATTATTGTCCCATCCGGCGACCAGCGGGGATCGACGTTATCGAAGTCTCCATACGAAAGTGGAAACGAATCGCCGCCCGCCGCAGGCATCAGCCACAGCTGGTGCCACTGCTGACCCAAATATGACGCGTAGACAATTCGTTTGCCATCGGGAGAAAAGTCCGGCCTCGCCTTCCACGCTGTTTCTTCGTAGTGAATCTCGCGCGCCTCCGCGCCGGGTTCGGCTTTCCTCCGCCAGAAACCGCCAGTGCCATAAACGTGTCCGCGATTAGAAACGAAAATCAGATCCGAGCCATCGGGCGACCACGCGGGGCTGATCTCGTGATCGAACTCGCTGTAGTAATAGCGCGGCAGGTCGCTGCGAGTTTCCCCGGTCAACCGCTTTATATCAGTCAGCTCTCCGTTCGCAAACTGAGCAACGAGGATGTGAAAGTGCTTTTGGTAAGTCGTCGATACGAAGGCGATGCTCTTGCCATCAGGCGAGAATCTTGGCTCCACGTTCACCGCGCCACCCGTGGTAAGTTGCCGCGATTGTCGAGTCTCAAGATTCAGAGCCCAGAGTTCGATGGCATCGTTGGCATACGAGGAGTACACGACCCAGCGGCCATCACGCGAACAATCGGGCTGGTAGTCGTAGCCGGGGCCAGCGGTGAGTTGCTCAGCATCGGGTGAATCCAATTTCTGTTTCCAAAGCGAACCTGCCATGGAGTAGACGAGGGTTCGCGAATCGGGTAACCAGGCGACAGAACTTGGGCCGGTGGTGAGCTGGGGCAGATACATCTCGCGGTAGTAATAGGGATGCGGCAGGTCGATCTGTTTGAGCACAGGTTCGCCTTGTGCCATGAGCGGCAGCGATGTGAGACACAGAACGAATAGCAGATCGATTTTATGTCGGATATACAAGCACGCCTCAGGACTGAAGGCGGATTATACCGAAGGTCGCCGGCAAGAGTGGCCGTGCCGCGAAACTTTTCGCGAATCAATGAACGCGGATCAATAAAAAGGACTAGCGCAGCCGAAGCACGAGGAGAACGACGGTGAGAACGACGATCAGCACGGTTCCTATGGTGTAGATGTGGGAACCGAGCCAACCCTGCTCTTTCCGAGTTTCGAACTTCGAAAGGAAAGCTGGAGCCTGGCTGCTGGCCAGAGGTGCAAGACTCTCGCCCGAAAGCCGGGCAGCCTCACAGTCCAGGCAGAGGGTGCGGCCTTCTGAAACCGGGAATCCGCAGGCCTCGCATTTTCGGATCTTGTCCAGTTCTGGCGGCCGAACTGGTGCGGGCGCATCAAGCTTGGGCGTCGTCGTGTCTGAAGGTTTGGGCGCGGGGGCACTCGCGACCACCGCGGTGGTGGTTGTTTCTATTTCCGCCGGCCCTATTTCTGCGGGAGCGGGCGCTGGTGCCGTCTCAGGTGGCTTCGGCTCCTTATGTTGTGCCGCCTGCTGCGCCGCGGCTTGGGCGTTTTTTGCGGCAATCTCCTGGAGCGCACGCTTGGCTGCATCTGCATGCTCCACCCCTGTCTGCACCATCTCGGCCAAGCGCTCCAGCGCCGTGACATCGCGCTCCTCGAAGGCGTTGGCTCTGTCGGCCAGCAGTTCGAACACACCGGTCACTTCCTGTTCGCGAAGCAGCGGCACCACCATGACAGACTTGATGCCGAGAGCGCGACAACTCTCGCGATTAACCCGCGAATCGGTTTCCGCATCATCGCATCGCAGAACTTGCCGAGTGCGTACGCTTTCGCCAGTCAGGCCTGACTTTATCTGGACCTCAGCTCCCAGTTGCGGAGCAGAAAGGCCTGCGCTCGCCCGGCAAATCATCGCGCTGCCTTCCCGCAGCGCGATGGCCGCACCCGATGCACCTGTAATGTATTGCGCTCGCTCCGCCAATAACTGCAGCGCAGCTTCAAGGTCGCGTCGTGCCATTTCCATCAGGGACTTGCTGCCGGCATCTGCGGAGAGATGCGAAGGGGGTGGAAGGAATTGTTCTTTTGCAGCCCGAGACCCCGGCGGAGGAACTCCCTGCGCGCTGCCGGAGGAAGTTTGATCGAGAATAGAGTAGCGATCCAAGGGGTTCTAGGTATTATCGCCCGAGATTGGCCGGATGCAAACAGAGTTTTCGAAAGGTATGTCTCTGTCTGCCCCCGGTGGTTTTCTCCGCGCATGAATAAAGTCGCTGACGAAAGTCCCTGCTATTTCTTTTTCGGAGGCAAGAACTTCTTCTCAATCGACGCCACCACAACGTAATTGGGGTCGACCATTTCATTCAGATGGATCTTTGCGACCTTTGACAGCAGTTCATACGCATCCAATTCTGACAAGCCATAATCCTGATGAATCCACCCAACCAGTTCGGTGAAGGCGATGCGCACGCAATCATCCAACGGACGATATGCCCCGACGGTCATAATCGCGTCGTCATTTTCGAAGCGCGGCCAGTTGATCTTTTGGCCTTTTATCAGGCTCAACTGCACCCGCGCCCGCAAAGGCACTTCGATAGCCGTGCCCGCGACTTCGCCATCGCCCATGGCTGCGTGCCCGTCGCCCATATATAGCAAGCCTCCGGGCACATTCACCGGAAAATAAACCGTATTGCCGACGCTGGCTTCGGGAGAATCCATGTTGCCGCCAAACTCCGCGGGCACAATCGAACTGCGAGCCTCGCCCGCAGAGGGCGCAACTCCGATGCATCCGAAGAAAGGATGCAACGGAATCTTGACCGAGAACTTCGAATCCAGCGCCTGGAACGTCGCCGTGTTGTTCGCGTGGTCGATAGGATAGAACCAGATCTTCTCGGGCAATGGCGGATGCAGCATGGGCGTGTAGTTGGTCTCATTCAACGCTCCGAAGCCCGGCGCAAATGCGCCCACGCCCTGGTCACCGTCGACTTCAAGATCAAGAATCTTCACCACCAAAGTGTCGCCCGGTTCGGCGCCCTCAATATAGAAAGGACCGGTCAGCGGATTGTCGCCCTTGCTCATGCTAAGCGTATCGCCCGGCTTCTTGATGGCATTGCCGAAGCAATCGAGCGTATTGGTATCGAGAATGTCTCCGGATTTCAGCCGCGCAACCGGCGCGACCGAAGCGTAAACGTACTTCACGTCGTCGATCGTGGCGTGATACTTCACAACGTTGCCGGGTGCAGCCTGCGCCAAAACATTCGCGACGCTGAGAATCAGCAACAAGGGCATCAGGATACGGACGTTCAAGTACACCTCCTGAAATGCATGACTCCAGAACTCCTTCAGTGAGCTGCGTTGGCAAAATGGTGATACCTCGGCAATCACCTTTTGTGCAAACTCTTCGGCGGGGCCACTTCAATCCACCTCGCTGTTCCGGATTCCGACCTAACTCCGTTAGACACGGAACGGACCTCAGATGTCGGAACAGCATGTGCATCGATGAGAAGTGCCTCACCTCGATCGGGGCTGGCATATCTCTGACGGCACCATTCCGCAAATGGACGAAAGCTCTCATCCTTAACCATAGTTAGCCAGTCCGCAGTCGGGTAAGGGCACGCAGAGTAGAGATCCTCCGGAGTCCACCACCAACGGACAGGACCCTTAAAGGAATATCGCTCCCCAATGAAAGTACCGCGATTTTCACTTACCGCCCGAAGGAAATCCGACCATTCAATGACTCTGCCAATAGCCTCCATCTGGGTTCGAAACTCACGCTCACGCCTGCGCGGGATACGACGGGATATTACGCGATATGGGATCGACAAGCCAGCCCCCATGAACATGACTGGGATAAACAGAAGTGACCAGGGCAAACCGATCTCGATGGGTTTTCTCTGTTGCCACGGTCTCGCGCCCATGTGGAGAGTCTACCCTGCGGGTAAACTGCTTCAAAGTGTTCGTTGACGCAAACGGCCGGCTACGTCGCCCACGCGCGTCGGCACATTCCACTGAATGTACGAGATCGGCCTCTAGCGAATCCAAGCCAGCCACACCCATCCAACAAAAAGAGTCGCCAGCGTGATGGGCAGACCAACCCGGAAATAATCCCAGAAACCAATCTCCATCTCCGGTTTAGCACTCTCAACCACGATGAGATTGGCCACGCTTCCCGTGATGGTAAGGTTTCCCGCCAGGGTTGAAGCCATGGCCAGGGCCAACCAGGCCGTGTGCGGGTTGCTGAATCCAGGGATCAACGACTTCAGCAGCATCACGGCGGGCACATTGCTGACGATATTGCCGAACAGCGCAACCACCACGGTGAACGTGCCCAGCCTTTGCAGGTTCCAATGTTCCGCCACCTGCAGCAACTGTCGGACGATCCCGGCATTCTCCGCTCCGCCCACGATCAGAAACAGTCCGATAAAAAACACCAGCAGTCCCCAGTCCACTTCCGGGTAGAGCTTTCTCGGTTCCAGCGTTCTGGTAATCAGCACCGCAGCCGCCCCCAGAGCTGCCATCATCGCGGGAGGGACGCCGAGGAAGAATCCTATGACCACAGCCGTCACTACAACAACGGGTTTGGTTAGGTGCGAAAGATCAAGCGCGGGCAATGGAATTCGTCCCGCCTTCTCCGGGGGCAGCTCAATCTTGCGCATATGGATCGAGTGCAGCGCTGCCCAGTCGAGGAAGAGTCCGATGATTGCGACTGGCCCCAGATGAAAAAGGAAATCGTAATAGCGGATGCCGGAGAAAGATCCGATCAACATATTCTGCGGGTTGCCCGTAATCGTGGCCACGCTACCGATATTCGACGCGGTAGCGACCGCCAGAAGGTACGGCAGCGGCTGCAGTCGCATGCGCCGTGTGATGCCGAGCACGAAGGGTACCATCACCAGGCAGACAATATCGTTCACCAGAAAAGCAGAAAGAATCCCGCAAGTGAAAATCACCGCGGGCAGCAGGTGAGTTGGCTGCAATCGCTGCAGAACCAATTCCGCATTCCACTCGAAAAAGCCCACCAGTCGCAGATTGCCCACGATCAGCATCATCGAAAACAGAAGCACGAGAGTGGAGAAGTCGATGAAGCGCAGGGCATCGGGCGGCTGCACCACCCGGAAGGCGATCATGGCGACAGCCCCGATGATGGCCGCGCCCGGGCGGTCAATCTTCAGACCAGGAAACTTGCCGATGGCGAACACCAGATAGCTCGCCAAGAAAATGATGTATGCCGCAGCCAGTCGTGCATCAGGTACTGCGGTGGACGGGATCGGGAGCATTCCAAAGAATATTATCAGCGTCAAAAGCCGGATGAGACTTGTCTCCGCGTCGTAAGATGCAAGTTATTTGTCTCTGTTTGGAAGCCGCACCTGCACATTCATCCAAGCGTGGCGGCAAGCCCGAGTCCATTCTGGACGGAGAACGCGTCCCGATGTGACGGGAAATGGCTGATCCGAAATAGCGTGGTGCGAAGGCGCCCGGTCCGCGCCTGACGCAGCCACCGATCAATCGCACGACAGATCTCATTGCCCTAAGACCGCGGCAGAGGCTAGGGTCCACGGTCATGGACACGGTTCTGCGCGCCTAACTGTTTTTCCATCCGAACGACCGCCAGCGACTCCCCATTCTTCAGTGGCACCTCGAGATTTTCCAGCGCGACATAACCCCTGGCTCGGTAGAGTGGCACTCCGGTGAGCGTCGCACCCATTTCTAATCGAGTGAAGCCGGCGGCAGCAGCAGCTCTTTCACAAGCCTCGAGAATCAAGCTGCCTATTCCGCGGCGCACCCAGTTTGGGTGGACAAAAAAGGCGCGAATCTTGGCGGCGTCGTGCTGAGGATTCAACAACGAGTCCTCTCGGCCGGCCCAACGGTCGCCGCCAAAGAGTGTCTTGCGTTTGCTCCAACCGCCACAGCCGACGATTATCGGCTCCGGTCCTGCCTCCACCACGTAATAGGTTCCATCCGCGATCAGTTGGCTGTCCACGCCGTAGACGCTTTGCAGCGCGCCTTCGATTTGGGCAGGGGTGTAATCCGCCGCCTGCAATCCTCGCACGGACGCATCAATCAGCGTGGGCAGGACGCTGATGTTCGCGGGAACGGCTTGGCGGAGGGTAAGATTCATGGCTCGGACGTATCTGCGGAAGTGTACCAAGCCAAAGTTCGGGGATTCAATTCGGGGAGAAATCGAACCAGGTCGTTGGCAGCGATAGCGACACGGGTTCAACAGGCAAGAACCTGGATGCCTCGCTGCGCTCGGGATGACAGGGTGTTTAGTTGGTGCGAAATCTACGGACGTTTAGTGATTGTCGTCGCGGTGGCGAAGCCAATCCAGGAACATCTGCTCGATCGGCTTGTCGTAGGTCATCATGATGTGGCGGATGGTGTGGCCGCTGACAAAGTGGCAGACTTCCTCCGCCAGATTCTTGGCATGGTCCCCGGCGCGCTCAAGCGATTGAGTCATGAAGATGACTTGCAAGCTGGCTTGGCGCTGCGTGCCTTCCGGGTTTTCGATGTGGCGGAGGAAGATCAGATTTCGCAGACGGTCCATTTCGGCGTCGGCGCGCAACACGTCCACTGCCTTCTTCACGTCACGAGTGGCAAAAGCGGCGCCAACATCAGCCAGCATTTTTTCCAGGATGGTCGCCATGTGCGTCAGATCGCGCGTGTCCTGGGGATCGATCCGAGGACCGGCCGATTGCGCGCTGCTGGCAAAACTGAGCAGCAGATCTCCGATGCGTTCCAGGCTGATCATGAACTTCATACACGCCAGCAATTCGCGAGCTTCGGTTCCGCTTACCTGCGTGATGGCGAGCGTAACCCCATCGTCGATTTCCCGATCCAGCGTGTCGAGTTCTTTCTCACGTTCTCGAATCGTATTGAGTAGCGGCGAGGATCCAGTCGCGATACCCTCAGCCGCAGCGGCGGCAGCATCCTTGGCGACGGCGCAAGCTTCAATGGTTCGTTTTACAAGGTACGAATAGGCAGGCTCGGGGGTTGGGGTATTTAGAGCGGCAATACTCATCGAGACTTCCCTCGGCTCACGGAGTGGCGGCCGCATCGCATTCGGTCGTCTTCGCTGCCGGCCTGTACCGATGCTCACGCTACAAGCATAGGTTCTTTGTTTCAAGGATGTTGTTAAAAGCTTGTAAATTCTTGGGTTCGAGACCCTCACAAAGTAGGCACAGACGTCGCGTCCCCTCGGCGTCCGGCAGAAACAGGATGCATCGCGATCAAGCCGGCGAAGAATCATGAGCCAGGGGCAGAGTAAACAAAAACACTGAACCGTGGTTCAGTTCGCTCTCGGCACGAATCGTGCCCTCGTGCGCGAGCACGATATGCTTGGCTATGGCCAGTCCTAACCCGGTGCCCCCGGATTCCCGCGAGCGAGCTTTGTCTACGCGGTAGAAACGCTCGAAAAGGCGCGGCAAGTGCTCAAATGGAATGCCCGGGCCGAAATCGCGCACATAGAATTCAACGCCACGTTCCGAACGCCTCGCCCCCAACACCAACCGTCCACCCGATGCAGCGTACTTCAGCGCATTGTCAATGAGGTTGGAAAAAACCTGGTGGATGGCCTCGCGATCGGCGCTCACCAAGTCCGGCGCCGAGTCTTCCACCTGCAAGTCGATGCCGTGTGCCCGCGCCAGTTCGCGGAAGTTCTGAACTGCTTCCTGCAGAATCTCTGCCGCGGCTACGGGTTGGACGTCAAATCGCTGCTCGCCTGATTCCACTCTCGCCAGAGTCAGAAGATCTTCGGTCAGGCGGGACATGCGATGGGCATTCTTACGGATAATCTCCAGAAACTCGCGCGAGTGATTATTCTCGGGCGAACTGTCGAGCAGGGTCTCGGCGTAGCCCTGAATGGAGGTCAACGGCGTCCGTAGCTCGTGGGAAACGTTGGCAATGAAATCGCGCCGAGTTTTCTCCACCCTCTCGGTCTCGGTCAAGTCACGCAGAACGGCAACGGCGCCTCCCCCGGGCATGGGCGCGGCGGTTACATCGAACGTGCGACCGGGAACAATGGAAGTAGCTCGCGCCGTGAACACCTTTCGGGTTTCGCTGGCTCCGCGTACGGCGCGCAGGAAATCGGGGTCGCGCACGGTTTCAACGATGGGAACATTCAACCGAGTGCGCTGCGGAACCAGGCCATCCATACTCTGGTTGGCCCACTGCACGCGGTCGTCGGGACCGACGGCGATCACGGCGTCCTCCATACTGTTTAACAGCGTTTCGAGCTGGCGCTGGCTGGTTCGCAGAGCCGCAAAGTTGCTCTGTACCTGACGAGCGGTCTTGTCGAGAGCGGCAGCGACTTGCCCAATTTCATCTCCCGAATTTTCAGCAATACGCGCCTCGAGTTCGCCGCCGGCGATTTTGTTGGCAAACTGCACAATCCTTTCCAGCCGACGCGCCGTGAACTGAGCCAACGCCCCGGCGAGAACAAGTGCAACTAGAAAAGTAAGCGCCGAACCAACCAGCAGCGTCTTTTGCAGCTGCGCGGTAGCGGCTCCGAGTTCGGATAGCGGATAGGCCAAGCGGGCCGCGCCCCCGGAAACGGGAGCGGCCACATAATGGAAAGCAATTCCCAAGGTTTGGCTCGTCCGCGTATCGGTTCCGATCTCTCCTTTTAACGCCTCGGCAAACTCGGGCGTTTGTGCGAGATTTTCCATCGCCGAGGCCGTTGCCTCAGAGTCGGCCAGTACCTTGCCGGTGACATCGATGACGGTGGCGCGCGCACCGGCCGCCTGGCCCTCCTGCGAGACGATGTCCTGAAGATTGTGCTCACGGTCGGTGTTCACCCGGTTCGCGAACATCAGCGTCTTCTGTCTCAGGCTACGATCGATTTCCTGCCGCAGGGAATTTTCCCACGTCCGGCGGATGGAGAAATCAAGAGTCACCGTAGCGGTGGCAATCACCAGGGCAAAGGCGGTCAGCAGCCGCAGGAAAAGCCGGCTTCTCACTTGGGGGCCTCGAAGCGATAGCCCGCTCCGCGGACCGTTTTCAGATAGCGCGGGCTTTCGGGATCGGGCTCGATCTTCTCGCGAATACGGCGCACATAAACATCCACTGAACGCGGCGTGACGTAAGCCGTATCGCGCCAGACGGAATCAAGAAGCTGGTCCCGGGTGAACACCCGGCCGAGGTGACGCGCAAAATAGTCGAGCAGGCGGAACTCAGTCGCGGTTGTGCCTACCACCTGACCGCCTACGGTCAGTGTCATCGCGCTGGGATCGATTTCGATTTCTCCTACCTTTAACGGTGACTGTAAGAGCGGACGCTCGAAACGCCGCAACACCGCTTTCACTCTTGCCACAAGCTCGCGCGGGCTGAACGGCTTGGGAATATAGTCATCCGCGCCGAGCTCCAGGCCGAGGATGCGATCGGCCTCTCCGCTTTTCGCAGTTAGAAAGATTACGGGCGTCGATGCCAACAGGGGCGTCTGCCGAATCTGCCGGCACAGCTCGAGGCCGTCCCTTCCCGGCACCATAATGTCGAGAATGAAAAGTGTTGGCCTCTGCCGCTCCGATTCCATGACGACGGTGTTGCCAGTTGGAAACACTTTGACTGCGAATCCCGCGCCCTCCAAGTGATGCCGCACCAGCCGGGAAATGTCAGGATCGTCCTCAACCACAAAGATGCTAGGTTTCACACGGGTATTGTAGCCGGGAGATCGGAATATTGCCCTGATTGTAACCAGATTGAAACATTCCAAACGAAGCCTTACCGGTCCGAGCATAGAGCGTACACTCCTGTCCGCTACCCAGCCCAAGGTAACTATCCCTGGAGGAACGACTGTTAGACCCTGCCGGACAACAGCTAAACTACAAATGCCGATTGTTCATGATGAGACTCGCAGCTATTTTTTTCTTTTGCGCTGTGCCGCTCTTTTGCCAAAGCAATAGCGGCGAATTGCGCCTTCGAGTGACCGATCCCGACGGTCTGGGCGTGAAAACCATGGTCCAGATCGTCAGCGTGGGCAATCAGTATCGAAATACTCTGGCGACCAGCGATCTGGGTAATCTCGATGTGCAGCGCCTGCCTTACGGCATCTATCAGATCGAAATTAAACAGTCTGGCTTCGCAAGCGTATCGGAATCTGTCGAAATTCATTCTTCGATTCCGACCAGATACGCGATCCAACTCAACCTGCCGTCGGTGAACGAATCTGTCACGGTTAGTGCGGCCAACACATTGATCGACCCCGATCAGGCCGGCTCCGTCAACCAGGTTGGCTCGGATCTCATTCAAGCCCGGGTCAGCTCGGTTCCGGGTCGCTCGTTGCAGGACTTGGTGAACTCGCAACCGGGCTGGCTCTACGAAGGCAATGCCGTGCTGCATCCCCGTGGCTCGGAGTATCAGACGCAGTTTGTGATCGACGGCATCCCTCTCACCGACAATCGCTCGCCCAGCTTCGGGCCTGAGATTGAAGCCGACGACGTGCAGTCGTTGAGCATCTATACCGCGGGCATTCCCGCGGAGTATGGGCGAAAAATGGGCGGCGTGGTCGAGGTCAACACCATTCAGGATTCACAAGCAGGCTTCCACGGCGACGTGGTGCTCTCCGGAGGCAGCTATGACTCGGCGAGCGCTTTCGCGAAAGGGGCGTACGCTTGGGGAAAGAATGCCTTCGGCGGAAGTGCCAGTGGCAGCATGACGGACCACTATCTGAATCCAGTGGTTCCGCAAAACTACTCGAATACTGGCACGCTGGGGGATTTTTCGGTCAACTATGAGCGGGAACTGACGCCCAACGATCGCGTTAGATTTATCGTCCGCCATGAACTCGCGCGCTACGATATTCCGAACGAACAGGTGCAGCAAGTCGCGGGGCAGCGCCAAACTGCGAATAATTTCGAGACCATGGGGATCGCCTCGTATCAGCACACATTTTCGTCGCAAGCGGTGGCCGATTTTCGTGCTATGGTGCGCGACAATGCGAATAATTTCAACTCCAACCAGAATTCAACTCCCATCGAAGTCTTCCAGCACAATTGGTTTCGCGAAGGATATTTCAAAGGGACCGTGACTCTCGACCATGGCCGGAACGAATGGAAGTTTGGAGTCGAGTCGGACAATACCTTTCTAAACGAAAACTTCAACTACTTCATTACCGATCCAAGCCAATTCGATCCGGAGACGCCTCAAACCTTCAGCTTCATCGGCAATCGCCCCGACCTCGAACAATCCGCATTCGTGCAGGATCTGATCCGCCTGAAAAATTGGACAATCAGCGCCGGGCTTCGCTGGGACCACTATCAACTCCTGGTCAACCGGCAATCCCTGGATCCGCGCTTCTCGATTTCGCGTTATTTCTCTTCCGCCGACTTGCTCGTGCATTTCTCCTATGATCGGGTTTTTCAGACCCCGTCTTTCCAGAACATTCTGCTTTCGAATTCAAATGCAATTATGTCCCTCGACCCCGCGAACTTCCTCCGGCTGCCGGTGGAACCTTCAGAAGGAAACTACTACGAAGCCGGATTAACCAAGGTGTTCGTGGGAAAGATCAGGCTGGACGCCAACTATTTCCGGCGGCTGGTAGACAACTATGCGGATGACGATCAGATTATCAACACGACGGTCAGCTTTCCCATCGCATTTCGCAAATCCATCATCTATGGCGCGGATGCAAAACTCGAAGTTCCCGATTGGCACGGCTTCTCAGGTTTTCTGAGCTATTCCTACACCGTCGGCAATGCCTGGTTTCCGGTGACCGGAGGTCTCTTCTTAGGCACCGATGCCACCTCTGCGAACACCCAACTCCTCGGCCATTTCCCGGATTCGCAGGATCAGCGGAACACCGTTCGCGGGCGCGTTCGCTACCAGATCGCGCCGCGCTTCTGGATCGCGGGCGGAATTCAATACGACACTGGACTCCCCTTCGAGTTCAATGGCGACCCGGCCACGGTGCTCGCCGAATACGGCCAGCAGGTGCTGAATCGCATTAACTTTGCCCGTGGCCGCATCTACCCTTCCTTCATGGTCAATGCCTCGGCAGGAGCGGATGTTTACAAATCGGACCGTGTGAATATGCAGTTTCAGATCGACGGACAGAACCTTACCAACGTTCTGGACGTAATCGACTTCGGCGGTTTATTCTCCGGCAACGCCATCGGACCGTCCCGGAGCTTTGGCCTGCGCCTCACGACCAACTTCTAATTTCGCTGGCACACACGGTTAGAGACGAAGCTCGATGAACAGGTTCCCGTTCCTATCCAGCCAAAACTTCGCTCGGGGAGGGACAATCGTGGTCGCACTGTATTCCGTCACGACGGCCGCGCCCGAATACTTCTTTCCCGGTTGCAGAGACTCCCGATCATAAATGGCAGAAGCGATTTTCTTATTCTCGAAGAATACCGAGGTTCGCACCGGATCAAGATTTCCGCGGTCGGCACGCGCGGTGTCGGCCCGGCCAAGGTTCGACTGCGGAGATTTCGTGAGTGCCCGAAGCCGGAGCGTAACTAACTCTATCTCCCGCGCCGGATAGCTGTAGCCGTAACGGCGGTCATGCTCGCGACGGAACGCTGTGATCAGTCTGTCAGTGTAGGGAATATTGAGTTCGTACCCTTGGCCCCTGTAGCGAACGTCCACGCAAAGACGGAACTGGACAGCGCCCTTCCAGCCCTCAGTTAGAAAGTCTTGGCCGGCCTTGCGGCGTAATTTGTTGAATTCGTCGTTCAGCCGCGTCAGCGGAAGTTCATTCTGGGTTCGCCAGAGCACGGTTCGTGAATAGTCCTTAACCACATCACTGACCAGAATGCCAAAGGCGGAGAGTGCTCCCGGACGTGCGGGTACAAGAACTCGGGGGATACTTAAGGCTGCCGCTAATTCGCAGGCATGCAGCCCTCCGGCGCCTCCGAACGCTACTAGTACGAACTCTCGAGGATCGTAACCGCGCTCAATCGAAACCACGCGAATGGCTTTCTCCATGGTAGCGTTGACCACGCGAATGACCCCGGCTGCAAACTGTTCGAGCGAGAGTTTGCAACGCTGCTTCTTCAGCCACGCCGACACGATCCGGCGAGTGCGTTCCAGATCGAGCGTGAAGTCGCCGCCAAGAAAACGATGCGCCTGCAATCGTCCCAGGATCAGATTCGCATCCGTGACCGTCGGTTGATTGCCGCGACCGTAGCAAATTGGACCCGGGTCAGCTCCAGCCGACTCCGGTCCCACGCGTAGCGCACCCGCCGGATCGAATCGCGCAATGGAACCTCCGCCGGCACCGACAGTGTGAATGTCGAGCATCGGCACTCCGACCGGCAAGCCAGCAATTTCAGTTTGACTGCTCCCACGGGTTTCGCCATCCACTAGCGCCACATCGGTCGAAGTACCACCCATGTCGAACGAAATAATTCGCTGGCATCCGCTGCGACGCGCCATGGCCGCTGCTCCCACGACTCCTCCTGCGGGGCCAGAGAGCACAGTCCGCACGGGTTCGCGGACAGCGGAACGCAGAGCCGTGATGCCGCCACTGGATTGCATTACGAAAATGCGAGCCTTGGCGCGACGCTTGCTGCCTGTTGTTCTTCGGGAGGGCATGGCTTCAGCCATGCCGCCAAGATGCTCTGAAGATCCGGGCTTCGGCCCCTGAGAAATTTCGCTCCAAGCTTGCGCCCGCGCTTCGAGGCTTTCCAGATAGCGTTGCATGACAGGTTGGAGATACGCGTTTACCACCACCGTGCTGGTGCGCTCATATTCGCGAAATTCAGGGAGGATCTGATGGGAAAGGGAAAGGGGAAGGCCCAGGTCGCTCAAGGCAGCCGCAACTAGGTTTTCGTTCTTTGGATTAGCAAACGAAAACAACAGCGAGATCGCAATCGCCTCGGGTCGTTTCTCAAGCACTCTGGATTTCAAGTCCAGCAGATCGCTTGGCGAGGGCTCTCGCAGAATCTCACCGTCGCTACTTGTCCGTTCGTCCACCCCGAAGCGCAGATCGGCAGACACGAGAGGCTCAATGCGGTCGAAAAAGAAATCGTACAGTTTGGGACGGGCCTGCCGGCCGATCTCGATGACATCCTCAAAACCGCTCGTAGAAACGAGCGCCACGCGCGCCCCCTTGCGCTGCAGGAGTGTGTTCGTGCCGACCGTAGTCCCGTGAAGCAAAGTTAGCGAGCCGAGACAACCGATTTTCCCCAGCGCTTCTACGATGGCTCGCGAAGGATCGTCAGGAGTCGAGAAAACCTTGAGCACGCGGATGTGCCCGCGGTCGACCCAGACGCAGTCGGTAAACGTGCCGCCAGTGTCGATGGCAATGCGGGGCGGTTGAGGTGGAGAGCGGCGTGCCATGGGAGTCGAACTGGGACGCTAGGGTACCATCTTTGACCAGGAGATTTTTGCCGTTGAGAACAGGATAACCAGGAGGTGCGCTCTGTGAGATATGACTTTCTAGTGGAGACTTATGCAACCGAACGAATCAAAGTGGTCAGTGTATGGAGTGAGTTCCGGGACGAGGATCTTCTGCTGCGCCCCCGCCGTGATGATCCACGGGGACGTAGTGCTCATGAGCAGATGGTGCATCAGTGCGTCAGCGAGGATTTGTGGTTTCGGACCATGCTTGGAATCGACGTCGAAGCACCACCGCTGCCGACGCAAGAAACTCGATTGCACTTCGTGAAACAGTACGCGGACGACAGCGGGAAACGGCTTGCGCACTTAGGCCAAAAAGACGACGCCTGGTGGGAAGAGGCAACCAACTTTTTTGTCGTGCAACGCTCTCGTGCGTGGGTGATCACGCGGCGTATCGCGCATACTTCGCATCATCGCGGACAACTAATGGCCATGCTCCGCATGCTGGGACGCGACTTGCACAGCAACTACGGCCCTACGGCGGATACCGGCGGCCTGATGCAAAATCACGCGCCAACAATTTACGCCTATGCCAGCCTGGAGGCCCTGCTCCAGGGAGAGGCTGCCGGAGGCGCGAAAGCGGCCTTGCCTGGGTCCGGAGGCAAGCCTGTGACCGAACGACCTACGTAGACGAGAGATCACTTGCCGTTCGTAGAGAACGCAAGCGCGAGCAATGTATTCTGCTCCATTTCGTGGGCCTTGGCCGATCCAGTGGAAGGGCTTGCGCTGGCCGAACGCTTGACCGAAAGCACTGGACGTTCTCCCGCGATGTGGCGCAGCCGCGGCAGCATATAAAACATCGCGCCCATGTTGGCGGGTTCTTCCTGGACCCACACAATATCGCGCGCGCTGGCATGGCGTTCTAGTTCTTTGATCAGTTCAGTCTCGGGGAACGGATACATTTGTTCCAGGAAAACGATCGCTGTTGAGCCGTCTTTTCGTTTTTTGCGCTCCTCGCGCAACTCGTGCCCAATTTTTCCGGTGCAAAGGAGGATGCGTTTGGCGTCGCTGATTTCCGTGTCGGGCAACACGTTCAGGAAGTGAGGGTGCGTGAATTCTGCGATGGGCGAAGAAGCGTCCGGGTGCCGCAGCATGCTCTTCGGGGTGAAGACGATTAGCGGTTTGCGCCATTTCCGCAGTGCCTGGCGGCGCAGCAAGTGGAAGTATTGCGACGCATTTGAAGGCTGGCAGATCTGAAAATTATCCCGCGCCGCGAGCTGCAGAAAACGCTCGATGCGGGCGCTCGAGTGTTCCGGACCCTGGCCCTCGTAGCCATGGGGTAGCAGCAAGACCACGCCAGAGAGCAAATTCCATTTGTCTTCGCCTGCGCTGACGAACTGATCAATCACCGCTTGCGCAACGTTCGCAAAGTCGCCGAACTGAGCCTCCCACAAAACGAGCGCTTCCGGATAGTCGCGACTGTAACCGTATTCGAACCCGAGCACGCCGGCTTCCGATAGCGTGGAGTTGTAAATTTCACAGCGCGCCTGTTCGTCAGAAATATGTTGCAGCGGCACATACTCCTGCTCGGTTTCGATATCCAGCAGCACGGAGTGCCGCTGGTTGAATGTGCCCCGGCGGCTATCCTGTCCGCTCAACCGCACCGGCACACCCGCCCTCACCAAACTGCCGAAAGCCAAAGCTTCTGCCATGCCGTAGTCGACGGGACGCTTTCCGCTGCCCATTTCGGCGCGTTGTTCGAGCAGCTTCTTGACCTTCGGATGGATGTGAAAACCATCCGGGTAAGTTGTGAGTGCCTTCGTGATTTCCTGTAGTTCTTCCGCCGATAAGCCGGTCTCAACCTCATACTCCGGCTTATAGCGACCGCCTGTGTAGTTGTCCCAATAGGTTGGCAAATCACGAAGCGTCGGTTTCTTGGTCATCGAGACGGCCTTTTTCTGCGCGGCTTCAAGTTCTCCGCGGATGGCCTGCACGCGCGCCTGCGCGTCTTCGACGCCGATGTCTTCGGAATAAATCTCCCACAACGGCGGGTGCTCTTTGATTGCCTTGTAAAGCAGCGGTTGGGTGATGGTGGGATCATCGACTTCGCTGTGCCCATGCCGCCGATAACCGATCAGATCCACGACCACGTCGGTGCCGAAAGTGTAGCGGTAGTCGAGAGCGATGCGCCCTACGCGGATCACGGCGTCCACATCTTCGCTGTTCACATGAAAAATCGGGACAGACTGGCGTCGTACAAGCTGCGCGGAGAAACGCGAGGAATGCGATTCGCGGGGCACAGTCGTAAAGCCGATCAGGTTGTTGGCGATAATGTGCACAGTTCCACCTACGGTGTAGCCGGGCAGATCCGCGTAGTTCAGCGTCTCCGCAACAATGCCTTGTCCGGCGAACGCTGCATCGCCGTGCACCAGGAGCGGAAGATATTTCTTACTTCCGGCTTCTCCCGTGCGGTCATGCTTGGCACGAGTGCGACCGATGGTTACTGGGTCAACCGCCTCCAGATGGCTCGGATTCGAAACCAGGTGGATGTGAACCTTGGCGCCGCTCCGAGTCACGTACTCGCCAGTCGCGCCCATGTGATACTTCACGTCGCCGCTGCCGAGCACGCTGCGCGGATCGATATCTTCAAATCCTGCAAAAACTTCTTCGGCGCTACGCCGGGCAACGTGAACCAATACGTTCAGCCGGCCGCGATGGCTCATCCCCATCACGAGTTCTCCCGCACCCTGTTGCCCAGCTGCGTCGAGAATCTCGTCCATCAGGGGAATAAGCGCGGTGACGCCTTCGAGCGAAAAGCGCTTGTTGCCCAAATAGCGCTGCTGCAGCACTTGCTCAAACAGTTCTGCACGAACCAGAAGATCGAGCGTTCTTTGCTGGTCCACAGCTGTTTGAGGGCCTTCCAGCCGATCCTGAATCCAGCGCCGCCGTGCCGGATCGGTGATGTGCATGAATTCGGTGCCAATCGTCCCGCAGTAGACACGTCGCGCCTCTTGGGCGAATTCGCTGTCGACCGGCAGTTCAGAGTGAGGCGCGGGGCGGAGAAAGCCGAGGGGATCGAGGTCGGCCTCGAGGTATCCCCAACGACGGTACGCGTCGAACACGCGCTCGCGTTCTCCGTTGGTTGGGTCCAGTACTGCGGTGGAAGTTCCGGGAGCAGTCTTCGATCGAATGGACATATGTCTGTTACTAGAATAATGGATGAGCGGCGGATAGGGACAGATTCATCGGGGCAAAGTCTCGGCCCGGAGGATTGCCCGGGCATCGCTGACAGCTTGCGGGAAAATTCTCGGCGTTGAGTTTTGAAAGGGCACGGCTTCGGTCGTGCCTTTCCCAAATCGGCATCTGCTCTCGAAATATTTCGTCTTCGACAGCGAAATAGACTCAAGTGCAAAATATCGATTACGCAGCAGGGTCGTTTGGAGGGGGTGCCAGTGGGTACTGGACGATGCCTGTCACGCGCTCGAGTGGCTTTCATCCACTAGACTAGGGTTCGATTCCCTCACCCTCTGAGGCCACTCGAACCTCGAATTTCGCTTGACATGATCGTGCGCTTTGTTGTCATTAAGTTGAACAGGCGTCGTTCAGTACAATTTAAAGCCCCGAGGCGATCTCGGGGCTTTCGCTTTGTAGCATGTCGTGGGGAAGCACTTGGAACCTACCCGGCTGGTATGCCCCGCTCCGTCGAAAAGCCCGGCATTCGCAAGAACGCGAAAACCCGTTCGCACGAGCGTACAAGTCCTTGCGTTTACATTGACTTGTGGTTGATATTTTGCAAGACTTAGTTTCTTAACCACGAAACTGGACTTGGTCTTGACTTTCCGTGTTCGGTTAAGTTGTTCCGGCGGACGATGGAATTACTGCTCAATCTTTTTTGGCTCACCTTGGCGGTGCCCGCGCTCTGGATGTGGTGCCGCAAAGCGGTCTACGCCAAGGATCGGGGGCGCTTCGATGGGATTCGCCCCCTCCTTCTGTTAGGTTGCGCTCTGATGTTGCTGTTCCCCGTGGTTTCGGCCACGGACGACTTGCACGCGATGCGGCAGGAAATGGAAGAGTCCAGCCCGTCGAATCGCATCGTTAAGCAGGCGACCGGCGATAAATCAGTCGTCGGCCTGAACATCCCACGTGCTTTACCGGCTTGGATTTCCCCGGTGCCCTTCGGTCCCGACTGCCAAGCGTGCAGGCAGGTCTTTGCGGTTTCCGCTCTCCTACCTCAACAAGCGCACTCCACTGAGCGCGCCTCTCGTGCCCCGCCGTTCGCATCCTCGGGCGAGGGCATTGGATTCGCCGTCTAGTCTGCGACGAGAATTCCCGGTTTGAGTAAGCCCTACGTGTTGTTGCAGTAACCAATTGCTTTGCGGTGGGCTACCCTTCGCCGTGAAGTCCGGCAACGAGTGATTAGGAGTACCAGATGAACAAAACGCGTTGGCGTTATTCCGCACTTTTTCTGCTGCTCGGATGCGGCGTGAAGGCCGGTGCGCAGCAGGCATTGACCTGGGAGCAGGTACGAAACCGCTTCGAAAACAGCAATCCAACGCTGCTGGCAGGACAGTTCAATATCAGCGAATCCAAGGCTCAGGAGATCACCGCGTATCTTCGCCCCAACCCGAATTTTACGGCTACGGCCGATCAGATCGATCCCTTCCCGGGAGGTCCGCCTCATGGGCCATTCGCTTTCTTTTTGCCGGTGGCATCCATCAACTACTTGCACGAACGGCAACATAAGCGGGAACTGCGGCTCGAAAGCGCGCAAAAGGCGACTGCGATTGCAACCTCCGATCAGTCTGATCTGGAACGAACGCTGCTGTTTACTCTGCGCGGCGCTTTTGTGCAAACTCTGCAGGCCAAGGCCGTCCTGAATGTCGCCCAAGAGAACCTGAAATACTACGACCGCGTGCTCGAAGTGAGCGGCGAGCGCTACAAGGCGGGTGATATCGCGCTCATCGATCTTGATCGTCTGCAACTGCAACGGCTGCAGTACGAATCGGATCTGCAAACCGCCGAAGTGAATCTTAGAACGGCAAAGATCAATCTGCTGATGCTGTTGAATGATCGGACGCCAATCGAGGATTTTGATGTAACCGGACCATTCGACTTTACAAAACAGCTCTCGACCCTCGATGAATTTCGAAACCTCGCCCTGGATACGCGACCGGATCTGAAGGCTGCAACCCAATCCGTCGATAAGGCCCGGACAGATCACAACCTCGCGGTTGCCAATGGTTCGACCGATCCGACGTTCAGCTTCGACGTCGGCCGCAACCCTCCCATCGATGCTTACATCGGTGCCAGCATCAGCATTCCACTGCGCATCTTCGATCGGAATCAGGGGGAAAAGCTTCGCACGCAGCTGGACATTGACCGCGACCAGAGACTGCTGGACGCCACGAAAGCGCAAGTCTTTAGCGACGTGGACTCCGCTTACGCAGTGCTGAACGGAACGCTGGCCTTGCTGCGCCCGTACAAAGAGAAATACCTGCAACAAGCGGTCCGAGTCCGCGACACGGTGAGTTTCGCCTACCAGCACGGCGGGGCTTCGTTGCTCGATTTCTTACAGTCCGAAAATGACTACCGCACCGTTGAGCTGAATTATGTGAACCTGGTCGGTTCTTATTTGACCGCCTCGAGTCAGCTAAATCTTGCAGTGGGTCGCGAGGTTATCCCATGACACACAAGCCTTCTGACCGATCGGCGGCGATCTTTGCGATCTTATCTCTGATCTTCTCTTTGACGATCATCTCTTTGACCCTTCTGTCCGCCTCTTGCTCGAACGACGCCAAACCGGCCCCTACGAAGGCGGAAGTCACACTCGATCCCAACGTCTACAAACCCGACCATCCCGAACTGTTCAAACTGGTTACCGTAGAAGCGCGCGAGCTGCCTACCGTGCTGACCGCGAACGGCAGTGTTACTCCCGATGTGAACCGCACCATTCACGTGACCTCGCAGGGTTCTGGCCGGGTAGTCGATTTAAAGGTGAGGCTGGGTGATTCTGTAAGCAAAGGTCAGGGACTGCTCTCGATTTATAGCGCCGACTTGGCAGGAGCATTTTCGGACTACCAGAAAGCAGTTGCCGATGAACGCTTGGCGAAAACGTCATTGGACCGGGCGCAGCTTCTTTACTCTCATGGCGCGCTAGCCGAGAAAGACATACAACAAGCCGAGGACGCTGAGGAAAAAGCCAAGGTCGACGTGCAGAACACGGAACAGCACGTTCGGATCTTAGGCGGTGACCCAGCCCACCCTGGCTCGTTGATAGAACTGCGCGCCCCGGTTTCCGGAACAATCGTGGAGCAAAACATTTCTGGGTTTGAAGGAGTCAAGAGTTTAGATAACAGCCCGAACCTGTTTACCATCGCCGATCTGACGCAAGTGTGGGTGGTTTGCGATGTTTACGAAAACGATCTCAGCCAGATCAAGCTGGGCGATTCGGCGGAGATTCGGTTGAATGCCTATCCTGGCAGGGTTTACCGCGGCACCGTGGCTGACATCTCACGAGTGCTCGATCCCAACCTGCGGTCCGCGAAGGTGCGAATTGTATTGGCCAATGCCGACGGGTCATTGCGACCGAATATGTATGCAGTAGCGACTTTCCGGTCGCGCCAATTGCAACCGCGGCTGGTGGTCCCGAGCTCCGCCATCATGCGGCTGCAGGACAAGGATTGGGTGTTCCTCAAAGAAGGGCAGAACCAGTTCCGGAAGACCGAGGTGCACACCCAAGGCGTCACCCAGGATGGATTTCAGGTACTGCAGGATGGTCCGCTGAAGGCCGGCGATCAGGTTGTGGCGAATGCACTCTCGTTCTCAACCAGCGTCGCGGAGCAGGGTAAATGATTCGGCTTCTCATCGACTTCGCCCTGCGCAATCGAATCATGGTGCTGAGCCTTGCGCTTGTCCTGTTTATCTGGGGCATCTATTCGTTTCATAACCTGCCAATCGAGGCTTACCCTGACGTCGCCGATACCTACACCCAGATCATCACACAGTGGCCCGGTCACGCGGCAGAAGAAGTCGAACAGCAAATCACGGTTCCGCTCGAAGTGCAACTGAACGGCGTCCCTCATATGACGCACCTTCGGTCGGTGTCGCTGGCGGGGTTGTCGGTAATCACGATTATCTATGATGACGAGATCACGACCTTCACGGCGCGGCAGGAGGTGCTGGACCGGTTGGCGCAGGCCACCATGCCGCAGGGAGTAAACCCAGGACTCGGCCCGGATTACAGCCCGACCGGACAGATCATGTTCTACACGCTCGCCAGCACCAACCCCAAGTATGACGTGATGGAACTGAAGACGCTGCAGGATTGGTTCGTGCTGAATCAGTTGAAGTCGGTGCCGAACGTGGTGGACGTCAATATCTTTGGTGGACCGACTCGCGAGTACCAGGTTCAGATCGATCCGGGGAAGCTAGTCTCTTACGGACTCTCGATTGGCCAGGTCGAACAGGCGCTTGCCAACAACAATCTCAACGCCGGCGGAGGCTTCATCGAGCGCGGCGAGCAAGCGCTCAATGTGCGCGCCGTGGGACTAATGACTAACACGGACGACATTGGGGCGACGGTGGTGAAGTCCGCAAATGGCACTCCGGTGCGCGTTCGAGACCTGGGCGGCGTCGTGCAAGCACCTAAAGTGCGGCTGGGACAGCTGGGCAAAACGATCCGCCACGAAGATGGCACGGTCGTCAACGACGATGACGTGGTCGAAGGCATCGTGCTGCTGCGCAAAGGCGCCGAGGCGGACGCGACTCTCGACGCGCTCCACCAAAAGATCGCGCAACTGAACAACGGTCTATTACCGTCAGGAGTGAAGTTTGTTCCGCACCTGGACCGCAGCGATCTGGTGCACTACACGACTCACACCGTCCTGCGTAACCTCACGGACGGGGTCTTGCTGGTCACTCTCATTCTGTTTCTGTTCTTGGGCAACGTACGCAGCGCGCTGATCGTAACCTTCACCATTCCTTTCTCACTGTTATTTGCTGCGATCTTGCTCGACTTGAATCATATTCCCGCCAATCTTCTCTCGTTGGGTGCACTCGACTTTGGCATGGTCGTGGACGGCTCCGTGGTCATGGTCGAAAACATTCTGCGTCACACCGAGCTGGGCAAGGGCAAGAAGACGTTCATCGAAATGATAGGGACAGCAGCCCACGAAGTGCAAAAGCCCGTTTTCTTCGCGCGAGTCATCATCATCGTTTCTTATCTTCCGATCTTCACCTTGCAGCGTGTAGAAGGCCGCTTGTTCCGTCCCATGGCTTGGACGGTAGCGTTCGCTCTTTTGGGCGCACTCCTGTTCGCTCTCCTCATTGCGCCGGTTCTGTGCACTCTCTTATTCAAGGACGACATAAAAGAATGGCGCAACCCTGCGCTCGAATTCCTGCGCGAGCGCTATGTGCGCACACTGGACTGGTGCTGTGATCATGGGAAAATTACGCTGGGCCTGGGCGCGGCTGCACTTGCGCTAATGTTGTTTCTAGCCTTCAGCGGTGTGATCGGCTCCGAATTCTTGCCGCACTTGGACGAGGGCGCAATTTGGGTCCGTGGCACGCTGGCACCGAGCACGGGACCTTCGTCGAGCATCGCGTTGGCAAGACAGGGACGACTCATGCTGGCAAATTTTCCCGAGGTTAAACAGGTCGTCAGTCAAGTGGGGCGCCCTGACGACGGGAGCGACGCCAGCGGCTTCTATAACACCGAGTTCTTCGTCGATCTGCTGCCGCATTCCGAATGGCGGTCACAATTCCGAACCAAAGACGATCTCATCGCCGCGATGGACGCCGAACTGAACAAGTTCCCAGGCGTGGACTGGAATTTCTCGCAGCCGATCTCTGACAACGTGGAAGAGGCGGTCAGTGGAGTCAAGGGCGAGCTGGCAGTCAAGCTCTTTGGCTCTGACTTGAAGACGCTGGAGCAAAAAGCCAACGAGATTCAAGACTTGATGGTCAAGATCCCCGGCGTCGCCGACCTGGGAACATTCCAGGTGCGCGGACAGCCCAACGTAAATCTAGTCGTGGATCGTACCGCGACCAATCGCTTCGGAATTAACGTAAGCGACGTTCAGGATGCGGTAGAGACCGCAGTCGGTGGCAAGGCAGTGAGCCAGATCTTGGTCGGCGAGCAGCGCTACGATTTGACGGTTCGCTACCAGCAGCCATTCCGCAAGAATGTTGAAGACATCGCCAACATCCGCATTCTCGCGCCGTCGGGTGAGCGAGTTTCGCTCGGGCAGTTGTGCCAGATCAAACTCGAAGACGGAGCCTCGACCATTTACCGCGAAGGCAACCGGCGCTACATTGCCATCAAGTACAGTGTGCGCGGGCGCGACCTCGGCAGCACCGTTCGTCAAGCCATCGAAGAAGTGCGCCAGAAGGTGCAACTGCCGGAAGGCTACTACCTCGATTGGACTGGTGAGTACGAGAGCCAGCAGCGCGCCAATCGTCGTTTAGCGATCATTGTGCCGATCACGATTCTGCTGATGTCTTTTATTCTCTACTCCGCATTCGACTCCTGGAAATGGGTCGCCCTGATCCTGGCTGTGGTTTCACTTTCGCCATTGGGCGGTTTCTTTAGCCTCCTGCTGACCCACACTCATTTTTCGGTTTCCTCCGGCCTGGGTTTCCTGGCGTTGATTGGCGTATCGGTCGAGATCGGCGTGATCATGGTCGAGTACATCAACCAACTTCGCACCCGAGGTATGAATCCTCGGGAAGCCGCAAAAGAAGGAGCAGCGCTTCGTCTGCGGCCCATTATGATGACCATGTTGGTCGCGACCTTGGGACTTTTGCCTGCAGCTATGTCCCACGACATCGGTTCGGATTCGCAGCGGCCGTTCGCCATCGTGATCGTCGGCGGACTGATTGTTGAGCTGTTCATCAGCATCGTCTTGTTGCCCTCGCTATACGTCTTCTGGGCACGGCCAGGTGACCAGCTACCGCCGCCGGAACTTGGATTTATCGAGGAAGGCGAGCACGTGGATTAATCCCAATGTCGGCGCGTCCGCGCCCGTGCGGGCCAATTGAAATTTACATTTGATCAGGGCTGGTGTAGCTGATTCTGTTCCGTTTTTCCTTTGGTTTCCACAAGGAAGTTCCGTAGTCCACAGTTTGTGCACAACCGGGCTGCGATTTTCTATTGCAGTGTTTTTGTACTTCGAGCAAAGTACCGCCAGTGCAGATGTGCGATGTCTTGAGAGCGCTGTTAGATTGCAGCAGAGTTGGCGTTTCCGGTGGTTCTCGAGGGTGAACTGCCGGAGGGTTTCTTAGAACGTGTCACGGGCAAGATGCCTGACGGCGCGTTTTGAGGACAACCGGGCGTTGCGGCCTCCTCGAAAATCCTCCCCACAGGCAGGATTGAGCCGTCAGCTTGAGCAATCACTGCGAGTCATGGAGCGCGGACCTCGTCCGCATCACGGCTCGGAGAGTGCGCCCAGAAACGAGCGTTCCTCCGGGGAACGCGGTTTCGAGAGGCGCCTCACTGCATGGTGCGGTGACAGAGCAACCAGACGTCCACATGCAATGCGGCCCGGGTGGCTGGCCTGGGCCGCATTTATTTTTACGTCCGAAAAATGGTTTGCCACGGATACGGATCAGGACTGATCCGAAGACGATCGAATGGTGGTTTCCCAGGAGACGCTTCCCGATTGATCTTCGCTTTTATTTCACCTATACTCCGACGTAATGGAGCGGCGTTGGACCATACACTTTTTGCCACGCAACTGGACCACCGAAAAATTTAGGTTTGTTCTTCGTTTTCCGAAGAACATACTTCACATTCACAACTCGTTCGTGAGTACTATCGCTCTCGCGTTTACAAGGAACTTTTGTTGCGTAGCCTCCGTCCGGGCGGCTGTCGCGGGGGCGTCCTCGCCCCCACCGGCGAGGGCAAGATGCCCTCGCGACAGCCGGCTAGATGCCGGCGCTGCAACTGACAGCTGATGGCAACCACTGATTACAGTCTCGCGCGCACTCTGCCCGCAAACGTTGAAGCCGAGCGTTCCATTCTGGGCGCGATCCTGCTCGACAACCTGGCCTACAACGAAGCCGCCGAGCATCTGAAGCCGGAGGACTTCTCGCTGGATTCTCATCGCCGCATCTTCACCCGCATGGTGGATCTTGCTGAATCTTCGCGCCCGATCGACATGATTACGCTGGTCGAGGAGTTGGACCGGCGCAAGGAGCTGGAGGCGATTGGCGACGTCGGCTACATCTCTGGATTGGTGGACGGGGTCCCCGATCGGCCGAGCATCGAGCACTACATCAAAATCGTCCGCGACAAGGCGCTGCTGCGGGGACTGATTCACGCCGCCAACGCCGCCATTGCGCGAGCCTCAGACCAAAGCGATCCCGCCGAAGAAATCTTGAACGACGCCGAAGCCGCTATCTTCCAGCTATCTGAAAAGCGGATTGGCCGCGGCTTCATGGGTGTTCAGGACATCGTCAAGGAATCTTTCGGCTCGGTGGATGCTTTGCTGCAGCGCGGCCAGCGCATCACCGGACTGGCCACCCACTACACCGATCTCGACGAGATGACCAGCGGATTCCAGCGCTCCGACCTGATCATCATCGCTGCCCGCCCATCGATGGGAAAAACAGCATTCGCCATGAACATCGCCGAAAACGCCTCCATCGAAGATCAAAAAGTGGTCGGCATGTTCTCGCTGGAAATGTCGCGCGAGGCATTGCTGTTGCGTCTGCTTTGTTCACGAGCGCGGGTGGACTCGCACAAGATGCGAACCGGCTCGCTCTGGCGTGATGACATGACCAAAGTTGTACACGCCATGGAGCAACTTGCGCACGCTCCTATTTTCATCGACGACACACCTGGCATCTCGCTCAGCGAAATGCGGGCAAAAGCGCGACGCCTGCAGCAGTCGCAGGGCAAGCTCGACCTGCTCATCGTGGACTACCTGCAACTCATGTCAGGTGGCGGCAGGCGCTTTGAAAATCGTACTCAGGAAGTTTCTGCCATCTCGCGCGGCTTAAAAGCATTGGCTAAGGAATTAAAGGTGCCGGTGATAGCGCTTTCCCAGCTAAGCCGCGCACCCGAAAGCCGGGGCGGCGACCACCGTCCGCAACTCTCCGACCTGCGCGAATCGGGATCGATCGAGCAGGACGCTGACGTCGTAGCTTTCATCTTCCGCGAAGAAGTTTACAAGCAGGACGATCCCGACCTCCAGGGCAAAGCGGAGCTCATCATCGCCAAACAGCGCAATGGCCCCACCGGCCGCGTGAACCTGGCATTCCTGAAGAATTCGACCCGTTTCGAGTCCATGCTCGCGGACGGCATCGCGCCGCCCGAATAGCCTGGTTTCCCGTCACAACGGCGATGCCCTCCAGGCTGTGGAAAGGCTGTGGAACCGTGCATGGCGCTATCCCTCGCCTGAGCCAATGAGTCTGTCACCAGTTACGCTGCGGTCACCAGCGCCCCTGTAAGCTATTTGTTTGTAAGGTGTTTATTGGCTTTTGAGACTGGTTGTGGTGACGAATTGGGGGCGCAGCGAAAATTTCAGGCAACCTTCAAGATTTGCACATTCTGAGGTTCCTAACAGTCAGGTTCGAAGAATGATCGGTGCACTTTCGGTGCTCCGGCACCAGCCCACCCCTAATATTCAACTACCGATAGTTCTACAATCCAAGCTACGCAGACAATACCTTTTCACGGTGTTATGGTCGGCTTGACGCACATAGTCATGGCGGAGAGGGAGGGATTAGAATCACGGTTAAATCCTTCGAGGGCTCATACCGATTTTTCAGGGAGTTCCGAATCGATACTAGATTTTCCCATCAAAACTGCAATTTTCTTATAACACGCTCTTGTAGCTTCCGTGTAGCTTTTTGTAGCTTGCCACCGAACAAGGTGATCGCCCGTTTCCTTCGGCGACTTCGGCGAACCGTGGGTCGCCTACCCGGGGCCATGCCATGGGTCGATCCTGC
>Ga0210401_10000821_pt1 | contig 37486 bp, 28 predicted proteins | sample IncBWH32MmetaG_FD_150866 | JGI IMG/M metagenome (GOLD analysis project Ga0210401, IMG submission 150866) | Forest soil microbial communities from Barre Woods Harvard Forest LTER site, Petersham, Massachusetts, United States - Inc-BW-H-32-M | ecosystem: Environmental > Terrestrial > Soil >... | reverse complement strand
TCGGGAAACCTTCCGGATGGCGCCCAGTTTGTGGGACCCGGGCAGCTTGCCAGGCTCCTGGCAACCAATTACCGCGACGATTTTGTCTCCACAGTCACCGAGAAAATGCTTACCTACGCATTGGGCCGTGGAGCGGAGTATTATGATCAGCCGGCCGTGCGATCGATTACGCGTGAGGCCGCCCGTGAGAATTACACTCTCACGTCGTTGGTGGTTGCAATCGTGAATAGCGTACCATTTCAGATGAGAAGGAGTTCCGACCCATGATCTTAACCAACAAAGCGTTGGCCCGCCGGACGTTTCTGCGGGGCGTTAGAACGGCAGTCGCGCTGCCGTTTCTCGAATCCATGGTGCCGGCCTCAGGCCTAGCAGCGACCACCGCTTCCAAGCCGCCAGTGCGACTGGGCTTTGTCTACCATCCGGTGGGAATGATCATGGATCGCTGGACCCCGGCTACGGAAGGCGCGGGCTTTGAGTTTACACCGACCATGGCGGCGTTGGAGCCCTTCCGGGAACGGCTAGTCGTGTTGAGCGGCCTCGCTCAGGTTCAAGGACGCGCGTTGGGCGATGGTCCCGGGGATCATGCGCGCGAAGGAGCCACTTGGCTTACCGGTGTACATCCGAAGCGTACTGAGAGCGATGTACGCGCCGGCATTTCGGCGGATCAGATCGCAGCCAAGGAGTTTGGCAAACAGACCCAACTCGCCTCACTCGAACTCGCACTGGAGGCGCCGACGCTGGCCGGCACCTGCGATCAGAATTATAGCTGCGCCTACACGAACACAGTTTGCTGGAGCTCCGCCACCACTCCGCTTCCCATGGAACCCGATCCGCGAGCCGTGTTTCAAAGGCTTTTCGGCGATGGCGACAGCACGGACCCGGCAGCGCAGCTGGCCAGCCTCAAGGAGGAGCGCAGCATTCTCGATTACGTGATTGGAAGTATCGATCGCCTGGAAACTCGCCTCGGTCCACGCGACCGGAGCAAGCTCAGCGACTATCTCGATGCCATCCGCGACATCGAGCGGCGTATTCAGAAGGCGGAGCAACAAAATGCGTCCACGAAGATTACTCTTCTCGAGCGGCCCGGCGCAATTCCTGAAGAATTCGACGATCACGCCAAGCTGATGATGGATTTGCAGGTCCTGGCGTATCAGACGGACATGACGCGGGTGATCACTCTGATGCTCGGGCGAGCGGGAAGTAATCGGCCCTACCCCTCGATCGGCGTGCCAGACGGCCATCATTCCGTCACCCACCATATGAACGATCCCGTCAAGATCGCCAAGGTGGCGAAAATTGACGCCCATCTGGTGAAGACATTCGCCTACCTCCTGGAGAAACTTAAGACCACCCAGGACGGGGAGGGCACTCTGCTCGATCACACCATGATCGTGTACGGCAGCAGCCTCAGCGACGCGAATCTGCATACCCACCATGATCTGCCGACGGTGCTGGTGGGCGGAGGCGCGGGTCAAATCAAAGGCGGAAGGCATATTCGTTATGCCAAAGAGACGCCGCTGAACAATCTGTTCCTGAATGTTCTCGACAGAGCCGGTGTGCGATGCCAGAAATTCGGCGATAGCACGGGTGAGCTCCCCTATCTAGCCGACGTTTAGTCAGGCGCGCGAGACACAAGCAATGCAGGTTCGAGCTACAACGAAGTCAGTGGTAGCTGTGGTGCTGGCCGCCTCTTGCCTGAGCGCCAGCGATGCACGCCTTTTGGACGCTGTCAAGAGGCGGGATCAGAAGGCCGTGTCCTCGCTGGTGACTCAGCACGCCGACATAAATGCCGCGCTGCCGGACGGATCAACGCCGCTCTCCTGGGCGGCGTATCTTGACGAGCGCGAAATTGCCAGCACGCTTCTCGCCGGTGGAGCGAAAGTGAACACCGCGGACACCTACGGCGAAACCCCCTTGACGCTCGCGTGCGGCAGCGGCGACGGGGCGCTCGCTAAGGAACTACTCGAAGCGGGCGCAAACGCCAACGCTGCGCGCTGGGATGGCGAAACCGCACTGATGATTGCCGCCGGGGCGGGCAGCGTGGAGGCCGTGCGCGAGCTGATCAAGCAGGGCGCTGATGTCAAACCAGCCGGGGGATCGAAGAAACAAACGGCGCTGATGTGGGCGGCCGCGGAAGGCCACTCTGAAGTGGTGCAAGAGCTGATTGAACACGGCGCGGACGTGAATGCTGTGTCCGCCGGCGGCTTTACCCCTCTGCTCTTCGCCGCGATCAAGAATGACGTTAAGTCGGTCACTAGCCTGCTTGCGGCCCACGCGGACGTGAATTACGGCTTGCCATCCGGCGCGAAAGTGCTGACGGTAGCCGCCTCTTACGGGAATACTGCAACGGTGGAAACATTGATCGACGCCGGCGCCAACGTGAACGTGACCGACCGGGGAGGGGCCACAGCCCTGCACACGGCTGCCCAGCTCGGCAATCCCGAAATGATCAAGATGCTGTTGGCCAAGGGCGCCAATCCCAACGCACGCACCGCAAAGTCTGTGAGTGGCGGCCGCGATACCGCCGGGGGCTTCCGGCCTTTGTCTGGCGAGCTGACCCCATTGCATCTTGCCGCCAGGGGGAACCATATCGAGGCCATGAAGCTTCTGCTGGCGGCGGGCGCAGACCCCAAGCTGAGAGGGCAGGATGGCACGACGCTGCTCATGTCCGCGGTCGGCAGCGGCAAGCCCGCTGTGGTGAAGTTCACCTATCCGCTCGACTCCGATATTGATGCCGTCACCGATAGCGGCGTCACTTTGATTCATGCGTCGGTGACCGGGACCGCGAATGGGGCCACTCAATCGGCTCAAAACGATGTCTGCGAAGTCATCCAGTTTCTCGCCGACAAAGGAGCGAAGCTGGACGAGCGGGACAAATCCGGAAGGACGGCGATTGAAATCGCAGACCGACTGCCGATCGACAAAGCGGTGGACCTGCTGACGGCCTTGATCATCAAATCGGGAGCAACACCGAAAACGCCTTCGCTCCGCTGAGGGCACGAGAAACTTGCCGATTCGAGAAATCAACCCAGGGAGGCCTTCATGAAGCGATTTGTAATTGTTTTTCTTGCGGTCGCGTTTTTCGCGCTATCGCAGCCTCCTCCACAGACGCCGGGTGGGAGGGGAAACCAGCCGCCTCCTGTTGTGCCGACAGCCGATGAAAAACTTCAGCTTCAATCCAAGGTTGAAACAATCGACGGGATCATCCAGCAATTGAGGGGCAAGAACGTGAGTGACGACCTCGTTGCGGACGTCGAGGTATTTGCCCAGGCGGGCCGTTGGCTCCTGGAATTTCCGAACACCTTCTACACTCAGGACGGCATCCAGAACGCATCCGCGGTCCTCGACATGGGTCTGGAGCGTGCGCACCAGTTGGAGGGCGGGCAATCGCCGTGGGTCGGGCAGAAAGGCCGCAAGATCCATGGATTTTACTCGGCCCTGGATGGTTCGATTCAACCGTATGGCCTGATTGTTCCGGAGTCCTACGACGGCAAGCGAGCGGTGCGGCTCTACGTCTGGCTGCACGGCCGTAATAACACCTTGACCGAGGCGAGTTTCATCTCCGGCTTCCTGCGGACGCCCGCTCCGCAAAGTCTGGCGAATTCGGCGGATCTTGGCCAAATCCAGCTGGAGGTTTACAGCCGCGGGAACAACGCAAATCATTGGGCCGGAGAAGTGGATACATTCGAAGCGATCGCGGAAGTTCAGAAGCGGTATAAGATCGATCCCGACCGCGTGGTGCTGCGCGGATTCTCGTTGGGCGGAGCCGGAGCGTGGCATCTGGCTCTACATCACCCGGACCGGTTTGCGGCAGCCGAGATCGGAGCGGGGACTTGGCCGCGCCGCTACCTGATGTCGGGATTCACGCCGTACCAGGCGGCCACCTTGCATATCTGGGAAAACATGACGGAGTGGGCCCTGAACGCGTACAATCTTCCAATCGCCGCCCACGATGGCGATCACGATCCGCAGGTAGCTTCTATTCCTCGGCCGGAACCGGGCGCTCCTACGCGGGGGCAATTGGAATCATCGATTCGGGTGCGTGAACAATTAGCCAAGGAGGGGTTTCCTTCCGAGGGAGAGCCAAACTTTTTGAAGACAAAAGGAGTGCCGGCGATTTTCCTGATTTCGGAAAACACAGGCCACAGCGCCAGCCCAGCCGTGAAGACGAAATTGGATGCCTTCATCAAGGAGTGGGGAGACCGCGGGCGTGTTTCACCGGATCACATCCGCTTTCTGACGTACACGACCCGCTATAACAGGGATTACTGGGTGACGGTCGACGGGCTCATCAAACACTACGAACGCGCGGACATCGAGGCTCTGCGAAGCGATGGCGGCGAACGGTACCAAATCACGACGCATAATATCGCTCGGTTGACCTTGGGCGAGACCAGCCACGCCGCGGAAATGAAGATCGACGGGCAGGACTTGAAAGTTAAATCCGAGCCGGAAATCACCTTGGAGAGATCCGGTCCGGCCTGGCGCGTAGCCAATGCGAAATGGGCCGGCTTGCATAAGACGCACGCCCTACAAGGTCCCATCGACGACGCTTTTCTCGATCCGTTCCTGTTAGTCCGCCCCACCGGCGTCCCCTGGAACAAAGCCGTGAACAAGAAAGCGCTCGAAAGACTGGAACGGTTCGAGCAGGTCTACGCGCGAAATTATCGTGCGCACGTGCGCATCAAAGACGACAAGGACGTCACCGAGGCGGATTTCGGGAAATACAACGTCGCTTTGTTCGGCGACCCGGGCAGCAATCGGTGGATTGTGAAGGTCCAGGGAAAATTGCCGGTACGCTGGACTCGGGAAAACGTGAGCTTCGGCGAGCGGAGTTTCCCGGCTGCTGAGCACATCCCTGTGCTGGTCTATCCGAATCCCCTGAACCGCTCGCGATACGTCGTTATCAACAGCGGTTTGACCATCGAGGAACGCGAGTATAATTCCGACTACAGCATGCCACAGTTGGGTGACTTCGCTGTGTTGAAGGTGCGGACTGAGCCCGGCTCGCCTGAAGTGGCTTACGCAGGACTGTTCGACGAGTCCTGGCAACTGTCCAAGTAGCCTACGTATGGGCGGAAAGCTTGTAACGTTTCTGATGGCCGTGGGCTACGTTGCCTGGGCGGCAGACAGCGGAAGAACGGTCTTGGACGGAGTTTACTCCTCCGAGCAGGCAGCCCGCGGTCAGGCTGCGTACACTTCTAGTTGCAGCGCGTGCCACCGGGACGACCTGACTGCCTACCGAGGTGCGCTCCACGGGATTGCGTTTGTGGAGAATTTCCAGAGCGACAGTCTCGACAGCCTGTTCCGAATCACCAAGGACACGATGCCAAGGGATGCACCGGCGAGCCTGCGCGACGACGCTTATCTTGACATCATCGCGTATATATTGCAGGTGAACTCCTATCCTTCGGGCATTGAGGATCTGAAAATGGATGCACTGAAAAGCATCCGGATTATAGGAAAATCGGGATCGGAGGTGATGCCGAATTTCGCATTAGTCGCGGTGATAGGCTGCCTGGAGCAGGGACCAGGCGGCGACAACTGGACGCTCATTCGGGCTTCAGAACCTGTCAAGACTAGAAATCCAGACCCTTCACCCACCGTCGAGCTGAAGGCCGCGGAGGCCAAGCCTCTGGGAACCCGAACATTCCGGCTGGACGACGTTAGCTATTTCCGCCCTGCGTCAAACAAACGTCACAAGATGCTGGCCAAAGGTTTCCTCGTAAAGCAACCGGACGGCGACCAAATCAACATCACTTCACTGCAGGTGTTGGCGGCGAGCTGCACTAAGTAGTTGGCACCGGTGTTATACTTTCCTTCGAACGCCTTACGCGATCCTCGTGGAAACGCCAAATCCGCAAAGGCCGAACGCCCCGACGCCGTGGGGAGGCCATGCAACCTCAACGGCCGACTTCGAACATGACGAACGTTGGCTATTGATCGAGCGGATCGTAGCGAGCGCCGCCTTTCGAAAATCTGGACGCCTTCGCGATCTGTTGCGGCATGTGGCACGGCATTCTATTTGCGGCGACCTGGCGGAGCTGACCGAACAGCGAATTGGACAGGCGGTCTTCGCCAAACCGGTGGACTACAGCCCCACAGAAGATAGTTCGGTGCGGGTTCACATGCGCCAATTGCGCCTGAAACTGCACGAGTACTTCGACAGCGAGGGCCGGCACGAATCGCTCGGTGTCGAGATTCCAAAGGGATCCTACGCGCTGGCCTTTCACAGCCCGCCGGTCGCCGTCGTGGTTCCGGTCGTCACACCGGTCGAAAGCCGCTGGGCCCTTCCGAGGTTGAGGGTTGCGTTGCCCTGGGCGCTCACGATCATCCTGATCGTGTTATGCGTATTCCTATGGCGACGAGACGCGACACCAGCGCCGCCGCCGGCGAGCCCGACGATCCCCTGGCCGCTCACGGAGGTATTCGGCAACGGCTACCGGACACAGATCGTCGTAGCGGACGTCAGTTGGGCAATGAGGCGGCTGATGACCCATACGCCGGTTTCCCTGGAGGAGTATGTGCGGCGCGATTTCCTGCAGCGGCCGCGTCTCGCGCACCCCAACGAAAATGATGAGTTCTTTGCAGCGTATACGGCCAATGCGTTGCTGACCTCATACGCCGACCTCGCCGTCGCTACTACGTTTCTAAAGCTCATGCATCAGAATCTGGACCGGATCTCCATCCGTTCAGGACGCGATTTGCGCCCGCGCGATCTGGAAGAAGGGAACTACATTTTCATCGGGAGCCCGGCGTCCAATCCGTGGGTGTTGCTATTCGAGAACCGTCTTAATTTTCAAGAGGTCCGGAGCGACGAGGTAAGAGGTTCAGTGAAATTCTTCGTGAACAGGCAGCCACGTCCCGGCGAGCAGGCCACATATAAGGGTCTGGCACTCACCGGACTCAACGGCGAAGATTATGCGACGATCTCCTTGCTACCAACCGACACAAGGCGCGGCAATGTGATGATCATCCAGGGTCTGCAGCAGGAAGGCACAGAAGCGGCTGGGCTATTTCTGTCGGACCAACGAAACTGCCAACTCCTGCGGAAGGCTTTAGGAGTGCAAGAGGCAACGAACAAGCCGACCTATTTTGAAGCCCTGCTCCGCATCAGCGCAGTCGGAGGATCACCCACTTCGACGACGATCGTGGCGAACCGGGTCTTGCCGTAGCTGCGGAAAAATCGAATCTTCGCTCCTTCGGACACTTTGCTGTAGAACGGCCCTGATCGGTTACGCTAACTCTCCTCGACCAATGATGGATTATGCTTCTGAATTACTGATTAGCATCGACAGTTCCTCAAGAGGTCGGGAAACGCTCGCGGCGAAGGATTCCGGAGCCTTCCCACATGACGACACGCTGATTAGCGGCAACGCCAGAACTACTCCTAATCCATTCGGCACTCGCACCCCCAAATCGCCCGAAGCGGCCCAGACCGAAGTGGAGTCGACCGGTCGGAAAAGGGCAAATACGACCACTGCGCCACTACGGACTTCGCCTGCCTTCCTCCACCGTAAGAAGCAATCACTACGCGCCACCGGCGTTGGATTCGCCGTTTACCAATCAGCAACGCATTGGGTCAGTGACTTGTTTCTTTCACCTACTTCCGCAACAACGAAGGCGATCCGTTAGGATTGCCCGAGCAGAAAATCGACGGCTCCGGCCTTGTCAAAACCGCCGAAAGATTCCGTGACTGCAGGGGCTTCCGCGCAATCTGGACCGGCTTTATCCAACTGCTCGTGAGATTTGCCTTCTCAGATTCCGGTCGACGATTCTACAGGCTGCGGTGGGCTGTCCTCTGCGCTATGAGAGCATGTCAGCATCGTCGGACAAAGGCTGGTGGGCCGCTTGAATTGGTCTTCTGATGAGTTCAAGACGCACCCCGCCGAGTAGGTTGGAGAGCAACGGCAGGCAGATTCTGTACTCCTGGCCAAAATATAGTTCAAATGCAACCTTCTGGCCACATTATGGTTCGATACCGAGGTCTGAGCGCTCAGGATCGGTTGCTGGAAACAGAGGACTTCCGAACGGTGCCCGGCCAGGTTATGGTTCAGACCGCGGCCATTTCATTCTTGAAGTCACAGTCATTGCGGAATGCGGCACCGGCAAAACACTCATGGCGCTTTCCGCGATCCATGTGCGTTCCGCGGGCCGGCCGTATAGCGCTCTGGTGATGGCGCCGCCAAACATCGTCGGGAAGTGGTGCCGAGAGGTTCTAATCACCGTCCCCGGAGCGCGTGTCTTCATCATCGACGGCTTGCGAACACCGGGACAATCGGGCGCAAATCCGCACGGGGTGAATGAAGTTCGCTATCGAAATGGCCGGATCGTGCGCGAAGGACTGCACACAACGCTCACGGACCTCCGCCTTCGGAAGAACTCGAAATCGGCGCGCGATCGCTGGCAAAATATCTGCCCAGGTCCGTCGTTCTTTATCGTTGGCCGAGACAGGGCAAAGCTTTCCTTTTTTTGGAAGCATTGTTACGCGGTAGCGAAGTCCGGCCCATGCCTGGGGACCGTGATCAATCCTGACACGGGCGCGCCGCTAATAGTGAACGATGAGCGCGTGCTCGCGAGCGAATTTGAAAAGATACGGCGGAGCGAGATCATCGGCGCCGCCGACGACGACCGAGGGAAGAATCGGCGTGCGATGTACAGCCCTCTTTGGCAGGCAGACGGTGGGCGCATCCGCCGCTTCGCGCCGCTGGAGTTTATTGGGCGCTACATGCCTGATTTCTTCGATTACGGCATCGCGGATGAAGTGCATGAACTAAAGGGGGACACGGCACAGGGCAACGCGCTAGGGACCATGGCGAGGTCGGTGGACAGAATCGCCGTACTTACCGGGACCCTCATGGGCGGTTACGCCGACGACCTTTTCAATGTGCTTTATCGCCTCGAACCACACAAGTTGGTGACCGAAGGCTACGAGTGGGGCGAGTCGGGAGTCCGCAACTTCGCGGAGAGCTACGGCGTTCTCGAGCGCGTGACGATCATTACGCCCGAAGAGAATGCCTGCTCGAAAGCGAAGGTGACCAAGCAGGTCAAACGCAAACCGGGCGCATCGCCCCTGCTGTTCGGCAAGTTTCTCATGGAACTTGGCGCGTTCGTCTCACTTGAAGACATCTCCAGTGAATTGCCAGCCTATCGCGAAGAAGTGATCGGCGTGGACATGGACGAACCGCTGGCGAAAGCATATGCGGATCTCGAAAAGCAGATCAAAGAGGCGCTCGAAGAGCATCGAGGAAACCATTCCGTGATCAGCACGGCCCTCAATGCATTGCTTGCATATCCGGATCGGCCTTACGGCTTCGGCGATCTGATGGGAACCGAGTACGACCCGGAGTTGCATCGACGCGTGCCATTTCTGATCGCTCAAACACAGGACCTCAGCGAGGACTTCGCCTACGCGAAGGAGCGCCAACTGGTGGAGTGCGTCAAGGCGGACCTCTCCCGCGGCAGAAAATGCCAAATTTATGCCGTATACACGGCAAAGAGGGACGTAACGCATCGGCTGGAACGCGTTCTGTCGCAAGAAGGCATCCGGGTCTCCATACTCACGGCTCAGGTGCCTCCCGATCAGCGCGAGGCGTGGTATGAGCGTGAATTGCGCAACGGAATGCAAGTGTGTGTGGCTCACCCTCGCCTCGTTTCTGTTGGGATGGACTTGCTTTGGGCGCCGTCCATCTATTTCGTGCAGACGGGATATTCGATTTACACTTTGCGCCAGGCGAGTCGCCGCTCGTGGCGGATCGGACAGCGGTCCAACGTCGTCGTGCGCTTCCTGACATACAACGAGACCATGCAGGCATCATGCCTGCGGTTGATGGGCAAGAAGCTACTCGTCTCGCTAGCCATGGAAGGGAAATTCTCAAATGAGGGTCTTCAGGGCATAGAAGACGATGACGACGTGCTCACTGCGATGGCGCGCGAACTGGTAACCCAAAGGGGAGTAGGGGAGTCGGCCTCCGCCGTTTGGAAGGCTGTTCAAGAGCAGCACGCTCGGTTACTGCCGGCCTCATCTGTGCTCGATGAGGAGCTCAGAGAGGAACCGGTCGCCGGACCATTCGACGAAGTGGTCGCGGTCGATGGCACGGCTGCGGCCTTGGTTTTTGGGGCACGGCTCGAAAAGGAGTCGCCTCGACGAAGGCCTCTCGTCGTCGAACCAGACTGTCAACTCTCGCTGTTCTGAGATCGACCTGAACACAACGGAGCGCTCGCCGCCATTTCCGGTGGCAGGCGCTCAATAAGAAGGATCCCATGGAATTGCTTCCTGTGGAACTGAGGAAGACTCTGCCACCGCTGTATTCGCAAGAGTCCTGTCCGACGCCGATCGCGCACTTCAAGTTGTTCACACCCGACTCGTCATTCACCTGGTTCGTTGCCGAGGGAGCAGAACAGGAAGATGGGGATTGGCTCCTGTTCGGCTTCGTGATAGGACTCGAAGAGGAGTGGGGGTATTCTCTGCTGAGCGAACTAGCAAGTGTGCGCGGCCCCCTCGGCCTGGCAGTAGAACGGGACCTGTGGTTCCAGCCCGGGCCGATCGATGAAGTGCTTCGTCGCGCACGTCCATCCACCGCAGTGAACGAAGGAGAAGTGTGAGATGAGCGAGAAGCTTCAATTTCAAACCAACGTCGCGATCGACGTTGCATTGAAGTACAACGGAACACGGCGCACCATGGTGTGGTTGGTTGCGACAGACGGAAGTGGAGATCGAAACCCTCAGAGGCGGGCTCAGCAACCGAACTGCCAAGCGCCGGCTCAGCGCCGCGCGGTAGCCGGATCGGCGCCGGCAAACGGAAACAGTCACAGGCCGGGTTCACCCAGCGAGGGAAAAGGCTTTCTGGTGACCGGCCAGGGGCAGTTCCTGCTGCAGGCCCTGGCAGCAGCGGTGGATGTAGCGGCTGCGACCGAACGGTATGCGGCTGCGTGCGATACGGAATTGCAGTTCACCAGCGAAGACCTGCGTGAGATCGGGCTGACCATTTACACGAGCGGCGCGAAGTAGGCGTCCTATGGAACCCGGATCGGAAGCGCTCCTTGCTGCTGCCGCCGCTGCGCGCGCTGCCGCTGCCGTGCGTCGCGTGCGTGCTGCTGCTGCTGTCACTATTCTCATAAATGTGCCGACTGCGGGTTCCGAGTGGAGGCGCCAGGCCTCCACCCGCAAATGTCGGAATCATGTATTGCTGCCCGAAGCCAAGAGAGCTGACTCCAGTCTGAGGATTCCGACGAAGGCGAACACTGATTCCGAAGGGAAGGCGAACGGCATTCCGGGCCGAAAGTCACGTGCGCGACACACCTTGCAATTGATATTTCGCAGCTAACCGCGAGCGCGCCATAACGTCCAAAGTCAAGCACGCATGTAACTAATTCTCTGCATAGCGGTATAGACTACATGACCAGTTTGTGGCCCGACCTGCGATTCTCACTCCGCGCGATTCGCCGCAGCCCGCTTTTTGCCTCCGTAGCGATCCTTTCGCTGGCACTTGGCATCGGGGCAAACACCGCGATTTTTACGCTAATGGATCAGCTCATGCTCCGGCTGCTACCTGTCAAAGATCCCGATCAACTGGTGATGCTCTACCAGCGCGGCTCCCACAACGGAAACAACATGGGCGACCGCATGCATTCCTACCCCATTTACCAGGACTTGCAGCAGAAGGCCGCGCCTTTCTCGGAAGTTTTATGCCGCCGGCTGGTGTCGACCTCCATCAGCGTCGACAATCAGACCGAGCGCGTCGAAACCGAAATGGTATCCGGGAATTTCTTCACGATGCTGGGTGTCAAAGCCGCAGCCGGGCGTGTCTTCAACTCACATGACGACGACCGGGTGGTTCTGGGCCATCCCGTGGTGGTGCTCAGCTACGACTACTGGCAGACCCGTTTCGCGCGCGATCCGAACGCGGTAGGAAGGAAGATCCTGGTCAACAACTACCCGATGACTATTGTGGGCGTGTCCGCACCAGGATTCGCCGGAATTGATCCCGCCGTGTCGCCGCAGATCCGAGTGCCGATTCTCATGGAGCATGCCATGGTGCCGGAATGGTCCTGGATGCAGCCGTCCGACCGCCGTACGCGCTGGGTGCAGGTCTTTGCTCGACTGAAGCCGGGCTACACGGTAGAATCCTCGCGCGCGCCCTTAGAGGGACTATTCCACCAGATCCGTGAGTACGAAACCACGCTGCCGGCCGCGAAGACCTGGTCCGCTTATATGCGCGATCAGTTTCTGCGCGGAACCATCCATATCGAAAAAGCTGCGACAGGATACTCCAGTCTCAGAAACAATTTCTCGACTGCGCTCATCGTCCTGATGTGCATGGTGGGGTTGGTGCTGCTGATCGCCTGCGCCAATGTGGCGAATCTCCTGATCGCGCGAGCCTTCGCCCGGCAGAAGGAGATCGCCGTCCGACTGTCGATGGGCGCGTCGCGCGGACAACTTGTGCGCCAACTGCTCGTCGAAAGCATGGTGTTGTCGTTCGCTGGCGGCTTGGCAGGCGTCCTTCTGGCCATCGCTATGACCCGGGGTTTGCTGGCTCTTGTTCCAAACGGCGGGAATCCATTGCTGATCAGCGCCCAACCCGATTTGCGCATTCTACTGTTCACATTGCTTCTGACTTTTCTGACGGGTCTGATTTTCGGCCTGGTGCCGGCGCTCCGAGCGAGCCGCCCGGATTTATGGACGACGCTTAAGGACGCAGTGGGCTCGATTGCAGGATCGGGCGGAACGCTGTTTTTGCGGAAGGGCTTGGTCACTGCGCAGGTGGCGCTGAGTTTTCTTCTGCTATTCGGCGCGGGACTTTTCGTCAGAAGCCTCCACAACCTCAAAACTGTCGACACTGGATTCCGTGACCTCGATAACCTGGTCACGTTCCAGGTCTCGCCGGCGCTAAACGGATATGATGCTCCCCGAACCGTTCATTTTTATGAGGAACTACTAGCTCACATACGCTCGCTTCCGGGCATAAAATCCGCCGCTTTCGCGTCCGTTGCTCTACTGCACGCCGATGAATGGGACAGCAGCACGATGGTGGAGGGCCATAAAGAGAAGGACGGCGAAGACATGCAAGCCTTCATGAACGCAGTCTCCCCCGGGTATTTCGAGACAATGGGCATTCCAATTAAGGAAGGGCGCGACTTCGACCGGAGAGACATAAAGGATAACTCTAAGGTTGCGATCGTCAACGAACGCTTCGCGCGGCATTTCTTCGGAGATAAGAGCGCAGTCGGACGGCACCTCGGACGGGGCGGCGGTCCCGGCACTAAGCTCGATACCGAAATCGTTGGGGTAGTCGGGGACACGCTCTATGAAGGTCCACGCGAAGGCGTCCGTCGTCAGGTATTCATTCCTAATTGGGGCAACCAAGGCGTGGCGTTCTACGTGCGCGCCGGATTGGGTTCAACATCCGCTTATGCCTCGCTAAGGAGCGAAGTGAAGAAACTCGACGCCTCCATGCCGGTCTACGAATTGAAGACGCTGGGCGGCCAACTGGACGAAACGCTGCTGACCGAGAGACTGGTCGCCCTACTGTCTGCCGGATTCGGTCTGTTGGCGACGCTGCTCGCTGCCATGGGGCTTTACGGCGTAATGGCGTTCGTGGTGGCCCGGCGCACCAAGGAGTTGGGCGTGCGTATGGCTCTGGGAGCGCAGCCGGCTTCGGTGATCTGGCTTGTTATGAAAGACGTCCTGCTGCTGCTTGTGTTGGGCCTGGCAGTCGGCATTCCCGCGGCCATCGCATTGGGCCGTTTGGTCGCGGCTCAACTTTACGGCATCAAAGTCAACGATCCCGGGATTGCCGGCGCCAGCGTCGGAGTGCTGATCGTCGTGGCGTGTCTGGCGGGATTCATTCCAGCGCAGCGCGCCAGCCGGATTGATCCCATCCTGGCGTTGCGTTATGAATAAATTCCGAAATCGTGACATGCAAAAAGTGAACCTGATCGACAACCTGGTGCAGGATACGCGCTTCGCGATCCGGCAATTGCGAAACAATTTGGGATTCACCTGCACTGCCACGATCGTGCTGGCTCTCGGCATGTGCGCCAGCGTGGCGATCTTCGCTTTTGTGGATGCGGCCCTGATCCGGCCGTTGCCATATCGGAGCCCTGGGCGGCTGGTTGGCGTGTTTGAGAGTATCCAACTGTTTCCGCAGAGCAACCTTTCGTATCCGGACTACCTCGATTGGAAAAAGCTGAACAGAGTCTTCAGTTCGCTCGATGCGTATCAGAGCGATGGTTTCCTACTCACCACTTCCGAGGGCGCACAAATCGCACGGGGCGCTCGCGTAAGCGACGGATTCTTTCGCACGCTTGGCATTACTCCCGTACTGGGGCGTGATTTCTATATGGGTGAGGACTTGCCAGGTGTGCAACGCACTGTCTTACTGAGCTACCCCGCCTGGCAGAAACGGTACGGCGGACGGCGGGACATCCTGGGCCAAAGGGTTACGCTGGATGGCGTTATAAACATAATCATTGGCGTGCTTCCGCCGGAATTTCATTTCGCTCCCGCCGAACCCGCCGAGTTCTGGACTGCGCTGCACGCCTCCGGCGGGTGTGACATGCGGCGAAGCTGCCACGGTCTCTACGGTGTAGCGCGGCTCAACGATGGCGTGTCTGTCCAGACTGCGTTAGCCGAGATGAAGTCGATTGCGCTACAGCTCGAAAAACAGTACCCCGATTCCAACCGTGGCCAAGGGGCGGCAGTAGCCCCGCTAACCGAGGTGATGGTTGGAAATATCCGGCCGATCCTATTGGTCCTCTTGATCGGAGCCGGACTGCTGCTGCTGATCGCAACTGTGAATGTGGCGAGTCTATTGCTAGTTCGCTCCGAGAGCCGCAAGCGAGAGTTCTCAGTCCGCAGCTCGCTTGGTGCATCTCGCGCTAGAATCGTACGCCAGTTCGTGACAGAGGCGTTGATGCTGGTGATCACTGGCAGCCTGCTAGGCATTGCAACTGCGTCTTGGGCGATGCGAATTCTCAGAAGCTTAATCCCGGCAGACCTGATCGGCCGGATGCCTTTCTTGCATGATCTCGGCTTAAATGTCCGTGTATTGAGTTTTGCAGGCGCGATCTCGCTGCTTACGGCGGTCCTGTTCTCCATCACCCCCACGTTGCACCTTTCCATGTCGCCGATGCGGGATGGTCTGGCTGAAGGTAGCCGTGGCTCGGCAGGAAATACGTGGCGTCGGCTCGGTTCCAAACTTGTCGTGGGGGAGCTGGCCATCGCCATGGTGCTGCTGGTGAGCGCCGGCCTGCTCGGCAAGAGCCTATACCGCTTGCTTCGCGTGGAGATTGGGTTCCAGTCTGACCATCTGGTGACAATGAAGGTCGCAGCGCCGGATTCTGGTTACGCAAAAGATGCACAGGCCATCGCCCTGGAGCGGCACATCATGATCCGGATCGAAAGTCTGCCGGGCGTCACCTCTGTTGGCGTCTCCCATATGGGTCTGCCCTTGGATGGGAACGGGAATACGATCTGGTTTCGGGTGTTAGGCCGGCCCTGGCATGGCGAACACAATGAAGCGCCCGAGCGAGCTGTGAGTTCCGGCTACTTCACAACACTGGGTGCGAAGCTGTTGCGCGGCCGATATTTTGCCGAATGGGAGGATGCATCGAAACCTCATGTGGCGATCATTAATCAAGCGCTGGCAGGAAAATACTTCTCTGGCGAAGATCCCATCGGCAAGCAGCTCTCACTCATCTCACTTTCCTCCCCGCCGCTTGAAATCGTCGGTATCGTCGAAGATATCAAAGAGGGGCCGCTGGATATATCAACCCCTCCAGTCCTGTATATTCCCTTTAATCAGGACGCGGCGAACGATTTCGGCCTCGTCGTTCGGGCATCCCAAGCTGAGCAGTCGCTTCTCCCGGCGATGGAGGCGATCATCCATCAGATTGATCCTGACGTTGTCAGCTACGGCGGAGCGACGATGAGCAGCAAAATCCATGACTCGCAATCTGCCTACTTGCACCGGTCGTCGGCCTGGCTGGTGGGAGGCTTTGCTGCGTTGGCATTGCTGCTTGGTGTCGTCGGATTCTACGGGGTCGTGGCCTATTCAGTGAGCCGGCGAACTCGCGAAATTGGAGTTCGGATGGCGCTCGGCGCGCAACGCAGTTCGGTCTATCAGCTTATTCTAAGAGAGGCAGCGTGGTTGACCGCCTTGGGCATTATCATGGGCCTGGTTTGCTCGGTGGCAGCCGCAACTCTGATGCGCGGATTGCTGTTCGAAGTTCGCTCGTGGGATGTGCAAACGTTGGCCGCTGTCGCTTCCGTGCTCGGCATTTCAGCGGTACTGGCCAGCTATCTGCCCGCGCGGCGCGCCGCGTCAGTCAACCCCGTAGACGCTCTGCGGGCCGAATAGATCTTCCTCGGACAAGACTTTCCCGGGGTATTTCGTGGTGGGGAGCGGATTTCACAACAGTAATCGGCCTCGGCAAGCCACAATCAGCAAAGCGCGTTTTACTCCCGATCAACGCTAATGGTTTCCCTGGCCCAATCCGTCGAAGCCGCCTGGCACCCGATAAGTAAACGCTGGCCGACTAGGCAGGAGCAATTTTCAGAGTGCCTTATTTTTACTGATATCGCAATGCTTCAATTGGATCGATTCGGCCAGCTCGGCGCGCAGGGAGCCAAACGGCCACGACGGCCGTTGCGCTCAAGAAAGCTGGCACCGTTGCGAAAACGAGAGGGTCACGCGCTGTGACTCCGAATAGGAGGCTCGCGATGACGCGCGCGAGACCGAAGGCCACTGGAATTCCGATCGCGATTCCGATTAGCGCCAGACGCATACCTTTGAAGAACACCATACGCTTGACGTCTTCCGGTTGAGCACCCAGAGCCAGGCGTATTCCGATTTCCTGCATCCGCTGTTGAACGGAGTAGGCCATCAACCCGTAAATGCCGATCGCGGCGAGCAGCAGTGCTTCGCATCCGAAGACCGTCATAAGGACCATGTTGAGCTGGGCACGGGTTGCGGATTGCGCCACTACTTCCTCCATTGAGCGCATACGGGCGACTGGCAGACCGCCGCTGGCAAGACGCAACTCGTTTGAAATCGCGCTACTGAGCAACTGTGGCTTGCCGTGAGTGCGAATCATCCAGGCCATGGGTAGGAGCGGAAATTCGAGAGCCTTCACGGTATCAGGCACTTGTGCGATTGGAACATACATCGCGGGCCTAGGTTTGAGATTGAGACTCAGGTCCCGAACGTCGCCGACAATGCCCACGATCTGGCGGACAGGGTCTTTTTCGTATTCAGGTCCCATCGTCCGGCCGATGAGGAGGCGGTCATTGAGGGGGTCGCTATTGGGCCAGCCCACCCGAGCCATCGTTTCATTGATGATGATCGCGCCGGGCGCAGCCGCTTTGTCCTGATCGGTGAAGGTGCGTCCGCGCAAGAGAGGAATGCGGAGCACCTCAAAGTATCCCGGTGAGACAAACGTCCAACCAGCAAAGCCATGAAAGCGCCCGTTCAGCGGCCGGCCTGCAACGATGTAGGGAAGCTGCCAGACGGATTCGAGCGGTAGGCAGCACGAGGACGCCGCACTCTCGACTCCCGGCAATGCTTCGATTCGCCGGATGCTGTCGCGGACAAGTTGGTCTGCCCCCGAGCCTTGGCCGAAGCGTGCGCCCGCGAGCGACATTTGCATCGTCAGAACACTGTGCGAATCGAAACCCGGATTGACGGCACGCAATGCTATGGAGGTACGAATCAGCAGACCTCCCCCGATCAAAAGAATCACGGCGAGAGTGATCTCGCTTATGACGAGCAGCGAGAGGGTCTTTGTTTGACCAAAACCGGCGCCGGATCGCCCGCCGCTCTCCTTCAGAGGAGCATTGAGGTCGGCGCGGGATACTTGCAGTGCAGGGAGAACGCCAAATAGCACACCAGTGAGCACGGTGACAAGAACCGTGAAAACAAGGACGCGCCAGTCTAGCGTAACCGCAGCCCCGGCCTCCCCAATTCGAGGAATGTTGATGGGATTAACGGGGCTGGGGCCAAGGGGAGTGCGCGGGTACAACGTCAGGAAGGCGCGGATACCGGCCGTGCCCAAGGCAAGTCCGAGTGCGCCCCCGACTAAAGAGAGCGCAACACTCTCAGTGAGCAGTTGACGAATGATCCTCCCACGACCCGCACCCATGGCTGCGCGGATGGCGATCTCGCGTCTCCTGCCGGTCGCTCGGACCAGTAAGAGATTCGCGACGTTCGCGCAAGCGATAAGCAATACGAAGGCAACCGCGCCGGCGAGAACTAATAGAGGCAACCGTATATCGCCCACCATAGCGTCCCTCAGCGGCAGCACAGTGGAACCATCCTTCGGGCGCATGATACCGGGAAAAGCACGGCGGTACGCCTCGTCGGCAAGCTGAAGCTCGGCTTTCGCAGTTTCAATCGTGACTCCAGGTTTGAGCCGGGCCGTAACAAAGCAAAGGCGGCTATCCTTCTCGTTGATGTCGGGTTTGATTTGAAACGGAACCCAAACGTCAGGGGGTTGGTCGAACTGTTCGACGTCAAAAGGGCCCAGAATTCCGACGACGACGTATGGGACGTCACTGAGGGAAATCGTCTTGTCGATGATTCCGGGATCGGCCGCGAAGCGCTGTGTCCAGATGTCATAACCGAGAACGACGACGTGGCCAGCACCCGGGCGGTCTTCGTCGCTAGTAAAGGTGCGCCCGTGGAGGACTGGCGCGCCGTAGAGGCGGAAAAATCCGGAAGTGACAACGGCTGCGGGGAGCAATTCCTTATTGGATCCACTCGTCAAATTCATATGGTCAAGCCAATGGGCCGAAATGTCCTGGAACACCGTGGTTTGCTGCCGCCAAAGATTCAAGCTCTTAGGCCCAACAGTCTGGCTCCCAACTCCTGAATACGTGTCCTCAAGCTGGACGATTCGATCGGCATCGGGATATGGCAGCGGTTTTAGCAATACGGTATTCACAACGGAAAAAATTGCAGTGTTCGCGCCAATGCCGAGCGCGATGGCGGCCACAGCAGTGACGGTGAAGCTCGGGCTCTGCACGAGCACGCGGTAAGAGTACCTGACGTCCTTAAGAAGGTCCTCCAGCCAGCGAATGCCGTGGGTATCCCGGCAGCTTTCCTTAATCTGATCCGGACCTCCAAGGGCAAGCCTCGCCTGTAGCCGCGCGTCCTTAGGATCGTGGCCGCGTGAGATCAGATCATTCGCGTGTTGATCAAGATGGAATCGAAGCTCCTTATCGAGGTGTTCTTCCAGTTGCCTTCGCCACCAAAGGCGCTGCCACCACGTCATCGGATACCTCCTTGGGCCATCCCGAGAATGAGGCCGACGGCCTCCGACAATCGCTGCCAACGGGCGGCTTCCGTTTCGAGGCCTCGCCGCCCTTTCCGGGTGAAGCGATAGAACTTGGCTTCCCGTGCAGTCTCGGTCTGCTTCCAGTCCGCAGCAAGAAACCCGCGGTTCTCGATCCGGTGCGAAGCCGGGTAGAGCGACCCTTGAGGAACCTGCACCACATCGCGTGAGACCTGTTGCAGCCGCTGCGCGATCGCGTACCCGTGAACAAGGGCAAACACAATGACCTTCAAGATAAACAGGTCCCGGGTTCCTAGCGGGAGATCTGCTCCTACCGTCATGGCTTGTGCCTCGATCTTCTGCATGTTAGCACTGATATGTAGAAGTGCAAGGGTCGCGTACACTTTGTCCGGATTGAATTGTGGTCGGACCACTCATCTGGAAGTCAGCCGCCCGACGTGATTACGAAGTTTGCCGGAAAGTTGATGGATACGGGTCGCGAGTAACGCCGAAGGGTTTACTGATCGATGAGCCGACTGTCAGTCTCAGTAAACCGAGGCCCTGAATTGTGAGCGAGTCTATCTACTGGAGGAGAGCCGCTTCGGTGATCGTTTCGAGTACACTTTAGCGAAAGAAGATGACGGACTCCCAGAAGGACGCTTTGGCCGCCATTGTTGAGGAACGATGGGTTGATTTCCAAATGGCCTTCTCAGACAACAGGCGAAAGTACCCGGCTCAAGAATTCAAAAGGTTCGTTCAAGCAGTTCGAAGCTACATCGAGCAGTGTCGGGATGATCCACTCGTCCATCGAAAGGTTGTGCAAGTCGTCAACGGTCTAACCAATTCTCTTAAAGTGGAGCGCAAACGGGTTCCAAATGAGGTCCTCGCCGAAGCGGATCGATTAGAGTGTCTGATGTTCGCCGGATACGATCCACATTTCGAAGGCGATGAGCCGCCAGGACTCTGAGTGGAACTGACGCCGAGCGCGTGAATGCAGACATGTCGGTTAGCCGTAAGCCCACCGGTTACTGGATGCGCGCGTAAAGGGCCCAATTGACTCAGGTATGCGCATATGGCTAGTTGCGTAACACCAGTATTAACGGACGCGATGCGCTACTTCTCATCGCGGCGCAGCATGTCGACAGAAAATGCGCTTCGATGAGGCAAGTCCAAGTGAAGGGAAACGTGAAACTCGTCAGCGTAGGGACGTAAGGTTTCACAAATATTCCAAACGGCGTGAAATGAACTCCATCGACGATTCTTGCGGCGTGTAAGGGAATCGCCTCGGGGTTACAGAAAGTGTCTCCGCCACGACCGGGAATCCCCCGACAGCAACGAGTCGGGTTTACGCTACGCCGTAGCGGATTTGCGGAATCCGATCGCTTTTCGCCGAGCCGATTCTATGAAGGGTTTTTAGGTCTCAAGAAGGCTGGGTGCGGGTGTAAAATCGATACACACCGGAGGTGCAATGCGATGACTCGGCCTGTCGCAACAGCAACGTTCGTAATTTTCTCAGCCCTCGGAATTCTCGCTCAGCCAACAGCGTTCGAGGTCTCGACAATCAAATCGAGCAGCCCCACAGCGAACGGGATGTCGTTCGGGTTTAGAGGGCCTCGCCGCTTTACAGCGAACAACCACACTCTGAAAGAATGCGTCGCTTTTGCGTATAACATGAGTACCAAGTTGATTTCGGGTGGCCCCGCCTGGATCGAATCCGACAGGTACGATATTGTTGGCGAAGTTCCAAGTGAAACCCAGCCTCCAATGGAGCAAGCTGTTCGAATGGAGCAAGCTACTCTAATGTTCCAGGTGTTGTTAGCGGATCGATTTCAGCTCAAGTTCCATCGTGAGCAACAAGAACGGGCGGTCTACAATCTAGTTCTCGGGAAAAGCGAATTGAAACTGAAGGAAAGTACTTTACCACCAGATCGTGGGCAAGGACTCATGTTCCGGCCAGCGGCCCCACATGCGATGACACTCCCCGCCCGCAATGCGACCATGGCAGGCTTCACTTCTTTGCTGCAAAGGGCCCTTCTTGATCGTCCAGTACTTGATAGAACGGGTCTTACTGGAAGATACGATTTTGACCTGACGTGGAGAATCGACGGCACACAGCAGGATCGCGACAGTCTCGCTTCGGCGGATGTCGTGACTAGCGACAAACCGGATATCTTTGCCGCAATTCGCGAACTTGGTTTGAGATTGGAGCCTGCGAAGGCGCAAGTGGACATTATTGTCATTGATCACGTCGAAAGACCGGATCAGAACTGAGCGTGAGCCACGAAAGTATCCAGCACGATTCGCAATTGTGACCGACGCCCAAATCCAAGAGTTCTTTAGCGAGTTCGAGAACGGCACTCCTGCTCCCGCGGTAGATCCGGCTGATATTCGGCGGATGTGGGAGTTCGTAAGCAGAGTTTGTGAACAGTATCCCGATGCAGGGACAGCGGGAGACGTATGCCTCAGATCAGTGCCATTGGCCGAAGGCATTTGTGGCCCCGACACTAACCTCGGAGCGGTGTGGGTGCGAGTCGGCCTAGTGGACATCCTGCTGCGCAGTGGAGTTCTGCAACCATGGACGCCGGGTTCAGACTACGAGAAGCGAGTGTTTGAAGTCGCAGCCAAGTTTCCAACACGGATGGGTAGCTTCGACGGTGAGGAGTTTCTCCGGCAGGTTGGTGAGCAGCGGTGACGACACTTCTTGCTTCCGTGCAGTTCTCAGTCACGGTGCGTAGCGTAAATAGCAGTTGGTACGAGGGAAAGAGGTGCGTGGGATTTGGTAGCGCGCGTGCCGGGCGCGTTGAGGTGGGGGCTTCTGCTGAAGAATAGATTATCTGACAATTTAGCACCGAATGAACTGTGGTCGCCCCATAAAGTTCGAACGTAGATACTGCCTAAGTCGCCAAGTGTTTACTGAATCGATCACCCAGTGAAATTGACGCCGTTCCAGAAGTTCAAACTTGCGGAACGGTGTGATTTCCCACGCAGGATTGATTCGGTAAACACTTGCCGCCAAGCTAGGAGCTAATCCATAACCTGGCCCAGGGGAGCCAAACTTGTCCGAGCGGAAATAGTATTCTCCGGGTATGTCGCAGCAACTCCTTTTGATGGCGCGCGAACAGGCGGAGCGTTCTCAACCGGCTGTTCGCGCTGCGGCCCTGATGCATATCGCGCGAGTTCTGACGCGCTCCGATCAGGCCGCCGCAGAGCAACTACTGGAACAGGGAATCGCACTGGCTAAAGAGGTCGACGGCGATGCGACATCGCTGTTGCTCCGTAACGCCATCTCTCTCGCTGCCGCTGTGTCGGCGAAACATGCGCTGCCGCTCTACGCGCAGTATCGGAGGATCGACCCGTTCGGAGGATCGGTCGTCAGTTTGGTCAACGCGATGGCGCAGCATGGCCACATCGACGACGCCATTACGTACCTTCGCGGCCCGTTGCCCGGAGACCGTTTTCCATTACATTTTGTCAATCACCTCGAGCGAGAATGCCACGATGATGAGACCCGACGGAAACTCCTGGAACTGGCCATTCGGGAGTGGAGAAACCCCGCTCCCCGCGAAGAAGGTCCTGAAGAACAGTTTGCCGGATCGTCGTTCACGGGACTCTTCTTGCGCTGTTGGAACCTCTTGCCGCGCGAAGTGGCCACACCCGTTTTAAGAGAACTGATCGATTGGGCTCTCGACATGAAGTCCGAGCCATGCGAATACATACTTACAGAAAATCCAGAAGACCCGAAGTTGGTTTCGGAGCAGGAGTTCGAACTCTTCAAGTTGATTCCGGCGTTACAGCAGCTCGAACCGGATCTGGCGCGCTCTGTCCTGGAAAGTCGTCCCCAACTCGCCGAGGCGGTGAAGCGGTTTCCGCTGGGGATGCGGTCAGTGTGGGACGGGCAGAGCAAATACGATCCCGCCCGCGACGACCTTGTCGAGATCGGCGATTCGAAGCTGATGCCGATCGCCGAAGCTCTGGCGACCGATTTCGAAGCGGCGTTTCGTCACGCCCATGAGAGCTTCGCGAACGACACTGATGTGGAATATCCCAACGGTGGGTACAAGGAATGCTGGCCGTCCGCTAGAGAATTCCGTCACATCATTTTCAAAGCGGGCCAGCACGAGGGACTCGCGGCGGCGAAGCATCTCGATCGGATCCCCGACGGGGATCTTCGTCTCTTTGCGCAAATCGAGCTCTGCGCAGCTATCGCGGGCTTGCCGCAACTTGGCGGTCTATCCACCCAGCGCCGCTCGAAACGGAGAATGCTTTCTCCCGCCGAACTGGACGAATTATTCGGCGCGGCCGTTCCTGGCATCCGTTGCCCCAAATGCAAATGGACGCCGCGCACAAAGAACATCTGGACCTGCAAGTGTGGGCATCATTGGAATACATTCGACACTCGCGGGCTCTGCCCGGGATGTGGGTACCAGTGGGAACTCACTCAATGTCTCCAGTGTGGGGCAACGTCTCCGCACCCCGAATGGTACACCCATAAAAGGTAAACGCGCGTCATCTTCAAAAAGACCTTCCCTGACGCCGAAGGACAGTCCTATTCTTGCCGACTACACGCGGTTTATCGCGGTGTGGATCTGAGCGGTGCCCCGCCAGCGGTTACGGAGCCCCTTCGCACCAAGAAGGGTCCACGTTGTTGGTGAGGCCGGAGGTGATGGCGGTGGGCGTTCCCTTGACCGGATCGAAAAACATGAGTTGCTGTACCCAAACGTTGTGTTTCCGGTGTCCGCCCGGAAGGGGCGCGAGATCCTGCGGGGTGACGTATACGATTTGATCGTGGCCGGGCAGCCAGAACGCGGTGTAGGCGCTCGCGACCGTGTTGAGCTTCATGGTGCCAAGGTTGACCAGATAATAGTCATCCTGCCGCTGGCCACTGCCGTCATTAAGACCTTCCTCCCCGATCAGCAGCCATTTGCCGTCTCGGGTCCAATCGAGAGAGCGGATCGGAGTTTCGCACTTGCCGATGGTGCCGTGGTTGTCGATCGGGCAAGTGTTGACTTGGATTTGGAACCGACCGATTTGCTCGCCCGACCGCGACACCACCAGAGTCTCCTGGTTGCCGCAGGCTTCGAGCTCTCCCAGCTTTGCGAACTGATCGCAACCCCGCGTCCGCGAATCCGGTTCTTCCTTCGGCTCCGGCGTGGGGCCGATGATGCTTTCCTCGCCCGTGGTGGGATTCAAGCTCCACAGTCGCACGTGGTCGGTTACGTCGGGCGAGGGGGACGTGAACTTGATCATCCGGCCGTCACAAGTGGGATTGTAGTGGTCGCGCAGGGAGTGCGTTAACTCTTTGAGAATCCCATTTGTTGGATTCCAGGTCCAGATCTGCTGGTGGCTCGCGCCGTGCTCTTTGTAAACGCGGCGGCTGAAGATCACCACTCCGAATGCGGACGAGACGAACAGGAGCGCTAGGATAACGGCTCGCTGCGGTGTTGTGGTCATTTTTCAGAGGGCCCAGCGGGATCGGCCCTTGCTCGTCATTCTAATCCCTGGTAACGCCGAAGGGCTTACGAACAGGCTGATGGCCGACCACAGGCGCCGTCCCACAAGTTCAAACACGCGTCGCGATTGCCGGCGGAATATGCCGAAAGCCTTGACAAATCGTCAGTTTGCAGCAGATCTATTGCTCAACCGGTCGGTATAAGGATTACGGGTTCGTGGGCTGGAAGCAAAGCATTCGGTAGCGTTTCTTCGGGGCAAAGATTCTTCTTGCATCAGGGGCAAAGGAGATGTACTCTGTTATCGGTTATCGATAAGACTCATGAAGCCGAACGATCTTGTCCAAGGTACCTTAGGTCTGCTGATCCTAAGAATTCTCGCGTTGAAACCCATGCACGGATGGGCTCTTTCCCAACGTCTCAAACAAATGTCAAAGGATGTACTGCAGGTCGGTCCTGGTTCCTTGTACCCGGCGCTCCACAAATTGGAACAGGAAGGTTGGATTACGGCTGAATGGTTGATCAGTGACACCCGGCGGCGTGTCAAGTTTTACTCTCTGACCAACGAGGGTCGTAAGCAGCTAGAATCCCAGACCGCTGATTGGAAACGCTTGTCCGGGGCGATCTCCGCGATTGTCCTTCCCGCCCAAGGTTAACTATCGTACTTATGCGCTGGTTCAGAAAAGTGCGCCTTCGCTTTCAATCGCTATTCAATCGTTCGCGCGTGGAAACGGATCTCGAAGATGAGTTGTGCGACTACCTCGACCGTGAAATTGAGCGAGCGATTGCTTCTGGATCTTCGCCCGAAGAAGCGAAGAGGCATGCACTATCCAGCTTGATCGGCGCGGAACGCATCAAGGATGAGTGTCGCGACGTGCGTGGGGTTTGGTGGTTGGAAGACAGTATGAGCGACATACGATTTGCAGTTCGTACGCTTCGCAAAGCACCGGTATTTACAGTAACCGTTATTGCCGCCCTGGCCTTCTGTATCGGCGTCAACACTGCCATCTTTTCCGTAGTCGACACCGTGCTCTTCCGACCGCTCCCTTTTCCCGGTCAGGAGAGGTTGGTCGCGGTCACCGAGGGCGTTCCAGGCTTGGGATTCCCAGTCATGCCTTTTTCCTGCCCAGACTATCTGTTTGTCGCCGCTAGCAACCGATCCTTTGCTGGGACAGCGACTTATCACACGCAAGCCTATGAGATCTCCGGAGCGGGACAGCCACGGCGTGTGATCGGCGCGCGGGTAACCGCTTCGCTGTTTCAAGTCTTAGGAATATCGCCCACGGTTGGCCGAGCATTTACACAAGAAGAAGATGAACACTCGAAGCGAGTTGTTGTCCTTACGGGTGGATTCGCTCAAAGTGCGTTCGGCACGCCCGAGCGAGCACTCGGCCGCACGGTTCTTCTCGACCGGACTCCGTATACTGTCGTCGGCATCACGGCGCCGTCATTTTCGTTTCCGATTCGCGGATCGCGATTTAATGGCGATCCAGCAGATGTGTTTGTGCCCGTTTCTTGGAATAACGATGACCGACAACAGAATGTGAGCAACTTCGACTACAGCATGGTTTCGCGTTTGAAGCCAAACGTGACCATTCAACAGGCGAGCATGGAGGTGCATGGCTTACTCCAACGAGTCGTGGAAAACTATCCGTCGAAGATAAAACAGGCGCTCCGGCAGATGCGGAATTTTTCGCTGGAATCGCGGATTGTTCCGTTTCGCGAGGAGTTTACCGGTGATGTGCAGCGCCCGCTGTTGCTGCTGCTCGCTGCGGTGGGTATCGTACTTCTGATCGGATGCGCTGACGTCGCAAATCTGATATTCAGCCGCATGGTGGGACGTCAGCGGGAATTCGCGCTCAGAACTGCTCTGGGTGCCAGCGGCTGGCGTCTCGCTCGTCAGGCGATAACAGAAGGTCTCGTTCTCTCGGTTACGGGTGGTGCAATCGGGTTCTGCGTCGCATTTTGGGCTTTGCCATTGCTAATCCGCTTCGCGCCTGACAACCTTCCGCGCTTGAGCGAAATCGGCTTGAACTGGCGGATGATGGCTTTTGTGGCATTCGTCACATTGGCGATGCCCGTCGTGTTCTGTCTGGGGCCGCTCGCAAGCACCCTTCGCTCCGCTCTCGTGAATCAGCTTCGCGGCGAGGGACGAACAACTACGCAAGGCAGACATCAACGCTTCATTATGTCCGCGGCCGTGGTGGTCCAATTCAGTCTCGCCTTCCTACTGCTGACCACTACGGGACTTCTCACCAGGAGCTTAATCAAGGCAACCGAAGCCAATCCTGGATTTCGCCCGGAGCACGTGATCAGCGTTCGCATCGCGTTACCAGAAGCCGCTTACAAGACACCTGGCGACATCACCGATCTTTTCAATCGTTTAATGGATCGGCTCGGTAGTCTTCCCGGCGTTCGGCAAACCGGCGCGATTTCAGATCTACCCATGAGATCCTCTTCGAATGTAGTTATTTCGATCGAGGGTCGCGGTAGCGATATCGAACGAGTCGATATGGTCTTCTGCCGTGGCAATGCGCTCGATTCGCTTCGCGTCTTGCTGCTGCGGGGCAGGCTGCTTCAGCCTGAGGACCAGGTTGGGAAGCCACATGCTGCGGTGATATCCGAGACGCTAGCTAAACGAGTCTGGCCGCATGATGATCCCATCGGTAGACGTATACGATTCGGTGTCGACATTCCGAATAACCAAGAGCCATGGCTAACCGTAGTTGGTGTTGTGGCAGATGTGAAGGCACGGCTTACCAGCAATTCTCCTCGTTTACTGCTGTTTACGACCCCGATGGATTGGGTCAAGCAGATGAATGTCGTCGTCCGAACTTCAGGTGATCCGCTCTTGCTGGCGAGCTCAATCCGGCATGTAATAGCCCTGCTCGATCCTAGTCTTCCCGTGGAGAAGATTGAGACACTCGATCAAGTCCTTGAGGAATCGTTATCCGCCGAGCGTTTTCGGACTTGGCTACTCGTTTGCTTTGCTGTCGCTGCCCTGCTGTTGGCCACGCTGGGCATCGCCGGATTGCTCGCTTACAATGCTGCACAACGCACGCAGGAGTTTGGCGTGCGCATTGCTCTGGGGGCAAATCGCCGCGATCTTCTTGTGCTGGTCTTCCAGCACTGTTTGCGATTGTCCGGCACAGGGATTGCAGTCGGGCTAGCAGCATCCGTCATCGTGACGCGAGCAATCTCCGCTTTACTCTACGAGACCAGCCCGCTTGATCCTGGGACCTTCATTGCTGTGCCTTTGATCCTGCTTCTCATTGCGCTCGGAGCCGCACTGTTTCCCGCATGGCGTGTGGTTCGCACAAATCCAATCACGGCTCTAAGAGCCGAATAGACTGGGATTGATTCCAGCGGCGGCGTTCTTACTTCTCCTCTATCAAGAATGCGTCGCGTCCAGGAAATCGCTAGGCTTGAGCGTCCTAATTGAGACTCGGCAAACACATTCGTCGGAAAAGCGCCGGTTGCGGATAGATCCTCTCTGACGGCGAAGGATAGTTCTATCCTTGGCGACTACTCGTGGTTCATAGCAATTGCCGTCTGCATTTACACCGAAGTAAACTCTGATCAGCCATGCCAGGACTTTTGGAAGAATCTGCGCGGGACTTCCGCTTCGCCCGGCGACTCCTCCTGAAATCGCCAGGTTTCACCGCGGTAGCTGTGCTCACGTTGGCCTTAGGTATTGGCGGGAACACGACGATGTTCAGCGCCGTGCATGCAATATTGCTGAAACCGCTTAACTACCGCGATCCGGACCAGCTGTTACGAATAGCCGTGGATTTCCCGGGTCGGCCTGGGGCCTCTAGTTTCACACCACTTCGACTGGAGGAAATGAGAACGGCGCCGTCCATCGCGGAGCTGGGCTCCTTCCTGATCGCGCCGCTGAATGTTACGCTATCCGGGAACGCGGAACCAGAGGCGCTCAAGGGAGCCAGCGTTTCTGCCAACTTTCTGCACATTCTAGGAGTGGAGCCGGCGCTGGGCCGCAGTTTTCTTCTCGAAGAAGATAAGCCCGGAGGACCTCCGGTCGTACTGATCGGCTGGGACCTTTGGCAGGGCCGATTCGGAGGAGATCCGTTGGTCGCTGGTAAAGCCGTGACACTCGATTCAACGCCCTACACGGTCATTGGTGTGCTTCCGGCAGGCTTTCAATTTCCAGTTGCCGGCTTGGACTTGTGGTTCCCCAAACCTTTTGCGGTGTCAGGCGCCCCGCCACAGCTCTGGCCCACCATACCCGCTCAACTTGGGTTCGCACGGTTGAAGCGCGGCGCCAGCCTGGAACAGGCTCGCGCCGAATTGACCGTGTTGAGCCGCCAGTATGTAATAGCCCATCCTGGGTTAGGGGATGCCGATCCAAGCTCCACAGTGCGGGTGCTGCGGATGCAGGATCAACTGGTGACGGATGTGCGTTCTACCCTTTGGTTGCTGTTCGGGGCCGTCGGCTTCGTTTTATTGATCGCGTGTGCGAATGTGACAAGCCTCCTGCTCGCGCGTGGGGCCACTCGTTCTCGCGAATTTGCAGTGCGCATGGCCGTTGGCGCCACTCGCGGCCGAATGATCCGGCAGTCACTTGCCGAGAGCATTTTGCTCGCCTTCGCGGGAGGAGCGTTGGGCGTGTTGCTGGCGAACTGGGGACTAAGTTCCATAACACGCGTCAACACTCTGAATCTGCCGCGCTCCAGTGAGATTCAGCTGGATTACATAGTGCTCGGATTTACCACGGCGGTTTCGATCGCCACGAGCCTCTTGTTTGGGCTCTTCCCATCACTGCGGGTATCGCGGCCGGATATCGCCAGTCTGCTTCGCCTGCAGGGCGCCGGAGCATCCGAGACGGGTGGGCGGCGCGGAACTCTGCTTTTGAACGCGCGTGGTCTCCTGGTGATCGCACAGGTTGCACTTTCAATCGTGCTCTTGGTAGGGGCCTCCCTCTTGATGGAGACCTTAGTTCGTCTCCATCGCGTCGATCCAGGATTTCAGTCAGCGAATCTGCTGACCATGCGCGTCTCCCTGCCACGTACTCGCTATGATGGCAGGAAGCAGCGTGCATTCTGGGAGGAGCTGGTACGACGCGTAGACGCGCTGCCCGGTGTACGCGGTGCGACCGTGGCGCAGACGCTTCCCATGACGATTCACTATGCCACGTACCTCGCCATAGCCGAACTACCGCCTGTAAAGGTCGGCGAAAGACCGTTGGGTCAATACGTGAGCATCATGCCCGGCTATTTCAGGACGATCGGGATTCCACTGCGGCGAGGGCGCGAATTCAGCGATAAGGATTCTCCAGGTGGCGGGCCGATGGTCGCGATCATCGACGAAAGCCTGGCCCGCCGTTTCTGGCCTGGGTATCCCGACGGCCAAGATCCGGTAGGTAGCCACCTCTTGCTCGGTGGCGCTCAGGAGGGCGGAATCGAGATCGTCGGTATCGTGGCGAGTGTGCGCGAAAACGGGCTCGCCGCCGATGCTCAGCCTGAGATTTACTTTCCCTTGGCCCACCGTCCAGTACCAGACGCGGATCTGGCTGTGCGGACGCGGAGCGATCCGCTAGGTCTTGTCACCGCAGTTCGGAGCCAGGTATTGGCGATCGACCGCAACCAACCTGTCTCGGCCGTAAGAACGATGGAGGATATCGTGAACACTTCGATTGGGCAACGGAGGCTTACAATGCTTCTGCTAGGCGTGTTTGCCGGAGTGGCATTGATGCTCGCTTTGGTCGGCATCTATGGCGTGATCGCTTACACCGTAGTCCAGCGAACCCAAGAACTAGGCATTCGCCGAGCGTTGGGGGCGCAGGAAGGCGATATTTTGCGATTGCTGATTCGTCTGGGCCTCGGATTGACGCTGGCCGGCGTGGCATTGGGAATCGGTGGAGCGCTCGCGCTTACTCGCCTGATGAACAGCATGCTGTTCCACACAAGCGCAACTGATCCGGCAACCTTCGGCAGCATCGCACTCCTGTTCGTTCTTGTGGCACTCACCGCGAGCTATATACCGGCGCGGCGCGCTACGCGCATCGATCCAATGGCGGCGCTGCGATTCGGGTAGATCCCTGAAAACGCCGAAGTATAGTTCTACCCTTGGCGACCAGGACCGAGTAATCTCCTCGAACGCCGTTTGGCCCGTGAATGGCAGATGTCCGATATGCCGACTTTTAGTCCAAGTGGATTCGTAAAGGCTGCGGCGGCTCCGCGACCGTTTATGGCTCGCCTTAATGGGCTGTTAGGTCACCGGTTGATTCAGGGAGGTCCCATGCTGCTGGGCTCAATCACTGAACGTAACAGTCAGACCTTTCCGACGCTGATAGTTGCTCCTTTAAGCATTGATCTAAACTTTCAAAAACTCCACCAATAGCGGCGCGTGCACCTTCGGCTTCAACATGTGGGTCTGCTCTTCGAGCGTACGGTACTGCGCGTTCGGTAACGCGCTCGCAAGCGATTGGTTCCCGTGGCGCATCCACGCAGGGCTATTCCCGCCATCCATAACGAGTGCCGGTACCGTGATGGACGCCCACCGGTTGGCCGGCAACGGTTTGCCTCTTTGGTTGTCTCGCACGATCGCGCCGTCGTAAGGAAGCGTGTGTGCAATGGCTTTAAGCTTCGACCACATCGGCATCAGGCGCATCAGCGTAATGAAAAAACCAGGAACTCCGACCGACTTCAGGAAGATCCTGACCGCATCGCTTCGCCGGTCTGCAGCAACTGCCTCGCCTATCCGGACCCAGTCGCCCTCTGTTGTGGAACGGCTATCGTCCACGATGAACGGCGGCTCGTACAATGCCAGCTTCTTGATGCCCTTAAGGCGATTCGCCGCGTCAAGTGCAAGAACAGCGCCGGAGGAGATGCCCCAGACGGATGCCGTACCGCCCGCTTCGCTCAGTAGCGCTTCGATGTCTTCGACCTCGCGCTCCACGGCATACGGCGCAGTGTCACCACTGGCGCCTCTACCTCGGCGATCGTATGTGAAGACGGTGAAGTGTTGTGCCATGAGGTTAGCAAGCTTCCCGCTCTGACCGATACCTCGGTAGCAGAGCGCACCGTCGATCAGAATCACAGCCGCTCCGGCACCGATTCGGTCGAACGCGATCGCCGTCCCGTCCTTCGAGAGCACTTGTCTCGCAAAGGGCGAAATCGGAGTCGGCTGCGCAATCTCAGGGGTTCGTCTTTCTTTAGTTTCCACCGTCGTCATATACCCTCCTTCTTCGTTTCTCACTCTCACCTCGTGCGGATGCCGAAGCCCGCGGCTTATGCGATCTTGTAGAGATACTCGGCGAGGTTTTCCAGGGTTCGAGCCGTTCCGGCATCAACACGCATCTTGAGCAAGGCGTCGCGATCCTCAGTCGAGTGGCACTCGATTGTCATCGTGAGCTTCGTCTTGCCGCGCTCCTCCGCGAAGACAAGCGTTCCGACCGATTCGGGACTCGACAGAAACATCCGCGTGGCGAACACAAGCCGTTCCGGCGGCGTGATTTCGCGATACGTGCCTGTAAACGAGTATGCCCCTCCACCGGCGCCGCCATGAACCCATCGAAATGCCCCGTTTGGCCGAAGGTCGATCTCACAAACGGCGAGCGGCACGCCGCTCGGATCCCACCAATACGCGACGTGCTCAGCCTTGGTCCAGGCTTCGAAGACGATGCTGCGAGGCGCATCGAAGATGCGCGTCATCACGATTTCGCGATCGGTCGGCGTTGTAACGCTGAATGTTCCGGTATTCTTCATGGGTGATGTCTCTTCATCGCTTCGCGCGTCCACGTTTTTTCCGCTTCTTTTGCATCTCTTTCAGGTAGTCGTCCAAGCTTGCAAATTTCCCTTCCCAGAATCGGCGAAAGGGCTCGACCCAGTCAGCGATATCCTTGAGCGGAACCGCAACGAGCGTGCGCGGACGCCGCTGCGCATCGCGCCCGCGCCTTACGAGGCCTGCGCGCTCAAGCACGTTTAGGTGCTTGGAGATCGTCGGCTGGCTTAAGGCGAACGGCTTCATCAGCTCCGATACGTCCGCGTCTCCCGAGGCGAGACGAGTGAGGATCGCACGTCTTGTGGGATCTGCAAGCGCGCCGAAGGCCAAGCTAAGAGGGTCGGCCTGCTCGTTCATCTCCATATGGCTATATTGCCATATGGAGATATATGAGTCAAGCCCCAAAACAGCAAATCGGAAAATTAGATGCCTCTCCTCGACTCAAATCGAATGCAGAGGCACCGGGCGCCGCCGGATTTCGTACTGGGAATAAATCTTGAGATCGTTCACCTTGATGACGATCGCTCGCAAAGTGTTATCAATCGACGTTTCGGAGTCCCACTTGCCCGCATAACGCCCGTTGGTGATATCTGGCGGGTGCAGCCAGGTAGATCCTCCGAAGGGTAGACCCATGACCCGCCTCACGTCCTGACGCAACCGAGGATTACTCGCTCCTTGCCGACATGGCAGGATCGACTCCTCAGAGCGGTTTCAGGGCCCCCTGAAGCCCGACGGCGACCATACGTCCGAGTGAAATCGATAAGCACTTAGGCGTCTTTCAGCAATCGTGCCACCGCTGGCATCGAGGAGTAAGGCAAGCAACGTGCTCAGCTCCGAATACAATCGGCGACAGATCGATGTGGTAACGACAGAAACACCAATGTCAGTGCGAAGGAATAGCCCAAGTAACCCATGCGTGTGAGAGCTCTTAGCGTACATGCCTTATCTGTACTTTTGATGACCGGCTGCGTCGGCCCCGGCGCGTATCGCTACACGAATTATGTGCTGATTCCGCCCGGTGTGAGGAAAGCAGAAATCTCAGCGCGAACAGTCACTCTTCCGCTGGCTGTAATGTGCCATGCGGATTCAGGGGCTGTGATGATCAAGCCGTCCGGACGGGAGGTTCGAGTAACGGTCAACCTCGCGGAGTTGCGTGCTGAGCCGGCTGGGTGGTTAGAGAACTGGGCAGAATCGCTCGAACAACAAGGTTGTATATCCATTGGGGACGGCCCCATTCTTGCCGCTCAGGTTGCCGAGATCGTACCACTCGAACGAGGCATTGCCTTCAGTTTGTTGCATCCTCCTGAGAGAGACTATGTTGATCTCAACGCAGGCAGCAGGCTTAAAGCAGTGGGGCCTTTGTTTCGCGCAGGAGCCAAGCCCGAGACCCGCGCCATCGAGTCCGTTGCGTCGGATGCGGGGACGTTGACGGTCAAGGCTTCGCCTGATCTAGTGGGCGTTGAAACAGTCTGGTACGCAGTTGAACCTTACAAGAATCGTCCCGGGGCGCGCCTAGTCTTTTTGTCAGCCGAAGACCGCACGGGTGATGTTACCACTCGCCGCGATCACCCCCAGCTCGATTATCTTCGTTTTGCCCCGGAAGCGGCGTTCTATCGGCTTTTCACGATCACGAGGCTTTCCCAATCGAATCATGACACGCTGGTGCTAGCCGCCCCGGGTCCGTCGCAACTCGAACAAGAGACCAAGCGCCTGGAAGCGGACCCGTCCCAGTGTGCTGGTCTCGCAGCCTCAGGCGCTTGCGTTGAGGTTCCTCACGATGCGGCACTCATCAAGGCGCCCGTAGTGAACGCTAATGGAACGGAGATGGCGGTAGTGGGAAGTGGGACAGTGCGCGAGGTTCTTTTATCGGCCGGTGTGACACAGCCCAAGAGTGTTCTCGCCACCTTACACATCGAAAAGCGTTATCTAGGCCGCTTGACTCCGGTTGACTTCAGCCGCGCTGACCCCGGCGTTTTGGACCTTCCGTTGTCGGGAGGAGAAGTACTCCGCTGGTAGCAGTCCCTGCAGGCATTGGTCGATCCGCCGCGCCCCGTGAACTCAATAGCGGAATCCCTGATCGCTCAAAGTCGCTTAAGGCTTAACTTAGCCGTGAAACGCCCGTTGCTGACGTTCGGCGGCGAGGTCCTCCCTAACGCCGAAGGGTAGATTATTCTACCTTTGCCGGCTATTGGTTACGCCGAATCTTGCTGGTACTGCCGAAGGTGTCAATGTGACATTGCTTGAAGATGAAATACGCGGCGCGACCCTGCGAATTGCGGCAAACCAGCAACGGCAGCAATGAACTCGATCTCGGCAAACAAACGCAAATCAGGGTCTGTGATGCGATCAAGATATGAGCTGGCTTTCCGGCCGTGGCTCCGCCCAACACGGAACATTGCCTCTCGAAACCCCTGTGTCGACGGCCAACACTCACGCGGCGAAGCGTTGGGCCCCTGCGCGTCCGTGTCCTCAGCATAGAGGCGCGCCGCTTCCTGAAAATGGGGCTCGAAATTGGCTTCCATCTCAGCTTGCATCTTGGCCCGCATTGCAGCAAAGTCCGCTGGCTTACCTACGGAAGCCATAACGAAGCTCTGCCCTTTCGGCTCGGCACCTGGCGGGCGTGGCTCAGCTTTGAGCGACTCCAGTCCCAAGGGAAAACGTCTCACACCGGCCGCAAGTTGATCATGGGTTTTTAGCAAGGAATCCAAAAGGTCAGGCATCAACTCGCGCAGCACGTTCAGAAGGAGGAACAGGTCATAGTCCTGGCTGGAAGTGAAGGCGACGCCATTCTCCGAGCCGATTCGAGCATGAGTCGTCGCATCTGGATTCCGTAATATCGACGCCACTATTTCCTGCGTGAGTACAGTAGCCTCTTCACGCGGCAGTACCTGCCATTTATTAGCGAACAACCGGAGGAATCCATGACCGAGATCTATCGGTGGCCCTGGCCGAGACACTGGCCTCTGGATCCAATTGCGGATAGCGACACGAAAGATCTGTAACCGTGTGGCGTCATCCGGACATTTTTCCATCACGTTGCCCGCGACCCTGAATGGAAACTCGCCGGGTTTCATCGGGCCAATCAAATACCCAACGGCTTTTTCAGAATGGCCGTGGTCGAGCATTACGAGAATCATGTTGGACAGGGGGAAGGGGTCAGGCACATTAGTCAACCCCTCCTGAAGCAAGCGCATGGCGCGCTCTGGATCTACACTGGCCGCCAGAAAGACAGCCTCCCCGAGAATTATCTGCTTATCTGTTTCCGGAAGAGTCCTCGCTAGCGAAAGCCCCTCGTCGAGAACGCGAACAGCTTGCTCACGGTCGAACTGTGTCAGAACGCGTGCAATGTGCAGTAGCGCGGCGGCTTTAGTTGGAGCGGAGGAGTATGCGGTTTGCTCCAGTACCCGTGGCAGCAAGTCCTGAGGCATACCGAGAGAATAACATTGCCTGTCCAGGAAGATCCTGCCTGACGGCGAAGGGTAGATTGTTCTACCCTCGGCGACAACGGGCGACTGATCACGCCTGTTCGCGCTCCTGAATTCTGGGCCCGTTCTTCTGCAGGTGATCACGTAGACTGATACGAGTTCAGCCTGGCTGCCGGGAAATTGTGAGTACGGAGATGACGTTTTTCCGAAAGTCTGGAGGTGCGGTCAGGATCCGGTAGTCGTATGTTTTGACCGGACCGTGACTACATCTCTTTAAGGTACTCATGAACGAACTGGACCGCCATAGCTCCTTCACCGACCGCCGAAGCCACTCGCTTCACGGACCCGGAGCGCACATCTCCCGCGGCGAAGACACCCGGACGGCTGGTTTCCAACAGGAATGGCGGCCGCGCGAGGCCCCAAGATCGCGATTGTGCAAGGGCCGTTCCCGTCCGGACGAATCCTTTTGCGTCACGCTCAATGTCCGAAGACAGCCAATCGGTTCGGGGTGTCGCCCCAATGAAACTAAATACCGCCGGAGTCTCTATAGTTCTCTGCTGCCCAGTCTTGTTATTTGCGATCTCGACCGCCGTTAGATGACCCTTCCCCACCATCTGCCGGATCACGGTGGTGCACAGTAGCTCAATGTTCGCGGTCTGCTCGATCCGGCGGACTAAGTACCTAGACATATTCTTGTTCAGGTCCTCGCCGCGAATGAGTAGCAGGACGCGGCTCGCGTGACCCGCCAGAAAGACGGGGGCCTGGCCCGCCGAGTTCCCGCCGCCCACGACAATCACGGGACACCCACGGCAGAGCAGCGCTTCGGCGGTGCTTGCCGCGTAATAGAGCCCGGTACCTTCGAATCGCTCAACACCTTCGACATCCAGCCGCCGATACTGAGCGCCCGTTGCAATCAGGACGCACTTGGCAGTCACGGGCTCGTCGCTACCGGCGTCTAGAATCGCATAGCCGTTCTCGAACGATAAGCGAGTAGCCGCCGTGGGGATGGAGAGGTGCGCGCCAAATTTGTTTGCCTGGAGGGTCGCCCGATCTGTCAGTTCGGCACCCGTCAACCCGGTGGGAAAGCCTAAGTAATTTTCAATCCGCATGCTGCTGCCTGCCTGGCCGCCGGGAGCCGTAGAATCCAAAACGGCTGTGCTCAGCCCTTCAGACGCGCCGTAAACCGCGGCCGCCAAACCGGCCGGGCCCGCCCCCACCACGAGCAGATCAAAAACGGTCTGCTCTAGGCGCTGATGGATGCCGATTTCATTCGCTAAGCTCTGGTTCGACGGATTGCGCAAAAGCACCATATGCGCGCAGGCCACGACCGGCGTGTCGCCCTCGGTCACACCAAACTCTCTCAGTAGGCGATCCACCTGTGGATCCGTCTCCAAATCTACCCACGTGAAAAGCACGCGATTCCTGGCGAGAAAATCGCGCACGCGAAACGTATCCGGAGAATAGCGCGACCCGATCACGCGCAGGCCGATGAAATTAGGCGATTCGCGCATTAACTGCCGGCGCGCGATAAAGGCCTGAAGAATAATATCGCTCAGGCCGGGACACTGATTCAACACATACCGCAGAGCCTCTCCTGAC